>Ga0209793_1000439_pt1 | contig 48798 bp, 49 predicted proteins | sample EBPBio122009_DNA_FD_185863 | JGI IMG/M metagenome (GOLD analysis project Ga0209793, IMG submission 185863) | Wastewater treatment Type I Accumulibacter community from EBPR Bioreactor in Madison, WI, USA - Reactor 1_2/2/2009_ DNA (SPAdes) (version 2) | ecosystem: Engineered > Bioreactor > EBPR >... | reverse complement strand
GGCATCGCCGCTCAGGCCGTAGGCGGCGTTGATCTTCTTGACGTCGGCGGCAGTGACGCCCTTGTCCGGGTCGATCGCCAGCGTCACGATCTTTTCCGGCGTGTCGTGGGCGACCGCTTCGATGTCCATGCCGCCTTCGGTGGAGACGACGAAAGCGACCCGGCCGACGGTGCGGTCGACCAGCAGCGACAGATAGAGTTCGCGCTCGATGTCGGCGCCGTCCTCGATATAGAGCCGGTTGACCTGCTTGCCGGCGGGACCGGTCTGCTTGGTCACCAGCGTGTTGCCGAGCATTTCCTTGACGTTGTGCACGACGTCGTCGATCGACTTGGCCAGCCGCACGCCGCCCTTGGCGTCGGGACCGAGTTCCTTGAACTTGCCCTTGCCGCGGCCGCCGGCATGGATCTGGCTCTTCACCACATAGAGCGGGCCGGGCAGCGACCGCGCCGCGTTCTGGGCTTCGTCCGCCTTCATCACGGCGACGCCGTCGGCGACGGGAGCGCCAAAGCTCTTGAGCAGTTGCTTGGCCTGGTATTCGTGGATGTTCATCGGGTCAGGTCCTTTCCGGCTACGCCGCGGGGCGTTGAGGGTCCCCAGGAAGCGAATTGGGGAAAACGGGTTTGGGTGAATAGTAGCGGGCGAGCAGCCGGTAATCGGCCTCGAAATGCTTGTTCAGCTTTTCGGCGGCCGCCGGCGACAGGTCGGAGAATTTTACCTTCGGGCCGCCGGTCTGGTGGCGGCCGAACGTGACGGGTTTGCCGAGCCGCGCCGACAGATCGGCGGCGAGCCGGTCCATTTCGTCGATCCGGTAGACGGCGTCGAAAAACGACAGGTCGTCGCCCAGATAGGCAGCCTGCGGCAGCAGGTGCCGGCGCACCCGGTCGTTGACCGCCATGTAGGTCCCCAGATTGAGAAAGAACGTATCGGCGTCGGGAAACGGCCCGAGCCCGAACGGCTTGAGCGCCGCCTTGCTGAGCGCGGAACGGTCGACGTCGCGCTCGTGGATGACCCGGTTGGCCCAGCCCGACAGGCCGCGCTCGACCGGTTCGCGCACCACCGCGATGCGGTGCAGCCCCTCGGTCATCGCCCGCAGCTTCGGCGACATCCGCTTGTTGCCGGTGTCGATGATGTCCGTCTCGGCCACCAGTTCCCGAATGGCGGCCTTCACCGAAGTGTTGGCCACCTTGGGAACCGGGAAATAGGCCAGTCCGAAGGACTTCAGGATCATCACCATAGAGGCGTTCCGGCTGCGCCGGCTCCGGCGTAATCAGACCAGGTTCGGCGCGATCTTGACGCAGGCTTCGCAAAGAACGCGGACCGCGTCGACCGACTTGTCGAACATCTTCTGCTCGGCCTTGTTGAACGACAGTTCGATGATGCGCTCGACGCCATTGGCGCCGATCACCACCGGCACGCCGACATACATGTCCTTGACGCCATACTGGCCCGACAGGTGCGCGGCGCAGGGCAGCACACGGCGCTTGTCCTTCAGATAGCTCTCGGCCATCGCGACAGCCGAGGCGGCGGGCGCGTAATAGGCCGAGCCGGTCTTGAGCAGGCCGACGATTTCGCCGCCGCCCTTGCGGGTGCGCTCGACGATGGCGTCGAGCTTTTCCTGGCTGGTCCAGCCCATCTTGACGAGGTCAGGCAGCGGAATGCCGCCAACCGTCGAATAGCGGATCATCGGCACCATGTCGTCGCCGTGGCCGCCCAGCGTCATCGCCGAAACGTCCTGCACCGACACCTTGAACTCGTCGGCGAGGAAGTGGCGGAAGCGGGCCGAGTCGAGCACGCCGGCCATGCCGACGACATGGCTCTTGGGCAGGCCGGAAAACTTCTGCAGCGCCCAGACCATCGCGTCGAGCGGGTTGGTGATGCAGATCACGAACGCCTTGGGCGCGTATTTCTTGATGCCGGCGCCCACCTGCTCCATCACCTTGAGGTTGATGCCGAGCAGGTCGTCGCGGCTCATGCCCGGCTTGCGCGGCACGCCAGCGGTGACGATGCAGACATCCGCGCCCTTGATGGCGGAATAGTCGTTGGCGCCGAGATAATTCGCGTCAAAACCCTCGACCGGCGCCGATTGCGCAATGTCGAGGCCCTTGCCCTGCGGAATGCCTTCGGCGATGTCGAACATGACGACGTCGCCAAGTTCCTTGAGACCGATCAGGTGGGCGAGGGTGCCGCCGATCATGCCCGAGCCGATCAGCGCGATTTTGTTGCGAGCCATAGGAAACGTCCTTACGCGAGGCCGGGTCAGGCGCCGGCCTGGATGGTTGATTCAAACGGCCCTGGCAACGCCCCAAGATGGCGATGGAACAAAGCCAATCCCTTCTCCCGGACACGGGGCGAAGACGCGCGCTGATTAGTCCGATGCCCGCGAATATTCAACTGATTCTTTCGGACCTAACACTTTCAATCGGTTAGTTTCGTTTTGATTTACGTAAACGTCAATTATTGCGCGGCATGGCGATCGCATGACGGCGATTGCCAAGCGCTGAAGGCCGTCGCAGGATGGATGCTGAACCCCTCGAGGCGCGCCAGCGCCAGCCGCGCCGATCGGCCAGACCCCGGATGCCCGCGATGACCACAAGCATGACCATGCTGCATTTCCTGCTGGTGCTGGCGTTCGGCCTGCGCGTGCTGGCCCGGCCGCAGCTCAACCCCTCCACCAGGGTCGTGTGGATCCTGGTCCTGCTGGTCGTCCCCTATGGCGGCGCGCTGCTTTACCTCCTCGTCGGCGAGGTCCGTTTCGGCGGCGACGCGCTTGTCCGGCTCAACCGCTCGAAGGCGGCGACCCGCGGTCTCGTCGCGGCAAGCGGCGCAGCCGCCGACGTCGCCCGCCGGGGCGGGGCCAGCGCCTACGCCACTTCCATCAACGGTTTCGGCGTCGCCGAGGGCAATAGCGGCGAACTGCTGGACAGCCCCGCCGGCGCCCGCGCACGGCTGATCGCCGACATCGACGCCGCGCGCGAAAGCGTCGATGTGCTCTATTACATCTGGCTCGACGACCACACCGGCCGCGCCGTGGCGGAGGCGCTGACGCGGGCGGCCGGGCGCGGCGTTCGTTGCCGCGCCATGGTCGACGCGATCGGTTCGCACGCTTTGCTCAGGACCGACACCTGGGCGAGCCTGGCGAAGGCCGGCGTCGAGACGGCGGTGGCGCTGCCGCTGGGCAACCCGTTGCGCACCATGCTGTCGCGCCGCCTCGACCTGCGCAACCACCGCAAGATCAGTCTGATCGACGGCCGCATCTGCCATTGCGGCAGCCAGAACTGCGCCGATCCGGAATTCCGCGTCAAACCGAAATTCGCGCCCTGGGTCGACATAATGGTGCGCTTCGAGGGACCGGTGGCGCGGCAGATGCAACTGCTGTTCCTGCAGGACTGGATGACCGTGCGCGACGCCGACCTCGGCGCGATCGCCGGACCGGCGGCGTCGGTCGCCGGCGGCTTCGGCGCGCAGGTGGTCGGCACCGGCCCCGCCACCAGTCGCGACGTCACCTCGCAGCTGTTTTCGCGGCTTATCTTCGACGCAAGGCGCGAACTGGTGATCTCGACGCCCTATTTCGTCGCCGGCGAGATGGTCAGCCAGGCGATCATGGGCGCGGCGCGGGCCGGCGTTGAGGTGACGCTGATCGTTCCGGCCAGGAACGATTCCGGTTTTGTCGCCCGCGCCAGCCGCTCCTATTATCCTTCGCTGATCGACGCCGGCGTCAAGATCGTCGAGTTCAATGGCGGCCTGCTGCACTCCAAGACGCTGACCGTCGACGGCGAGGTGACGTTCATGGGCTCGTCCAATCTCGACATCCGCTCATTCGACCTGAATTTCGAGAACGACGTGCTGCTGCGCGACGCGGCTTTGACGCAGGCCGTGCGGGCGCGGCAGATGCAGTATGCGGCGGCGGCGACCCCGGTCGACCCGGCCGCGGTGCGCGACTGGCCGCTGGCGCGGCGCATCTGGCTGAACATCTTTGCGATTATCGGGCCGGTGCTTTAGGCCGCATCGTGCGCATCGTGTTCGAGGGGATCGGCCGGCGTTAGCCTGCGCGCTCGCGCTGTTCGACATCGTCGGCCCAGTCCTTCGACTGCATCTCGACCAGCCGCGAGGCGGTTCGGACAAACTCGAAAGCTTCGGTCGTTCCCTGCCGACCCTGATAGAGGTCGTCGGGCGCGGCCTCCGCGCTGATGATGACGCGTTTCTTGCGGTCATACAGCGTGTCGACCAGCAGGATGAACCGCTTGGCCGGGTTGCGCCTTGTCTGGTCCATCACCGGCACATGGTCGATGACGAACGTGTCGAAGCGGTCGGCCAGCGCCAGAAAGTCGCGCGCCCCCAGCGGAGCGTCGCACAGGTCGGCGAACGAAAACCGCGCCGCGTCGCCGCAGGCCGCCGGCACACGGATGGCGCGGCCCATCAGTTCGATGTCGAACGCCCCGGCCTCGCGCCCGTCGCGGATCGCCGCCCAGGCCTCGTCCATGCGCCGGTCGGTTTCGGGACCGAGCGGCGTCAGATAGACCGGCAGCGCGTTGAGCTTGAGCAGCCGGTAGTCGACGTCGGTGTCGAGCGTGACGATCTCGACATGGTCGCGCAGCACGTCGAGGAACGGCAGGAACAGCCCCCGGTTCAGCCCGTCCTTGTAAAGGTCCGCCGGCGCCACGTTCGACGTCGCCACCAGCACGACGCCCTCGGCGAACAGCGCCGTGAACAGCCGCGCCAGGATCATCGCGTCGGCGATGTCGGTGACCGAAAACTCGTCGAAGCACAGAAGCCGCGATCCGGCCGCGATCGACGCCGCCACCGGCGGGATCGGATCGTCGCCCCTGGCCTTGCCCTCCTTCACCGCGCGCCGGTGGGCGGCGATGCGATCGTGCACGTCGGTCATGAACTCGTTGAAATGGGCGCGGCGTTTCTTGCGCAGCGGCACGACGCGATAGAACATGTCCATCAGCATGGTCTTGCCGCGGCCCACCCCGCCATGGACATAGAGGCCGCGCACCGGCTGCGGCTTGCGCCGGGCGAACATCCAGCCGATGACATTGGTCTTGGTGGCGACGCCGGAGGCGGCGAGGTCGTCGACCAGCCGGTCGAACCGGCGCGCCACGTCCTCCTGCCGGCGGTCGCGGCTCACCTCGCCGCGTTCGACGAGGTGCAGATATTCTTCGGTGACGCTGCCATGCGCCTTGAGGCCGGCATGCGACATCAAGCGAGGCTTCAGCGGGTGAACGAGATCGGCTGTCCGCCGGTGGTCTGGCCGTCGTAGCGCTGCGCGCCCGACGCATAGAGCCGGGCGACGGTGTTGCCGCTATTGTCCTTCAGCACCACCTGGCTGCCGGCGACGTTCCAGGCGGCGACGTTGGCGGCGTCGCCTGGGCAGCGCAGCGACGCGGCGCGGAAGTCGGAGCTCATCTTGGTGAGGCTCAGCATCATCTGGCATCCGGAGCCGCCGGTATTGACCTTCCAGGCGCCGATCAGCGCTTCCTTCGTCACCGGCGTTGCATTGGCGGGCGGGGTGACGGGCGCCGGGCCCGCGCCCGGCGTGGCCGACGCCACCTGCGTGCCAGGCGCCTGCGTGCCAGGCGCCGGCGGGAACGCCGCCGGATCGGTCGGGCCGCTGGCGGTGGGCGGCGGCAGCTGGCCCGATGTCACCTGGCCCGACGGCGCCGGCGTCAGCGGCTCGGGCCGGGTATTGATCGAATCGAACCGCGAAGACTGGCAGCCGGCGGCGGCGAGCGCCACGAGCGCAAGCATCGCGCCGCGCTTCGCCAGCGAATGAGAAGTCGTCGTGATCGTCGTCATAAGGCTCTCCGCACCGCCGGCCGTATCCCGGTTGACCGCTCGAACCACACAAACGTGGCAGCGTTACGGTCAGTTGCACGTAAAGATGCTTAATATTGTCTTTGCAACGAACGCAAGATGCTCAAATTGTGCATCCCGGGACAAAGACATAGCCGTTTGGGCCGACAACATGACACTCGCGCAGGCCGTGCGGCTTGTCGATCGAGCCTGACAGCACCGTATGGCCGGCCTCGCGGGCGCGGCGTTCGATCTCATCGGGGTCGACGCCGTAGAGCCGGATTTCGGCGCCCTGGCCCCTGATCTCGACATCGGCGACGACGCCGGCCATCGCATGGTCGCGATAGCTGTGGTCGGCGTGCAGCAACAGGACCGAGCCCGCCAGATCGACGACGCAGAAATCGGGATCGGCGTAGACGACGCGACCGCCGAGCACCTGCTCGCAGAACCCGCGCATCGGCTCGATCTCCGGCACGAGCAGGTTGAGGCCGAGCCCGCGCGGCAGTGACCGGCCGAACCGGTCCGCCGGCATCCAGGGATCGCCGATACGTTTCTTGACCATCGTTTGCTCCTGCCTGTCGCCGCGCCAAGCTTCCGGGCTTTTCACGCCGCCCGCAATAGGCCAAACAGCGGTGACGAACCGACGCACGCGTCCAGCCCGGCTCGACCGGGGCGACGCATCCACGACTGGAGACATTGCCGTGAAACGCGCCCCGGCCGCCAATCGCTACTATCGCGGTCCGCTCAGCGACCATTTCGACGGCCGGGTCTTCTTCAACCCCGACGGCGTGACGCCGCGTGGCCTTGGCGACCTGCTGCGCTGGCAGTTCGGCGGCGGGCGCGCCAGATGGCCGGCGCAATGGCCAAGCCCGCACGGCCAGGCGACGCCGCCGGCGCGGGTGGACGACGGCCGCATCGTCGTGACGATGGTGGGCCACGCCACCGTGCTGTTCCAGGCGGCGGGCCTGAACATCCTGACCGACCCGGTCTGGTCGCAGCGCGCCTCGCCGTTCAGCTTCGCCGGGCCGAAGCGGGTCAACGCGCCCGGCATCGCCTTCGACGACCTGCCGCCTCTCGACCTCGTGCTGCTCAGCCACAATCATTACGACCACATGGACGTGGCGACGCTGACGCGGCTGAAACGCACGCACGACCCGCTGGTGGTGACGCCGCTCGGCAACGACGCCATCCTCGCACGGGCGGTTCCAGGCATGCGAACCCATGCGCTCGACTGGGGCGGAGCGCTGACCCATGCAGGGGCGACCGTTCACGCCGAGCCGGCGCATCACTGGTCGGCGCGCGGCTCGGGCGACCGGCGCATGGCGCTGTGGTGCGCCTTCGTGGTCGAGACGGCGGCCGGAAAGATCTATTTCGCCGGCGACACCGGCTTTCACGAGGGCCGAAACTTCCGCGCCGCGCGCGACAAGCACGGCCGCTTCCGCTTCGCCATGATCCCCATCGGCGCCTACGAGCCGCGCTGGTTCATGGACGGCCAGCACCAGAACCCCGACCAGGCGGTCGAGGCGTTCGGGCTGGTCGGCGCGGACTTCGCCGGCGGCATGCACTGGGGGACGTTCCAGCTCACCGACGAACCGGTGGAGGAGCCGCGCGACCTGCTGCACCAGGCGCTCGACCGCGAAGGCATTCCCCGCGACCGGTTCCGGCCGATGCTGCCCGGCGAGATTTGGGAGTTGTAGCGACTGGACGATGCAATCAGTGTGTGGTGAACTGCAACCAATGAGACACGCATCGCTGGTCCTCGCCCCGGCAATTCTGCTGGCGCTTTCTCCATTGCAATCGCTCGCTGGCCCGATTGTCGACAAGGCGACAGAAGCCGAGCGATTGCTGGAGGCCAATGACCCCGCTGGCGCGATGAACGCCATCAGGAGCGCCTATGATGAGGTCTGGGCGAAGATGCCGCTGACGGCCAGCAACGTCACGCAGATCGACAGTGCTGATGGCTTTGGCGTCTATGCGCCCCGGGCCAGCGACGTCTACAAGCCGGGCGAACCGATTGCGGTGTATGTGGAACTGGCCGGCTATGCGCTGGGACGCAACAATACCGGCGGATCGGAAATCGGCGCCGATGTCGACATCGAATTGAAGAACGCGGCGGGCAAGATGGTCTGGTCCGGCAAGGGCATCATGAAGGCCCGCCAACAGGTGCGGGCGTTCAACAAGGAGTTCTTCCTGAAGCTCGATCTCAAGCTGAACGGAGCGCCTCCCGGCCGCTATGTCGCCACCTATGCAGTCAAGGATGCGTATTCCAACAAGACGACCAGCTTTGACGTGAGCTTCGAGATTGCCGCCTGAGGGGAACATGGCTGCCGGCGCATTCGCCTGACCGCCCTCAACACTGGTAATTTCCCGCCGCTTCCGCCATATACCGGCCAACAAAAGAGGTTGATGAGCCGCGATGGCCGCGACACTACCATTCGCCAAGATGAACGGCGCCGGCAACGAGATCATCGTCGCCGACATGCGCGGCTCCGGGGCGCGCGTGTCGCCGGCGGCCGCGATCGCGCTGAACGCCGAAGCGGCGACCCGGTTCGACCAGATCATGGCGATCCACGATCCCAGGACGCCCGGAACCGATTTCTATATCGAGATCCTCAATTCCGACGGTTCGTCGGCGCAGGCCTGCGGCAACGGAACCCGATGCGTGGTGCAGGCGCTGGCCGCCGAGACCGGCCGCAAGCTGTTCACCTTCGAAACGCTGGCCGGCATTCTCAACGCCCAGGAGCACCCCGACGGTTCGGTGTCGGTCGACATGGGCAAGCCGCGCTTCGGCTGGCAGGACATCCCGCTGGCCGAGGAATTCGCCGACACCCGCGCCATCGAACTGCAGATCGGCCCGATCGACGCGCCGGTGCTGCATTCGCCCTCGGTCGCCTCGATGGGCAATCCGCACGCCATCTTCTGGGTCGACCAGGATGTGTGGAGCTACGATCTCGACCGCTTCGGGCCGTTGCTTGAAAACCATCCGATCTTTCCCGAGCGCGCCAATATTTCCATCGTCCAGGTGATTTCGGCAAACGAGATCGTCATGCGCACCTGGGAGCGCGGCGCCGGGTTGACCCAGGCCTGCGGCTCCGCCGCCTGCGCCACCGCCGTGTCGGCGGCGCGCACCGGCCGCACCCATCGTACCGTGTCGATCCGCCAGCCCGGCGGGCTGCTCGCCGTCGAATGGCGCGGCGACGACCACGTCATCCTCACCGGCCCGGCCGAATGGGAATTTTCCGGCGTGTTCGATCCCGCCACCGGCGCCTGGACCCGCGACGCGGAAAGCGCGGCCTGATGGTCTTCGCGCCCGCCTGTTCACCTCCGCACCTTACCCCTCCCCACAAGGGGGAGGGGGTCATCGACGTCTCACGCTTCTCCTCCCCCTCGTGGGGAGGGGTAAGGGGTGGGGGTCAGATCCGCGAAGGCGGATGCTGATGGCGGTCGACATCGTCACATTTGGCTGCAGGCTGAACACCTATGAATCCGAGGTGATGCGGCGCGAGGCCAACGCATCGGGCATCGGCGAACTCGACGGCGGCGCGGTGGTGTTCAACACCTGCGCCGTCACCGCTGAAGCGGTGCGCCAGGCCAAGCAGGCGATCCGCAAGGCGCGGCGCGACAACCCCGGCGCCCGCATCGTCGTCACAGGCTGCGCGGCGCAGACCGAACCGGACACGTTCGCCGGCATGGACGAAGTCGACCTGGTGCTCGGCAATGAGGAAAAGCTGAAGGCCCAGTCCTACCGCGCGCTGCCGGATTTCGGCGTCAACGACTATGAAAAGGCCCGCGTCAACGACATCATGAGCGTGCGCGAAACCGCCTCGCACATGGTCGACGCCATCGAGGGCCGGGCGCGCGCCTTCGTGCAGGTGCAGAACGGCTGCGACCATCGCTGCACCTTCTGCATCATTCCCTATGGCCGGGGCAATTCGCGCTCGGTGCCGATGGGCGCGGTGGTCGAGCAGATCAGGCGGCTGGCCGGCAATGGCTACAACGAGGTGGTGCTGTCGGGCGTCGACCTGACCAGCTACGGCCCCGATCTGCCGGGTGCGCCGAAGCTCGGCAGGCTGGTGAAGACCATTTTGCGCCAGGCGCCCGAGGTGAAGCGGCTGCGGCTGTCGTCGATCGATTCGATCGAGGCCGACGACGAGCTGATGGAGGCGATCGCCTGCGAGAGCCGGCTGATGCCGCATCTGCACCTGTCGCTGCAATCGGGCGACGACATGATCCTGAAGCGGATGAAGCGCCGGCATCTGCGCGACGATTCGATCCGTTTCTGCGAGGAGGTGCGCGGGCTGCGCCCCGACATCGTCTTCGGCGCCGACATCATCGCCGGGTTCCCGACCGAAACCGACGAGATGTTCGAGAACTCGCTAAGAATCGTCGAGGAGTGCGGCCTGACCAATCTGCATGTTTTTCCCTATTCGCCGCGCAAGGGCACGCCGGCGGCGCGCATGCCGCAGCTGCCGCGTGACGTGGTCAAGCAGCGGGCGGCGGCGTTGCGCGCAGCCGGCGAGCGCGCCTACCGCAGGCATCTCGCCGCCCTTGCCGGCACACGGCAGTCGATCCTGATCGAACGCGGCGGGCTGGGGCGCACCGAAGGGTTTACGCTGGCGGCGATCGACGCCGGCCGGCCCGGCGAGATCGTCGAGTCGATCGTAACCGGCGATGACGGCGAACGGCTGGTCGCCGAACCGACAAGACAGGCGGCCTGATGGCGTTCAATTTCATCAAGAAGGTGTTCTCCTTCGGCTCGAAACAGGTCGAGGAAACCGGGGACGGCGCGGCGGTCGCGGAATCTGCCGTCGATCAGGCGGCGGCCGTTGCCGCCGAGGCTCCTGTCTTCGCCGAAGCGATCGCCGAACAGCCGGCCGAGCCGCAGCCGGTCGAGATTCCGGCGCAGCCCGCGCCTGCCGAAATCCCGTCTGAACCGGCCACCCCTACCGACAATCCCGCCGCGCCCGCTGAAATTCCCGGGCCGCCGGAAGAGACCCCCGCTCCGGCGCCCTTCGAACCGACGCCCGAACCGGCGCCGCCCGAGGTTCCACCGCAGCCCGCGCCTGCCGAAATCCCGTCCGAACCGGCGGAGCATGCCGAAAGTCCCGCAGCGCCCGCTGAAATCCCCGAGCCGCCGGAAGAAGCCCCCGCGCCGCCGCTCTTCCCCGCCGGCTCCCGCCGCGAAGGCGCAACCAGGCGGCATGCGGCGCATGTTCGACAAGCTGCTGGGCAAACCGGACGCGAAGACCCAGCCGCCGGTCGAGGCGAAACCGGAGCCTCCCGCAGCGCCAGCGCCCGAACCGGCAAAGGTCGAGGCGCGGGCGGAATTCCTGCCGCCGAGCCGCCAGCCCGAACAGCCTGCGGCGGCCCCGCTGCGTGAGGAGCTTGCGCCGGAACCGCAGCCGCTGTCCGATCTGCCGGCGGTGGCGCCGGAACCGGTTATCGAGCCGGAGCCACTGCCTGAAGCGCCGGCCGCCCTTGTCGAGACAACGCCGCCGGTCGCCGAAATCGCGCCGCCGATCCGTGTGCCCGAGCCGACGCCGGCCGCGCCGCTGGACGCCGCGATTGCGCCCGAACCCCCGATTGTCGAGCCGCCGCCGTCCCCTCCTTCTGTCGAAATTGCCGCGCCGCCGCCTGCGGCGGAGCCGCCAAAGCCGGCCGCCGGAAAAGTCACGGTCACAAAAACCGTCGAGCAAAAGGCCGAGCCGGTCATCGCCGCGCCCGCGCCAAAACTGTCCTGGTTCCAGCGCATGCGCGCCGGCCTGTCGCGCTCCTCGCAGCAATTGTCGTCGTCGATCACCGGCGTCTTCACCAAGAAGAAGCTCGACGAGGAGACGCTGCAGGATCTTGAGGACGTCTTGATCCGCGCCGACCTCGGCGTCGAGACGGCGCTGCGCGTCACCGATACGCTCGCCGCCACCCGGCTGGGCCGCGACATTTCCGACGCCGAGGTGCGCGCCGTGATGGCGACCGAGATCGAGAAGGTGCTGAAGCCGGTGGCGATGCCGCTGGAGCTCGACCTGTCGCACAAGCCGCATGTCATCCTCGTCGTCGGCGTCAACGGCACCGGCAAGACCACCACCATCGGCAAGCTGGCGGCCAAGCTGCGTCAGGGCGGGCTGAACGTCATGCTGGCGGCCGGCGACACGTTTCGCGCCGCGGCCATCGAACAGCTGAAAATCTGGGGCGAGCGCACCGGCTCGCCGGTGGTCGCGACCAGGCTCGGCGCCGACGCCGCGGGCCTCGCCTACGACGCATTCGAGCAAGCGAAGGAAGCAGGTTCGGACGTGCTGATCATCGACACCGCCGGCCGGCTGCAGAACAAGACCGAGCTGATGGCCGAGCTGGAAAAGATCGTCCGCGTGCTCGGAAAGCTCGACCCCGACGCGCCGCACACCGTGTTGCAGACGGTTGACGCCACCACCGGCCAGAACGCGCTCAACCAGGTCGAGATTTTTCGCAATGTCGCAGGCGTCAACGGGCTGGTGATGACAAAACTCGACGGCACCGCGCGCGGCGGCATCCTGGTGGGGATTGCCGCCAAGCACAGGCTGCCGGTCTATTTCATCGGCGTCGGCGAACAGGTCGACGACCTCGAACCGTTCTCGGCAAACGAGTTCGCGCGCGCCATCGCGGGGGTGGCTTGATGGAATTTGCGCCGCTTGCCGCTTCTGTGAACAGACCCCCACCCCGTACCCCTACCGTCAAGTGGGAGGAGAGCGTCGACGTCTCTTGTTTCCCCTCCCCCTTGAGGGAAGGGATACGGGGTGGGGGTAGTTCGAAAATACCGGGCATCGATTCGAAATCGACGCTGTCGCCAAGTCGAGGACCCTCAACATGAACGCTCCGATCCTCGAACGCGATCCGTCCGATCCGAAGAAGGCGGAGATCAACCCGCTGCTGAAATTCGCGCTCGAGCTCGGGCCGCTGCTGGTGTTCTTTTTCGCCAATGCGCGCGGCGAGTGGCTCGGCTCGCATTTCCCGGCGCTGGCCGAGATGGGCGGGCCGCTGTTCATCGCCACCGGCCTGTTCATGGCCGCCACCGCGATCTCGCTGGCGGTGTCGTGGGCGCTGACCCGCACTCTGCCGATCATGCCGCTGGTGTCGGGCGTCGTCGTCTTCATCTTCGGCGGCCTGACCTTGTGGCTGCAGGACGCGACCTTCATCAAGATGAAGCCGACCATCGTCAACACGCTGTTCGGCGCGGTGCTGCTGGGCGGGCTGGTCTTCGGAAAATCGCTGCTGGGCTACGTCTTCGATTCCGCCTTCAGGCTCGACGCCGAGGGCTGGCGCAAGCTGACCCTGCGCTGGGGCCTGTTCTTCCTGTTCCTCGCCGTCCTCAACGAGGTGGTGTGGCGCAATTTTTCCGAAGGCGCATGGGTGGCGTTCAAGGTCTGGGGCGTGATGCCGATCACCATCGCCTTCACCATGCTGCAGATGCCGCTGATCATGCGGCATTCACAGGAGTGAGCGACCGATCCGCCGAAGGCGGAGCCATCATGCCGGCGGCATGATGGCAGGCAGGCGAACGCCCGTGAGCTGCCGAAGGCGGCGGGTCCCGGGCAAATGCGACCAAATCAGCTGAAATACTGGCCGCCGTTTGCCGAGATGGTCGAGCCGGTGATGAAGCCGGCGTCGTCGGAGGCGAGGAACACCACGCAGCGGCCGATTTCCGCCGGCGTGCCGAGACGGCCGACCGGGATCTGCGGGATGATGCGTTCGTTCAGCACCTTCTCGTCGATCGCCATCACCATTTCGGTGCCGATATAGCCCGGCGCGATGACGTTGACGGTGATGCCCGCCCGAGCACCCTCTTGTGCAAGCGCCTTGGTGAAGCCGATGTCGCCGGCCTTGGCGGCGGAATAGTTGGCCTGTCCGGCCTGTCCCTTCTGGCCGTTGATCGACGAGATGGTGATGATGCGGCCGAACTTGCGGTCGCGCATGCCGCCCCACACCGGATGGGTCATGTTGAAGACGCCGGTGAGGTTGGTGTCGATCACCTCTTTCCACAGCTGCGGCGTCATTTTGTGGAACATCGCGTCGCGGGTGATGCCCGCATTGTTGACCAGCACCTCGACCGGACCGAGGTCGGCCTCGACCTGTTTGACGCCCGCGACGCAGGCGTCGTAGTCGGCGACCGACCATTTGTAGGTCTTGATGCCGGTTTCCCTGGTGAAGGCGGCCGCGGCCTCGTCATTGCCGGCATAGTTGGCGGCGACGGTGTAGCCTGCGTCTTTCAACGCGATCGAGATCGCCGCGCCGATACCGCGCGAGCCACCGGTGACGAGTGCTACTCTTGCCATTTGATGATCCCTCCCAAGGTGATGCTTTTGGCCGATAAATTTTGCGAATGGTGAATGGAAGAATGGTCAAATGAAATGGCGGCGGATCCCGATCGCCGCCATTCACCATTCACCCGACTAGTTCATCGCCTCGACGCACATGGCGACGCCCATGCCGCCGCCGATGCACAGCGTCGCCAGGCCCTTCTTTGCGCCGCGGCGCTTCATTTCGTGCACCAGCGTGTTGAAGATGCGCGCGCCCGACGCGCCGATCGGATGGCCGATGGCGATGGCGCCGCCATTGACGTTGACGATCGACGGATCCCATCCCATGCCCTTGTTGACGGCCAGCGCCTGGGCGGCGAACGCCTCGTTGGCCTCGACCAGGTCGAGGTCCTTGACCGTCCAGCCGGCCTTTTCCAGCGCCTTCTTCGACGCCGGGATCGGGCCGGTGCCCATCACCGACGGATCGACGCCGGCGGTCGCCCAGGAGACGATGCGCGCCAGCGGCTTGATGCCGCGCTTCCTGGCTTCCGCCTCGGTCATCAGCAGCACCGCTGCGGCGCCGTCATTGATCCCCGATGCGTTCGCCGCCGTTACCGTGCCTTCCTTGTCGAAGGCGGGTTTCAGCTTCTGCATCGCCTCGATGGTCGCGCCGTGGCGGATATATTCGTCGGCGTCGACGACCGTGTCGCCCTTCTTGCCCTTGATGGTGACGGCGACGATCTCGTCCTTGAATTTTCCGGCCTTCTGGGCGGCTTCGGCCTTGTTCTGCGAGGCGACCGCGAACTCGTCCTGCGCCTCGCGGGTAATCTGGAACTGGCGCGCCACGTTCTCGGCGGTGTTGCCCATGTGGTAGCCGTTGAACGCGTCCCACAGCCCGTCCTTGATCATCGTGTCGACAAGCTTCAGGTCGCCCATCTTGGCGCCGGCGCGCAGGTGCTGGCCGTGCTGCGACAGCGACATCGATTCCTGGCCGCCGGCGACGATGATGCTGGCGTCGCCGTTTGCGATCTGCTGCAGGCCGATGGCGATGGTGCGCAGGCCCGAGCCGCAGACCTGGTTGAGGCCCCAGGCCGACGCCTCCACCGGGACCCCGGCGGCCACCGCCGCCTGGCGAGCCGGGTTCTGGCCCTGGCCGGCGGTCAGCACCTGGCCGAGGATGACCTCGTCGACGTCGGCGGCGTCGACGCCGGCGCGCGCCAGCACTTCGCGGATGACGATCGCGCCGAGCTCATGGGCGGGCAAAGCGGCGAAGGAGCCGTTGAACGAGCCGACCGGCGTGCGGGCGGCGGCGGCGATGACGATGGAAGGTTCAGCGGACATGATGGGATCTCCCGGTCTGATTGGATTCTTGGGCAGGTGGAACTTTTCTTGCCCGTCCGCCGTCGCGAGTCAAACCGGAAAAAAGGCTTACAACGGCAGTTTGGGAAGCCTGCGCGCGGCCGCCGGCGCCCTCGTTCGGGTTTTTCGCAGCGCCCACAGGGTCTTGCACTGCACAAACCGCTTCCATTTGGCGGCGGTTTGGGCATATCCTTGCTTTGGTTAGTCAAATTAATCTCAAGCCTTGCCTTGGTGCGGGGCGCTGTCAGGGGCGTTGCAATGGCCGCAAAAGACGATCCGGTCGTCATCAAGAAATATGCCAACCGGCGTCTCTACAACACCGGCACGTCGACTTATGTGACCCTCGAAGACCTTGCCGAAATGGTGAAGCGCGACGAGAACTTCACCGTGCAGGACGCCAAGACCGGCGAGGATATTACCCATCCGGTCCTGACCCAGATCATTTTCGAACTGGAGAACAAGGACGGGCAGAACATGCTGCCCATCCCGTTCCTGCGTCAGCTCATCGCGTTCTACGGCGACCAGATGCAGATGGTGGTGCCCGGCTTCCTCGAGCAGTCGATGAGCGCTTTCGCCAAGGAACAGGAGCGTTTTCGCGAACAGGTCAAGTCGACGCTCGGCCAGAGCCCGATCGAGATGATGAACGTGCCGACCTCGCTCAAGGAGCTTGAGGAACAGACGCGGCGCAATGTCGAACTGTTCCAGAACGCCATGCGCATGTTCACGCCGTTTCCAGGCGCAACGCCTGCCGCCAGGCCGGCCGAACCGGAAAAGAAGGCCGACAAGGCCGAGAAGCCGGCCCGCGCCGAAGACATTTCCGACCTGAAGGAACAGATCGCCGCGATGCAGCGCAAGCTGGATTCGCTGGGCTGAACCAGAATACCGGCGCGAGGCTCTAGCTGATGTTCACGTCGCGGCCGGCCGAGCGGATCGACACCGAGAAGCCGGCGAGCACGTCGACCAGCGAAATCATCATCAGCACGAAGAACAGCGACGTCGCCGCGCCCGACACCAGCAGGAACTCGACCAGGAAGGCGACGAAGACGAAGGTCGACAGCAGGTGGTCGATCACCGAGGCGTTCGAGGTGCGCGTCGACTTGATGATCTCGACGAACAGGAAGAACAGGCCGACCAGCACCATCATGTCGGCCAGCGTCATCGACCAGGTCCCGCCCGACATCATGGTGAGCTGAAACAGCGTCTGCGACCACGGGCTGACGCCGCCGCCGAACATGCCGGCGAGCCCGAGATTGTAGAGAATGAACGGGATGATGAGGAGCGGGATGCTGGCGATCAAAAGCGTCCTCCAGGGGGATGCGGCCGGTTCGCTGTTCTAGAGACTTTCGCCGCCCGATGGAATCCCCAAAGCACAAAGGCCGGCGCGGGGCCGGCCTTGCAACGTTTCGGCAGGTCGAAAGGCGATCAGCCTTCCTTCTGCTCCAGCACCTGGCGACCGCGATACATGCCGGTCTTCAGGTCGATGTGGTGCGGGCGGCGCATTTCGCCAGAATTCTTGTCCTCGACATAGGTCGGGTTCTTCAGCGCATCGGCCGAGCGGCGCATGCCGCGCTTGGAAGGCGAAGTCTTTCGTTTGGGTACTGCCATTGTCCTGCTCCGGGCGTTCGTCAACCGCCGGGAGTGCCTTATGTCCAGGCATCGCGCATGGCGGATTATTGAGAAAGTCGGGTGCCTATACACGCAAGGCCGGCATTTGGCCAGTGCGTCGCGCAAAAAATCGATCCGGCCGTCCAAGGCCTCGGGCGCGCCCGCTATTTGACACAGCCGACATAGTCGCCCGCCGCCATCGCCCGCCGCTCGATGCGGTTGGCGATGCGACGCAGCCCCGGCGACGGCTTGCCGGGATTGCGCAGGATCGGATTGGGCAGCGCCGCGGTCAGGAGCGCCGCCTGGCGGCGCGTCAGATTCCTGGCCGAAACCCCGAAATGATGCTGCGCGGCGGCTTCGACCCCGTAGATGTTTGGCCCGAATTCCGCGACATTGACGTAGATTTCCATGATCCGGCGTTTCGTCATCATCAGGTCGAGATAGATCGCATAGGGAATCTCGATCGCCTTGCGCAATGTGCCGAGCGGGCGCTGCCACAGGAACAGGTTCTTCACCGTCTGCATCGTGATCGTCGACGCGCCGCGGCTCGCCTCGCCATCCATGGCGTCGTCGAGCACGGCGCTGAGTTCACGCCAGTCGATGCCGCTGTGCGAGCAGAACTGCCCGTCCTCCGACATGATGATCGAGTACAGCATCACCGGCGCCACATCCTCGATCTCGACCCATCGCCGGTCATAGCCTTGCAGCAGCGCCAGATCCTTGAGCATCAGCGTCGACACCGGATGCACGAACGGCACGATGTAGAGCAGCGTCAGCGCCACCGGCGCGAGCGCCAGCGCCATCCCGAACAGCGCCGCGCGGCGCAGCCAGCTGCGCCGTCCCGATATTCGCCGGTATCGTCCTGCCATGTCGGGCTCCGGATCGACGGTCGGCGCGCTTTTCCTGGCTGTCTTGCGTGCCATCCCATCCGCATATCGGCGCGCCGCGCCGCTGGCAACCGCGCGCGCGCTCTTCGCCTTGACCGGCGCGATTATTGCGGGCATCGCTGGCCGCGATGACGACTTTGGACGCCCCGACCTTCGAAGACAGCCTCGCCGCCCGGGCGCGCGAGGTCGAGGCGCTGTTGCGCACGCTGCTCGACGCCCGCCCCGACAGCGGCGAGATCGCCCGGCCCGAGCGGCTGCTGGCGGCGATGCGCCACGGCGTCTTCAACGGCGGCAAGAGGCTGCGGCCGTTCCTGGTGCTCGAATGCGCCGCGCTGTTCGGCGCGGACGAGACGCAGGCGCTGCATGTCGCCGCCGCGCTGGAGGCGGTCCATTGCTATTCGCTGATCCATGACGATCTGCCGGCGATGGACGACGACGACCTGCGCCGGGGCCAGCCGACCGTGCACCGCGCCTATGACGAGGCGACCGCGATCCTCGCCGGCGATGCGCTGCTGACCTTCGCCTTCGACATTATCGCCTCGCCCGCCGCCGACATCGAGCCGCGCAGCGCCGTCGAACTGGTGCGGACGCTGGCGCGCGCCGCCGGCATGGGCGGCATGGTCGGCGGCCAGGCGCTCGACCTGCAGGCGGAGCGCGTCAAGCCGGACGAAGCTGGGATCATCACACTGCAGGCGATGAAGACCGGCGCGCTGATCCGCTTCGCCTGCGAGGCGGGCGCGATCTTCGGCAAGGCGCAGCCGGGCGACCGCGAACGGATCGCCGAATTCGGCTCCGCCGTGGGGCTCGCCTTCCAGCTGGCCGACGATCTGCTCGACATCACCTCGGATGCGAGCGTGATGGGCAAGGCGACCGGCAAGGACGCCGCCGCCGGCAAGGCGACGCTGCCGGCGCTGTATGGCGCGGACTGGACACGGCGGCAGCTGGCCGGGCTGGTCGGCCGCTCGCATGAACTGCTCGAACCCTTCGGCGACGACGCCGCGACGCTCAAGGCCGCCGCGACCTTCATCGCCGAGCGCAAGAGTTAGGATTCAGCGCGGCGTCCAGGGCTGCGGCTGCTTGTCCCGCTCGAGCAGATAGAAAACGTTGGCGGCGACCGGCGACCACGCGCCGGTCTCGCCCGACGGCCAGATCACCCGCACCTCCGCCTTGTCCTGTGTCCCGAGGCCAAAATGCACCCAGCCGGCGCTGCCGCCGGCATGGCCGCCGCCCGATGTGATTTCGCGCCGCTCGACGCGGTCGCCGCGCCGCACCTCGATCCAGGCGTTGACGGCGTCGACATTGGGAGCCGGCTGGCGCAGCGCGAACTGCGCCCAGTTGCCGGCGTCGGCGGTGACGTTGCGCCAGATCTCGGTCTTGTCGTTGCGGTTGACGACGACGAGGTCGACCAGCCCGTCGAGATTAAGATCGGCCAGCGCCGCGCCGCGCCCCTGCTTCAGGCTGGCGACGCCGGCGGTTTCGCCCGCTTCGACAAACTTTCCGTCCGGCTGCTGCATCAGCAGATTGTTCGGGTCCTTCGTCGCAAAGTCCGGCATTTCCCAGACATTGCCCTTGGCGACGAACAGGTCGGCGAGGCCGTCATTGTCGACGTCCTCGAACTGCGCGTGCCAGGCGGTCGAGGGTTTCACCTCGCCGCCGGTGTAAGGCCGGTGGGCGGTGACGCCGCGGTCGAAGGCAACGTCGGCATAGACCGGCTTCGCGCCCGGTCCGGGTTTCGCCAGCGTCTGCAGCTTGTTGTCGGCCATCGAGGTGAGGAAATATTCCGGGAAACCGTCGCCGTCGAGGTCTTGCGAGGCGATGCCCATGCCCCAGATTTTCAGCGTCTTCCAGCCTTCGTCCGGACCGAAAAGGCGCGGCGGCTGTCCCGCCTCGACATGCCAGAGCTGTTCCTGGCCGCCCTTGTAATATTCGCGGTCGTTGGAGACGCGCAGCGACGGCTGGCCGGAGCGGTTCCAGTCGGTGAACAGCATCGACAGCGAGCAGTAGCTCGGCTTGAGCGCCACCGGCGGCGCAAAGCGCCCGGCATCGCCCGGCCGATGCAGCCAGTTGTCGGTGCACGACCCCCACGGAAACGCCTCTTCCTTGCGGTCGATATAATTGCCGATGGCGATGGTCGGCCAGGCGGCGCCCTTCTCCCAGGTCGCCGCAAAGGCGCTCGACCAGGCGTCGCCGCCGTCGAACCCCCAGGCTTCGTTGGCGCGTTCGAAGCGGCAACCGCCCTTGCCGCGCATCAGCACGTTCTCGCCGACGCGCAGCAGCATCACGTCCATGACGCCGTCGCTGTCGACGTCGAGCGGATAGACGCCCGACACCTGATCGAGCTCAAGTCCGCTGTCGAACCGTTCGAACGCCAGCGGTCCGCCGATCGTCGACCTGTTGCGGAACAGTCCGGCTTTCGCCGTGCCGCCCGCCAGCGCCAGGTCGGGTCGCCGGTCGCCGTCGCAGTCGAAGCTGGCCGCACCGCCGCCGACCATGAATTCCCAGCCGCCGGAAAATGTGTGGTCGATCCCGGCGGTCGCGGTTTCGTCGGCGAATTTCGGCGTTCCCCCTTGCGCGCCGCCAATGAGGGCGATCATTGCGGTCATAGTGGCGATCAAGCGCGTCATCGCCGCACCGTCGTCAGTCTGACCGCATAGGCGCCGATGCAATGGCCCTGTTCGATCCCGAGTTCGATGGCGGCGCGAAAATGGATACCGCCATAGAGCCGCGAAATGCCGGCTTCCTCGGCGGCGGCGTGGAAGGACGCGAACTGCCGCGCCGCCAGGCCGTCATCCTCATGGGTGCGGTCCTCGAAGGCGAAATGCTCGCCGAAAAATGCCGTCAACACCGCCGCCGCCGCGCCCGACTGGGTGGAATGGCCGCTCGGATATTCCGGAAATGGCGGCGTGATCAGCAGCGTTTCCCATTTGGGGTCGATCAGCCGACGGATATAGGTGACCGGGCGCACCAGATCGTAGCGAAACTTTTCGCTCCAGCAGCCGATGAAGCCGTCGGCGACCGCAACCCCCAGCCGCGCCAATACGTCGGCGCTGCGGGCGGCGTCGGCCTTCTCGCCGTCGAGGATCTCCATGGCGATAGAGATCCAGTGGCCCGGCGGCGTCGGCGACAGCATCGGGTCGTCCGACCAGAAGCGCGCGATGTCCCGCTGCTCGGGGGTCAGGTTGTTGACCGTCTCGTAGACTTCGAGAGCCTGCTTGTAGAATTCGGAATTCTTGTCCTCGCTGTAGGCCGGCGGCGGCGGCAGGCTGCAATCCTTGCCCGACGGCGTCGCGAAGGTGCGGTTGCCGCCCCAGTCGGGCAGCAACGGCAGCTGCTGCTGCCGGACCAGGCTGGTCGGAACCCAGTGCGCCGGGCCCGCGGTCAGCGTGTATTGCAGCGGAAAGCCCATGTTTTCGACCACCGCGCCGCCGTCGGTGTCCGACCAGGCGAGGATGTGCGCCCCAAGCGCCTGCCCGAACGCCTCGCTGCGCGCGGCGATGTCGGCGTCGACGCCCCGCGCCGCGCCGGCCTTGAGCTTGCGCTCCATCGCGGCCAGCGCCCGCTGGCCGGTGGGGCCGGTATGGCTGAAAAAATTCTTCGCCCCGAACGCGACCGCCGCCTGCAGCACCACGCCCTCGTCATAGGTCCGGCCAGCCTCGCGCGCAGTCAACGGCGTCAGCGCGTTCAGCTGCCCGGCCAGCGTCCGCAGTGTCGGATCGCCCGACGCGGCCGCCTCGTAGGCTGCGACGCCGAGATAGGCGAAGGCGCGCGACGCCACCGGCGGCGAATAGGTCGGCGTGTGGCGCACCAGTTCGAGCACCAGCCGGTACCAGGTGCGCAGCATCTCGCCATTGGCGACGCCGTCATTGGACGCGGACGCCGGCGCGGCGGCGAAAGCGAACGCGGCGGCGACCGCCGCCAGGAACAAGCGTCGAAACAACAGGCAGGTCCTCCCGACCGATGCGCGGGCAGGTAAACACGGGCGTGGGCCGGGCGGCAAGTGGGCCTTCGTCGCACCGGCTGCGCGCCGGTTCCCGGCCCCTCGGGCGTACGGGCAAAACCCGTCGTTCAGCCTTCCTGGATGGCGTAGCCGGCGCCACGGATAGTGCGGATGACATCGGCCTGGCGGCCGGTATTGACCGCCTTGCGCAGCCGCCCGACATGCACGTCGACGGTGCGTTCGTCGATATAGTTCGTGTCGCCCCAGACATTGTCGAGCAGCTGGCCGCGCGAATAGACCCGGCCGGGATGGCGCATCAAGAACTCCAGCAGCCTGAACTCGGTCGGCCCGAGCCTGATTTCGCTGTCGCTGCGAAACACCCTGTGCGATTCGCGGTCGAGCACGATGTCGCCGACCTTGAGCACCGACGACAGCACTTCCGGCCTGGCGCGGCGCAACAGCGCCCGCACCCGGGCGATGAATTCCGGCGTCGAGAACGGCTTGACCAGATAGTCGTCCGCGCCGGTGGCCAGCCCCCGCACCCGGTCGCTTTCCTCGCCGCGCGCGGTCAGCATGATGATCGGCAGCCGTTCGGTCTGCGGCCGCATCCGCAGCCGCCGGCACAATTCGATGCCCGACACCGCCGGCACCATCCAGTCGAGCACCAGCAGGTCGGGCACGTTTTCCTGCAGCCGCAGGTCCGCCTCGTCGCCGCGCGCGACAATCTCGACCTGATAGCCTTCGGCCTCGAGATTGTAACGCAGCAGCACGCCCAGCGGCTCCTCGTCCTCGACCACCATGATCTTCGGCGCGATCATCTGTGTCTCTCCTGGGGCCTATGCGGCGGGCGGCGTTGCGCCGGTCTCGTCGATCTTCGGACGGTTCACGGGCAACTGGTCGCCGGTCATCACATAATAGGCGTTCTCGGCGATATTGGTGACATGGTCGCCGACGCGTTCGAGATTCTTGGCGCAGAACAGAAGATGCGTGCACGGCGTGATGTTGCGCGGGTCTTCCATCATATAGGTGAGCAGTTCGCGGAAGATCGACGCATACTGGATGTCGATCTCCTCGTCCTGCGCCCGCAGCGCAACCAGCGCCTTGGCGTTGCGGCCGACATAATTGTCGATGACGCCGGCAACCTGCGCCAGCACCATGACGGACATCGCCTCGATCGAATGCGACAGCGACCGCGGCGTCGGCGTCTGGCCGACCGCCGAGACCCGCTTGGCGATGTTTTTCGCCATGTCGCCGATGCGCTCGAGATCGTTGGCCATGCGGATCGCCCCGACCACGGCGCGCAGGTCCTGCGCCATCGGCTGGCGTTTGGCGATCAGCGTGATGGCGCGTTCGTCAAGCTCGCGCTGGCCGGCGTCCAAGAGCGCGTCTTCGGAAATGACGCGCTGCGCCAGGGCGTCGTCGGACGCAACCAGCGCGGCGGTGGCGTCGGCCACCATCCGCCCGGCGCGGTCGCCCATGTCGCGGATCAGCCGGTCGATCTGGTCGAGTTCCAGGTCGAACGACCTGACTGTGTGTTCACCCATCGGTGTTCTCCGAGATCCCTTGATTAGCGCCGCCCTGAAACCGCGTCAGGGCGTGGCGAAAATGGTGGTCGGTGAGGACCGGAGCGGAGCGTGCTTTGGGCACGTGAGCACCGGAAGCCGAACCGAGCGTCATTTGCGGCCCGTCCTCACGCGATTTCACCCGAAGCGGCCGGTGATGTAGTCCTGCGTCCTCTTGTCGTCGGGCGAGGTGAACATCTTTTCCGTCGCCCCTTCCTCGACCAGATAGCCGAGGTGGAACATGGCGGTGCGCTGCGACACCCGCGCCGCCTGCTGCATCGAATGGGTGACGATGACGATGGTGAAATTCTGCCGCAGCTCGTCGATCAGTTCCTCGATCTTGGCCGTCGCAATCGGATCGAGCGCCGAGCACGGTTCGTCCATCAGGATCACTTCCGGCGACACCGCGATGGCGCGGGCGATGCACAGCCGCTGCTGCTGGCCGCCCGACAGGCCGGTTCCCGGCTCGTGCAGCCGGTCCTTGACCTCGTTCCACAGCGCCGCGCGCCCGAGGCTCTGCTCGACGACCTGGTCGAGCTCGGCCTTCGATCTGGTCAGCCCGTGGATGCGCGGACCGTAGGCGACGTTTTCGTAAATCGACTTCGGGAACGGGTTTGGTTTCTGGAACACCATGCCGACGCGCGCCCGCAGTTCCACCACGTCGATCGCCTTGTCGTAGATATCTTCGCCGTCAAGCGTGATCAGGCCGCCGACGCGGGCGCCGGCGATGGTGTCGTTCATCCGGTTGAGACAGCGCAGGAAGGTCGACTTGCCGCAGCCCGACGGTCCGATCAGCGCCGTCACCTGCCGCTCGCGCACGTTAAGATCCACCCCGAACAGCGCCTGTTTCTCGCCATAGTGGACGGTGACCTTGTCGCCGCGCATCTTGATCGTATCGTCGGGTCTGGCGGTCATGGCGCGGGTCGTCGCTTCCTCGAGTGCCTTGTCGGTCATGATGTTCATAACGTACTCCGTCACCAGCGGCGTTCGAATTTGCGCCGCAGCACAATGGCCGTGATATTCATGACCATCAGGAAGGCGAGCAGGATGATGATCGCGCCCGACATCCGCTCGACAAAAGCGCGCTCGGCCTCGTTCGACCACATATAGATCTGCACCGGCAGCGCCGTCGACGGATCGAGCGGCGTCGAGGGATAGTCGGCGACGAACGCCACCATGCCGATCAGCAGCAGCGGCGCGGTCTCGCCGAGCGCCCGCGCCAGCCCGATGATCGTGCCGGTGAGGATGCCGGGCATCGCCAGCGGCAAGACGTGGTGGAACACCACCTGCATGCGCGATGCGCCAAGCGCCAGCGCCCCTGCCCGGATCGACGGCGGCACCGCGGCAAGCGCTGCGCGGGTGGCGATGATGATCGTCGGCAGCGTCATCAGCGACAGCGTCACGCCGCCGACCAGAGCCGCCGAGCGCGGCAGGCCGAGAAAATTGATGAAGACGGCGAGGCCGAGCAGTCCGTAGACGATCGACGGCACCGCGGCGAGATTGTTGATGTTGACCTCGATCAGGTCGGTCAGCCGGTTCTTCGCCGCGAACTCCTCCAGATAGATCGAGGCGGCGACGCCGACGAATAGCGCCAGCGCAAGGACGATGCCCATCATGTAGAGCGAGCCGACGACGGCGACGCCGATGCCGGAGGTTTCGGCCCGGCTCGACGCGCCGAAGGTGAACAGGCCGGTGTTGAATTTCTGCGTCAGCACGCCTTCGCCGGCGAGCTGGTTCATCCACGCGATCTGCTGGTCCTTGACCTTGCGCCGCGCCTCGGGAACCGACAGGTCGATCTGCCCCTTGAAGGCGGAATCGATATTGGCCGAGGCCAGCATCGACACGTCGACGGACTTGCCCATCAGCGCCGGATCGGCGACCAGCATGTCGCGCAGCTGGATGCGGCTGCTGTCCGACAGGATGCCTTTCATCTCGCGCTGCTTCGCCTTGTCGTCGGCGGCGACGCCGAGTTTTGCGGCGAGCGCCTGCTGCGCCAGCTTGTCGTAGTTCGCCTTGACCAGCACCGACGGATCGCTGTCGCGCTTGTTCTGCGGGTCGAGCGCGGCGGCGTCGAACGTCACCGGCAAGGTGATGTTTGTCTGCCAGAAGGCGGTGTATCCCTTCGAGACGATCGAGCCGAGCATGATCGCCAGGAACGTCAGGCCGAAGACGATGGCCGCGACGCCATAGGCCTTGAAGCGCGCTTCCGCGGCGTAGCGTTTCCGGATGCCGATGTCGCGGCGCGGCGGCCGCGCCGAAACCGGCAGCGCGCTGTCGGGGGCGATGGCGGTCATTCGTACTGCTCCCTGTATCTGCGCACGATTGCCAGCGCCACCACGTTCATCGCCAGCGTGACGAAGAACAAGGTGAGGCCGAGCGCGAAGGCGACGAGCGTCTGCGGCGAATTGAATTCGAGGTCGCCGGTCAGCTGGTTGACGATCTTGACGGTGATAGTGGTCATCGCCTCGAACGGATTGGCGGTGAGGTTGGCCGCGACGCCGGCGGCGAGCACCACGATCATCGTCTCGCCGATGGCGCGCGAGGCGGTCAGCAGCACCGCGCCGACAATGCCCGGCAGGGCGGCGGGCAGGATGACGCGCTTGACGGTCTCGGAGCGCGTCGCGCCGAGGCCGAGCGAGCCGTCGCGCATCGCCTGCGGCACCGCGCTGATGATGTCGTCGGACAGGGACGAGACCACCGGGATCAGCATCACGCCCATCACCAGGCCGGCGGTGAAGATCGACTGCGCCTGGATGAACGGATCGCCGCCCCACAGCGCCGCCGACAGGTCGCGCAGCCACGGCCCGAGCGTGATCAGTGCGAAGATGCCGTAGACGATGGTCGGGATGCCGGCGAGCAGTTCGAGCGCCGGCTTGACCACGGTGCGCACCGGGCGCGAGGCGTATTCCGACATGTAGACAGCCGACATCAGCCCGACCGGCACGGCGACCAGCAGCGCCACCAAAGCGATGTAGAGCGTGCCGGCGAGCAGCGGGATCAGGCCGAACTGGCCCTGCGCGCCGTCGCCGCCGGCGGCCGAGAACCTGGGATCCCACACCGTGCCGAAGAAGAACGACAGCGGCGACACGTCCCGGAAGAAGGCGAGCGTCTGGAACAGCATCGACAGGACGATCCCGACCGTGGTGAGGATGGCGATGGTGGAGGCGCCGAACAGCGCCCACAGCATTGCCGTCTCGACCTTGTCGCGGGCGCGGCTGCGGGTCGCGATCTGGCTGAGCCCGATCAGCGCGCCGGCGACCGACAGGCCGACGGCGATCAGGCCGCCGGTCCAGCCGAGCGTCGCCGCGGTACGGTTGGCGGCGACGGCGACCGGGATCATGTAGTCGGCGGTGTCGGCGGCAAGCGCGACGCCCTTGGCGGACAACAGCGGCGTCAGCGCCTCGATGGTCGCCGGCAGGTTGGCCTGGTCGGCCGGATCGAGCAGCTTGATGCTCGACGCCAGTCGCTTCACCAGCGACGTTGCCGTTGCGGCGGTCTCGGCCGACGCGGCATGAACGCCCGACGAAATGGCGCGGTCGACATAATTGGCCGATCCGATCGACCAGGCGATGAGGAGCAGCAGCGCCGGCCCGGTCGCGAGCAGCATCGCCCAGGCGCCGTGATATTGCGGCCGCGAATGCGGCTTGACGCCGGCGGCGTCGAGCGATTTCGCCCGTGAACGGCCGATCGCCAGGGCGGCGAGGCCGATGGCGAGGATCAGCAGCAGGGTCATCAAACCGGACATTTTTGAGCCTTGGCGCGAAGGTGGTTCGGCCGGCCGCGGAGCCCGCCGACGCTACCCTTGCCCTGCGGCAAGAGTAGCGTTTGCCGTTCGCCGGGGGAACGCCGTCCCCCGACAAAATTACATCGTCTTGCCACCGGCGAAGGCGTCGCGCTGTTCCTGGCGCTCGGCGTCGGGCGACGGCACCAGGCCGTATTCGGCCAGCGGACCGTCGGGGCCGACCATCTGTTCGTCGAGGAAGAACTCGACATAGTCCTTCAGGCCCGGAACCACGCCCAGATGCGCCTTCTTGACGTAGAAAAACAGTGGGCGCGACACTGGATATTCGCCCGACGCGACCGTGTCGACCGACGGCGTAACGCCGCCGACTGTGGCGACCTTCAGCTTGTCGGCGTTGTTTTCGTAGAAGGACAGGCCGAACACGCCCACCCCCTGCTTGTTGGAGTCGATGCGGGCGAGCGTCTCGGTGTAGTCGCCGTCGATGTCGACCGCCTTGCCGTCCTTGCGGACCGCCTTGCACGCCTGCTCGGCCGCCTTGTCGTCGAGCCCGCCGGCCTTGGCCGCCTCGACGCCGCCCAGCGCCTTGCAGCCTGCGACCATCAGCTTTTCCTCGAACACCTCGCGGGTGCCGTGCTTTTCGCCCGGAATGAACGCAGCGATGTCCCAGTCGGGCAGCGCCGGGTTGACCTGGTTCCATTTGCTGTTGGGATTGTCGACCAGTTTGCCGTCGACGACGATCCTGGCGGCGAGCGCCTTGTAGACGTCTTCCGACGTCAGGGCGAAATCCGGGCCCGCCGCGTCGGTGGCGAAGACGATGCCATCATAGCCGAACCTGACTTCCTGGATGTCGGCGACGCCGTTGGCCTTGCAGGTCTCGACTTCCGACGGCTTCATGGCGCGCGAGGAATTGGCGATGTCGATGGTGTCGTCGCCGGCGCCCTTGCAGAACTCCTTGATGCCGGCGCCCGAACCGCCGGACTCCACCACCGGCGTCTTGAAGTTGGTGAAGGTCTCGCCAAAGCGTTCGGCGACGATCTTGGCGTAGGGCAGCACGGTGGACGAACCGGCGATCTGTACCCGGTCGCGGGCGGCGGCGAAATTGGCGGAGGCGGCGAGCGCGAGTGCGGCTGCCGACGCGGTGAGAATCAGTCTGTTCATGGCCTGCTCCTGTGCGGAATATGATCGGGAGCCTCGCGCCCCCTTCTGGCAGGCGAGCCAATAGAAGCCTTTTGTAACAGTGATGTGACGCTTCGACGACGGACGGACGACCGCGCCTCAGTCCATCGCGCTTATTCGTCCCGCCGCTGCGATCGTTCGGTCGATGACGATCGTCGCGCCCTCGACCAGCTGCGGCCGGGTCAGCGTCGCCAGTCCCGCGCGCATCGCCGGCGGCAATGCGCCGAGCTGGTCGTCGAGATAGGGCAGGTGGATGAAGCCGGAGAGACGTGGGCGAAACCCGTCGATGCTGCCGGAACGCGACAGATAGAACAGCCGGTTGCACAGATAGCCCCCGGCATGGGCGGAGCGGGTCACCGGCAGGCCGCGCGCCTTCAACGCGGCCGCGATGTCATCGAGCGGCAGCGTCGAGCGCAGCGAAGCCGGTCCGTCGCAGATCCGCGAATCTGGCGCAAACGCCCCGCCGGCGTCGGGTTTGTTGACCGAGGAATGGTTGCGCGCGGTCGATTCCAGCCGGAAGCCGCGCGCATTGGCGGCAAGGCCGAAATGGATGGCGATGTCGGGTCGCACTTCGCGGCCGAACCGTTCGAGCAGGCCCGGAACCTTGCCGTATTCGACCGGCAGGACGCGCAAGTGCAGGCGCGCGCCCGGGAACGCCTCTTCCTGGCCGGCCAGCATCGCGATCAGCTCCCGGGTCGGATTGACCGGCGCGCCGGGGAACGCGCCGAAACCTGTGACCAGAACGCTGAGCGTCATGACGTGCTCCACCGGGTCAGGATGACCGAATTGGCATGGTCGATGATCGACCATTCGACTGGCGCGAGACCCGTTGCGGCGAGCACCGTGCGGGGATGGCCGGCGCTGAAACAGGGCGTGCCGCCGGGCAGCGCGAAATCGCCCACCTCGGCCAGCAGGAATTCGTCGTACTGACGCAGGAAATGGTCGAACACCCGCCTGCCGCCGGTCACCGCGACCGCGCCGTCGCGAAGCCGAAGCGCCGCCAGCGCGTCGGCGACCGCCAGACCCTCGGGATTGTAAAGCGTCGCCAGCGGGTCGCCGCCGTCCGGCCCGGTCGCGGCGACCGAACTGGTGAACACCAGCCGGCGACGGCCCGGATTGGGGTGGCGGCGATGCCCGGCCGAGCCGAGCACGACGATCGCGGCGGCGTCGAGCGCCGCCTGGAACAACCTCCAGTCGGCCTCGTTGACGAGGCGCGGCGGCATCAGCCCGCGCGTGTCTGCGATCATCCCGTCCGCCGAGACGATCGCGTGGCCGACCACCGGGTGGTTGTTGCCGTGGAGCGTGAGCATCGGCCAAGCCGTACAGAACCACGGCGCGATTGCAAGTCCTCGGCCGCCGCCGGCGGATCAGGATGCGGCGACGGCGACCGCATGGCTGACCAGTCCGTCGCCCGGCCGCCACAGATGCAGCATGTATTGCGCCGGCTCATCGGTGAAGCGATAGGGTTCCGCCGGTCTGAGATCGAAGGCGATCGCATGCGACGCCGAGGGCGCCACCCGCACCGGCGCGCCGCCGCAGCGTCCCTGGATCGCCCGGTGGATATGCCCGCACAGCACGGCCTCGACCGCGCCGTGGGCCGCGATCAGCCGCGCTTCCTCCTCCCGCCCGGCCAGCAGACCCATCGAGTCCATGTCGGCCAGCCCGGTGACAATTGGAGGATGGTGTTGGAAAACAATCGTCGGCCTCCCCCCGCACCGCTTCAGCGCATTGTCCAGCCAGGCCAGCCGCCGCGCGCACAGTTCTCCGTGCGGCGCACCCTCTACGATCGTGTCGAGCCCGATCACGGCCAGCGGAAACGAGGTGTCGACAAGGCAGAGATGGCCGTCGCCGGTCTCATCCGTCATCTCGGCGAGCGCGGCGCGCATCGGCGCGCGCAGATCATGATTGCCGGGCACGGCGCGGACAGGAACGCCGAGGCTGCGCAGGCCGGCGCCGATCTTGCGATACTCCGCATCGGTCGCATCCTCGCCGAGATCGCCGGAGAACAGGATCAGGTCGGGCCTGACCGGCTGCCTGGCCAGGCTCGCGATCAACCGGTCGAACGCCGCGCCGGTGTCGAAGCGGCCGGCCAGCCTTTTCCCGCCGACCAGCAGGTGCGTGTCGCTGACATGCGCAATCAACATGGGATCGCTCCGTATTGGGCCGCAAAAGGCCAGTCTTGCCGCAAAAGCCAATCTGTCAACGCCGGAATGTCACAATACCTACATGTGAATCGTTAATAATGCTTGCGCATACAAATTCATACAGGCACTATCGATGTTAGCCACATTCGGGGAACACGATGGGCCAGGCAGTAGCTGCACGTTATCTTATTGATAATATGCATGAATTTTGAATGTGTGAATTTTTTGTTAGCCGATTGAGCCCCGTGACCGCACGACCGCAAAGGCTCAATTTCCACATTTGACGGAGATAGCCGACCATGACTTCCACGAAATCCAAACTTACGCGCCGCAAACTTCTCGCCGCCGGCCTCGCCGCGCCTTTTGTCAGCTCGATGCCGTGGGTCATTTGCCCGACCCACGCCAATGAAGTCGTCAAACTGCAGTTCATGTATCCGGTCGGCGTGTCCGGCGACATCAACAAGCTCGTCACCGGCATGATCGCCGATTTCAACGCGGCGCATTCGGGAATCGAGGTCGAGGCGATCTACGCCGGCAGCTACGACAATACCGAACAGAAGGTCATCACCTCGCTCGGCGTCGGCGAGCCGCCGGCAATGTGGCTGCCGATCAATTCCTCGCTGCAGACCTTCCTCGGCCTCGATGCGCTCGAGGACGTCACCGAACAGGCCAAGGCCGACGACATCTATTCCGATTTCATCGGCGGCTTCCTCGACACCGCCGTTTCCGACGGCCGGCTGTACGGTCTGTCGTTCCAGCCCTCGACGCCGGTCCTCTACTACAACAAGGACGCATTTGCCGCCGCCGGCCTGTCCAAGACGCCTGAAAACTGGGACGAACTGTTCGACGCCGCCAAGGCGCTGACGATCCGCGACGGCTCGGAATTGAAGCGCTGGGGCCTGATTATCGGCGGCGGCTGGCATGACTGGATGTTCGAGGCCTATTGCCGCCAGAACGGCCTGCTGCCCTGGGAAAAGGATAAGGTTCTGTGGGACCGTCCCGAAGCGGTGGAAGCGTTGCAGTTCTGGAAGCAGATGGTCGACGCGGGCTGCATGGCCCCGGCCTCGACCTGGCAGGGCTCGGCCAACGACTTCATGGCCGGCACCACGGCCATGCTGTACCACTCGACTGGATCGCTGACCAATCTGCGCACCTCCTCGCCGTTCAAGGTCGGAGTCGCCTTCATGCCCAAGCGCAAGAACTGGGGCGCGTCCCAGGGCGGCGGGCCGATCATGATCGCCAAGAAGCAGTCCGACGCGGCCAAGCGCGCCGCCTGGACCTTTGCGCGCTGGATGACCAGCACCGACGTGCAGGCCAACTGGGGCAAGGCGACCGGCTATCTGGCGGTACGCAAATCGTCGTGGGAAACCGACCTGATGAAGAGCTATGTCGCCGAGGTGCCAGAAGCCAAGGTCGCGCTTGATCAGGCCCAGTATTCCGGCGCGTTCCTGCAGGTGCCCGCCTATTCGCGCGCCCGCGATCTGCTGAAGAGCGCGATCGACCGCACCCTGACCGGCGAGATCGAAGCGGGCGCGGCGCTGACCGACGCCGCCGCCGAGACCAACAGGGAAATAGCCCGCGTCATGCGCCGCCGCGGCTGACGCTCGTCGCGCGGGCCGCTCGCCGGCCCGCGCATCCTCGGCTCACTGGATCGCTCCCATGTCGCAAACGCTTGCCCGCTCGCGGCGCAACGAGGCCCTGCTCGCCTATCTCCTGCTGGCGCCCTCGCTGCTGTTCCTGGTCATGTTCACCTACTGGCCCATCCTGCGCTCGCTGTGGTTCAGCCTGCACGACGTGCTGCTCGGCGATCCAAAGATCTACTGGATGGGCGACGAGAACTACCGCCGCCTGCTCGCAGACCCGCTGTTCTGGAAGACGCTGGGCAACACCGCCTTCTACACGCTGATCACCGTGCCGACGGCGATCGTGGTGGCACTGCTGCTGGCGGTCGCCCTCGACAGCAAGTTGCGCGGCATGGCGATCTACCGTTCGGCCTTCTTCTACCCGGTGATGATCCCCAGCGTCGCCGCCGGCATGGTCTGGGTGTTTCTCTACGCACCCGCCTACGGACCGCTGAATTCGGCGCTCGGCGCGCTCGGGCTGCCGCGGGTGAACTGGCTCTACGATCGCGACTGGGCGCTGCCGGCGATCATGTTCATGAGCATCTGGAAATATTCCGGCTATTTCATGCTGATCCTGCTGGCGGCGCTGAAGCTGGTGCCTTCCGACCTCTACGAGGCCGCCAAGCTCGATGGCGTTTCGGGATGGCAGCGGCTGCTCTACATCACCGTGCCGCTGATCTCGCCGACGCTGTATTTCGTCACCGTCATCGGCATCCTGCACAGCTACCAGATCTTCGACTACGTCTACGTCATGACGCAGGGCGGACCCGCCGACGCCACCAATGTCCTGACATTCTACATCTACCAGGTCGGCTTCCAGTATCAGGACATCGGTTACGCCTCGACGCTGGCCAATGTGCTGCTGCTGTTCGTGCTCGGCCTGATCGGCCTGATCGCCGTCACATTCGGGCGCCGCGTCCATTATCTGGGGGAACGTTGATGAGCGATGTAGCGATCCCCGCAGCGGCGGCGCCGGTGGCGGCGCGCCGCGAAAACCGTCGCCGCGGCGGAATTCGCTGGCTGCATCTTTTGATGGCGCCCCTGGCTCTGCTGTGGATGAGCCCGCTGATCTGGATCGTGCTCACCTCGCTGAAGACCAAGGCGGAGGTGTTCGATCCCAATGCCGGCCTGTTTCCCGCCGTCTTCCAGTTCGGCAACTATCCGGCGACGCTGACGGTCGCGCCGTTCGACACCTATCTGATCAATTCGATCATCGTGACCGGCTCCATCCTGGCGTCGCAGTTGGTGACGATCACGCTGGCCGCCTACGCCTTCGCGCGGCTCGAATTCCCGCTCAAGAAGCTACTCTTCTCGCTGTTCCTGCTGCAGGTGATGTTCCCGATCTACGCGACGTTCCTGACCAATTTCGTCACCGTGCGTGAGCTCGGCCTGATCAATTCGCTGCCGGCGATGATCGTGCCGTTCGTCGCCTCGGGCTACGGCACCTTCATGCTGCGCCAGTCGTTCCGGCAGGTGCCTTCGGATCTGTCCGACGCCGCGCGGCTGGACGGTTGCGGTCATCTGGCGACGCTGTGGCACGTCTATCTGCCGCTGGTGAAGCCGACGCTGATAGCCTTCGGCATCATCTCGGTCGTCACCCACTGGAACGACTATATGTGGCCGCTTCTGGTGACCAATTCCGACGGCGTGCGCACGCTGCCGATCGGGCTCGGCCTGCTGGCCAAGGCCGACAGCGGCGCCGACTGGACCCGGCTGATGGCAGGCACCATGATCGTGGTGTCTCCGCTGCTGTTGTTCTTCGTCATCTTCCAGCGCCGCTTTGTCGACAGCTTCATGCACACCGGCGTCAAGTGACGCCCAAACCGGAGACCGGCCATGGCCACCGTGCAACTGATCAATGTCAGCAAGTCCTACGACAAGGTAGAGACCGTGCACGACATCAATCTCAACATCGAAGACAAGGAATTCATGGTGCTTGTCGGTCCGTCGGGCTGCGGCAAGTCGACGACGCTGCGCATGATTGCCGGCCTTGAGGACATCACCTCCGGCCAGCTGCTGATCGATGGCCGTGACGTCACCGACGTCGCGCCGCAGAAGCGCGACATCGCCATGGTGTTCCAGTCCTATGCGCTCTACCCGCACATGACCGCCTACAACAACATGGCGTTTGGCCTGCGCAAGACGACGACGCTGGCGAAGTCGGAGATCGATCGCAGGGTTCGCGAAGCCGCCGAAATCCTCCACATCACCGACCTTCTGGAACGGCGGCCGAAAGCCCTGTCCGGCGGCGAGCGCCAGCGGGTAGCGATCGGCCGGGCGCTGGTGCGCCAGCCAAAAGTCTTCCTCTTCGACGAGCCGCTGTCGAACCTGGACGCCAAGCTCAGGAACCGCATGCGCGGCGAGCTGAAGCGGCTGCACCAGGAACTGGGCCTGACGGTCATCTATGTCACCCATGACCAGATCGAGGCGATGACGCTTGGAACCCGCGTCGCGACCATGTCGAAAGGCCATCTGCAACAGGTCGGCGCGCCGATGGATATCTACATGAATCCGGCCAACACCTTTGTCGCGACCTTTATCGGGTCGCCCGAAATGTCCCTGGTGCACTGCAGGGCCGGCGCCGGCGGCCTGATCGGCCACCCCTCGTTCAACGCGGAAATCCAGACCGGCCAGCCGCTGGCCGGCGACGTCATCCTCGGCGTCCGTCCCGAGGAGTTCAGCTTCTCGGCGCGCGGCATGGCGCGGGGCAGGGTCGAGCGGGCCGAACTGATCGGGGCCGAGGCGATTGTCGAGGTCATGCTCGACAAGGACCGCATCACCGTCCGCAGCCCGGTGTCCGACGCGCCGAAACCGGGAAGCGACGTCGGCGTCAACTTCGACATGCGGCGCGCGCGGCTGTTCGACGCGCGCAACGGTCAGGCGATAGCATCGGGCATCTGACTCAGCCGGGACAAGCAAAATGGCTCGAACACCGCGACAGCAGCAGATCCTTGCCGCCCTGGAGAAATCCGGCAAGATCGCAATCGCCGACCTGGCCGAGACTTTTGAGGTTTCGGACGAGACGATCAGGCGCGATCTGAAAATACTGTCGGCGGAGGGAAGCGTCGAGAAATATCACGGCGGCGTCCGGCTTTCGATCCCGCGCGCCGAGCCTCCGTTCGACCACCGGCTGTACGATGCGACCGACGAAAAATCCGCCATCGCCACGCTGGCGGTCAGCCATGTGCGTGAAGGCGCGACGGTGCTGCTCGACAACAGTTCGACGGCCTGCTTCTTCGCCCGCGCGCTGGCCTATCGTGAACCGATGACGATCCTGACGATCTCGCTCGAGGTTGCCCGGATTCTCGGCTCGGCCGGCAGCCGGCACCGCGTCATCGTGCCGGGCGGCGAATTGCGCAATTCCGACAGGACGATCATCGGGCCAGGCGCCATCGAATTCCTGTCGCAGTTCGCGCCGAGCTATTTCGTCACCTCGATGGTCGCCGGCACGTCGCGGGGATGTTTCGATTTCGATCTGTTCGAGGCCGAGTTCAAACGCGCGATGATACCGCTCGCCGACCAGACAATGGTGCTGATGGACAACAGCAAATTCGGCAAATCCGGCCTGATCCATGTCTGCGACTGGTCGGAGGTCGATATCCTCGTCACCAACTCGCCTATTGCGGAACTGGACGGCCATTTGAGCGATTGCGAGATTCTGATCGCCGAGTAAGCCGGTCGCGTATCGCAAACCTTTTCACGGAAAGCGAGCCGGAACACCGGCTGAGCCTCGGAATCGGGGTCGCCCGATGCAGGTTGCCTGTATGCAACCGCGAAAGCAGCAGAGTAGCAAGATCGGAAATGGTACGCCCAAGGGGAATCGAACCCCTGTTTGCGCCGTGAGAGGGCGCCGTCCTAACCGCTAGACGATGGGCGCAAGCCGGAACCAGGCCGATATAGGCCGAGACGGAGGCGAATGCAACCAAGTCGTGACGGGCGGCAGGGGGCGCGGCCGGCATTCACACAATTGTCGAATTCCTCGCCGATACGCTCCCTCACAACACAAGGGAACGACCATGCAGACCGTCAAGGCCCGCATCCTGCTTGCCGCAACAGCAATCGCCTGCGCCGCGCCCGCCGCGCGCGCCGAATCCTTTCGCGTCGACTATTCGGTGTCGCTTTATGGGCTGAACATCGCCCGCAGCTCGTTCAGCAGCAGGATCGATGCCGACAGTTTCCACATTGACGGCCGCCTGGCGTCGGCGGGCGTCGCCAAGATTTTCGATTCCACGAAGGGCACGGCAACGGTGTCGGGCGGCTTCGGCGCCGACACCGCCAGCGCCAACCGCTATCTCATCAACTACACCAGCGGCGACAAGAAGAAGAAGACCGAGGTGGCCTTCTCCAACGGCCGTGTCACGTCGACCGAAAACGTGCCGCCGCCGCGTGCCAACCGCAAGAACTGGATCGACGTCAGCGAGAGCGACCTCGCCTCGGTGACCGACCCGCTGTCGGCGACGATGGTGCGGGCCGCCAGCCTCAATGACGTCTGCACCAAGACGATGAAGTTCTACGACGGCGAATTGCGCGCCGATCTGAAACTGTCTTTCGTCAAGACGGAGGCGGTCGAGGCCAAGGGGTACAGCGGCCAGGGCGTCACCTGCAGTGCCCGCTTCATTCCGCTGGGCGGTTATCGCGGCACCAACAAGTCGATCGCCTTTCTCAAGAACCGGTCGAAAATCCTGATCACCTTCGCGCCGCTCGGCGGCACCGGCGTCTATGCGCCGATCAAGGCTTCCGCTACAACGGAAATCGGAACGGTCGTCGTCACGGCCGGGCGGTTCGAAACCGTTCAGTAGCGGCTGGCGACCCCGGCCCGGAGCATGTGAGAGGCGCTGTTGGGCAAGGCTACCCTGACCGGGTTCTGCGCGGTTGCGATGTGGGCGCTGCTGGCGTTGCTGACCGACGCGTCGGGCGATACGCCGCCCTTTCTGCTGTCGGCGATGACGTTTTCGATCGGCTCCGCGATCGGCTTCGCGGCGCGCGCCGTTGGTCTGTCCAGCCCCGCCCGCGAGCCGGTTCCGCCGGTGGTGTGGCTGATCGGCATCGGCGGCCTGTTCGGCTACCATTTCCTGTATTTCACTGCGCTGCGCAACGTGCCGGCCGTCGAGGCCAGCCTGATTGCCTATCTGTGGCCGCTGTTCATCGTCGTCGGATCGGCGTTGATGCCCGGCGAGAGACTGCGCTGGTACCACATCGCCGGCGCGCTGATGGGTCTGGCCGGCACGGTGCTGATCGTCACCAAGGGCGGTCAGTTCAGCTTCGACGCCCGCTATGCCTTCGGCTACGCCATGGCGTTCGCCGCCGCGATTGTCTGGGCGACCTACTCGCTCCTGTCGCGACGGTTTTCCTCGGCGCCGACATCGATCGTCACCTGGTTCTGCCTCGCCACCGCGATCCTGTCGCTGATCTGCCACCTGCTGCTCGAACAGACGGTCCTGCCGCAGGCAACCGGCCAGTGGCTGGCGGTGCTTGGACTTGGGCTGATGCCGGTCGGCGCCGCCTTCTACGCCTGGGACTACGGGGTCAAGCACGGCAATATCCAGGTGCTGGGCGCCGCCAGCTATGCCGCGCCGCTGCTGTCGACGCTGGCGCTGATCGCATCGGGCTTCGCCGAGGCCGATCCGACCATCGTCGCAGCCTGCGTGCTGATCACCGCCGGCGCGGTGCTGGCGGCAAGCAACATGCTGTTTGGCCGCAGGGCCCGGCCGACGCCGGCAACAGGAGGATAATACCGATGATGCCATTCCCCGGCGGCGTCTCCAACGTCTCGAACGGCACGCTGATCTTCTCCGCCCTGTTTGCGATCGCCTACGCCTTCATGATCTTTCGCCGGCCCTCGAAGCGAAGGGCCATCGTCAAGACCGGCGCGGTGCTGCTGCTGGCGATGCTCGCCGCGCTCGAAGGCGGACCCTGGCTGCTGATCGCGGCGCTGATCCTGAGCTCCACGGGCGACGCCTTCCTCGCCTATGATGGCGACCGTGCGTTCATGGCCGGGCTCGGCAGTTTTCTTGCAGCCCACATCGCCTATGTCGCGCTATTTCTGCTGGTCGGAGGTGAACCGATCGTCGGATGGCGGCTGATCGCGGCAGCCGCAATGACGGTGTTCGCGGCCGGCTTTCTCGTCTGGCTGTGGAACAAGGTCCCCGCCGCGTTGCGGGTTCCGGTCGCGATCTACGCGGCGGCAATCCTCGGCATGGGCCTGGCCTCGCTGACGGTCGCAAATCCGATGGTTGCGCTCGGTGCGACGCTGTTCATCGCCTCCGACGCACTCCTTGCCAGCGGCAGGTTCGCACTCGCGCCTGATTCGCCCCGCCGCGTCCCGTTCGGCTATGCGGTCTGGAGCCTCTATTGTGCGGCCCAGGTTCTGCTGACGCTGTCGGTGCTGTCGAGCGTCGTCAGGACCTGACGCCTGAAGCGGTCTACCCCTCCGGGGCGGGCTCCGGGGCCGCCGCCGGCTTTTCGTCGATGCACACGCCGACGCCGAAATTGTCGGACGCGATGCGCCGTTCGACGAGACGCGCAGCGGCGAGCAGGTCGCGCTCGACGCCTGCGACCTTTTCGATCGCCGCCACCGCCAGGTCGGTGGCGATCCAATCGGGCTTGTGGCCGAGATTGTGCACCCAGATCAGCTCCGCGCCAGGAATGTCGCGCGCCAGTCCGACTGAATGGATTTCCTCAAACACCACCGTATCGCGATCGCCAGACACAACCACGGTCGGGACCGCGATTTCGCGATATCGTGGCGCAGCCTTCAGCGCATGCCGGTAGAGACCCTCGACATCGAGTGAGTTCGACCGGAAGGCTGACGGACGCAGCACCAGTTCGATCGACGCGTCGCGCAGATAGTTTTCCGGCGTCGGATTGGGCGCGAAGACGCAGTCGGTCGCCGCCCGCATTCTCAGCATGCCGCCCGGCCAGGCAAGCGTTTCGGCAAACAGCCACCCAAGCAGCGGAACGGTCGCCAGATCGTAGTACCAGGAAGTCTTGCCGCCCGGCCATGGATGACTCGCCGCCGACATGAACACCAGCCCGGCGACGCGATCGGGAAAATCGAGCGCGAAGATCGCGGCGACCGCGCCGCCGAAGGAATGGCCAACGATGATCGCCCTGTCGATGCCGACCCGGTCCATCAGCGCCGCAACCGTCGCCGACTGGCCGCCCGGATCGCCATTGCTGGTCCCGCGCGTCGACCAGCCGTGACCGGGGCGGTCGAAGAACAGCATTTCCGCCCGCCCTGCCAGCGCTCGGGAGAAGGGAACCATCTGGTCCTTGAGATTGCCACTGGCGCCGTGGATGAAAACGATCGGCGGCAGGTCGGCGGCCGCCGGCCGCCGCTGATGGACATGGTGGATCTGCGCACCACCAATGTCGACGAACGCGCCGACCGGCGGATTGCGGCGCTCGATGATCCAAGCGCCGATACGCGTCGCGCCAGCCAGTGCGACGACCACGGCGAGAAGGAACAGCACGAACGCGGCGAGAAGGTTCATGTGGCCCGTGCGGATTGTGTCAGATGCCCTGGCCGGCGAGTTCGTCGCTCAAGGTCACAACCTCGGCCTGGGCGCTGCGCATCATCGGATAGATCTGCAGCACCCGCTCATAGGCGTCGAGGGCCAGTTGCTTTCGCCCGGTGTCCTTGAGGATCTGCGCCATACCCGCCAGCGCGCCGAAATGGCGCGGCTCCAGCCGCAGCGTCCGCTCGATGTCGGCCATCGACTTGCGGTAGTTCTTCATCATGAAATGAACGGTGGCACGGCGGTTCCACCCTTCGGCGAAATCCGGGGCCAGCACGGTGACACGGTCGAGAAAATCCAGCGCCACGGCCCACTTCTCGGCTTTCGCCGCATCGTCGGCCCACTGCATCATCACATCGATCGAGGCACTGCCCGAATCCCGCCATCTGGTCCAGATCCGGTCGGCGATACGTTTTGCGGCGTATTCCTTCGATTCGCGCCTGAGATCGGCGAACAGCTGGTCAAGCGGTGCCGGGCGCTCGACCGAGACGGGCTTTGAGCTCGCCGGACCTGCCTCCTGAGCGGACGCGGCCGCCGGCGCGGCCAGCAAGACGGCGGCTGTGAGACAAAGCAAAACGCTGCGCATACCGGGAGATTATTCCCGAATTGCGCAGCGTCAAACAGAATTTGCCGTGAACGGGCGTGTCAGCCCTGGCGCGCCTTGTAGCGCGGAGCCGTCTTGTTGATGATGTAGATACGGCCTTTGCGGCGCACCAGACGATTGTCGCGGTGACGGGCCTTGAGCGCCTTGAGCGAGTTCTTGATCTTCATTGTCGTAGTCCGTCAGTCAGGCCCCGAAGGACCAAAATGAAAGCGCGCCAGAACCGGCGCGCCGAAATGATGGGCGTCCATACCGGGGCCGGCTGGATGTGTCAAGTTCGGGTGCGCGGCGCGATCCGGTTGAAATGGCCCATCTTGCGGCCGGGCCGCGCCTTGGTCTTGCCGTAGAGGTGGATCGACACGCCGCTTTCGGCCGCGAGCGCGGGCGTGCGGGCAATCTCATCGCCGATCAGGTTCTCCATAACGCAATCACTGTGGCGGCAGGCGTCGCCCAGCGGCAGGCCGGCAACGGCGCGGATATGGTTGTCGAACTGCGAGACGACGCAGCCGGCTTCGGTCCAATGACCGGAATTGTGAACGCGCGGCGCAATCTCGTTCACCAGAACCTGACCATCAGCCAGAACAAAGAACTCGACGCCGATGACGCCGACATAGGCCAGGCGTTCGAGAATGGCGGTTGCGATCCGGCGCGCACTGACCGTCGTTGCCGCCGTCACATTCGCCGGAACCCTCGACATACGCAAAATTCCGTCGCGATGCACGTTCTCGGCCGGATCGTAGCAGACCGCCTGACCGTCGTGGCCGCGTGCGGCGATGATCGAGATTTCGCGCTCGAACGGCACGAACTGTTCCAGGATCAGCGGCACGGCGCCCATCGCGGCAAAAATTCCGGCGGTGGCGTCGGGATCGTCGAGCACACGCTGGCCCTTGCCGTCATAGCCCATACGCCGGGTTTTCAGCACGCCCTTGCCGCCCATCGCGAGAAGTTCGCGGGCCAGGTCGGCGTCGGCGTCGATGCGGGCAAAGCGCGCTGTCGGCGCACCGATGTCGTTCAGGAACGTTTTTTCGACCAGCCGATCCTGGGAGACTTCCAGCGCACTCTGCGGCGGACAGACAGGGACCAATCGCGCCAGCCGTTCGGCCGCGTTGACCGGCACATTCTCGAATTCATAGGTGACGACGTCGCAAGACTTCGCCAGTTCAGCGAGCGCGCCCGGGTCGTCGTAAGCGGCGACAATCTGCCGGTTCGCCACCTGCGCCGCCGGGCAGTCGGCCTGCGGCTCGAGGACAATCGTCCGATAGCCCAGCCGCGCCGCCGCCATCGCCAGCATGCGTCCGAGCTGTCCGCCGCCGATGATGCCGATAGTCGATCCGGGAGACAGCGGCGTCGCCATCACGCGTCGTCCGACGGCGCCAGCGCCACCTTGTCTGTCTGCGCCTTGCGCCAGTCGTCGAGGCGGCCAGCCAGCGCGGCGTCAGCGAGCGCCAGCACGGCGGCCGCAAGCAAAGCCGCGTTGACCGCCCCTGCCCTGCCAATGGCCAGGGTGCCGACCGGCACGCCCGCCGGCATCTGCACGATCGACAGCAGCGAATCCTGCCCCGAAAGCGCCTTCGATTCGACCGGCACGCCGAACACCGGCAACGGCGTCATCGAGGCCGTCATGCCGGGCAGATGCGCCGCGCCGCCGGCGCCGGCGATGATGATCTTGAAGCCGTTCGGCCTGGCCGAGCGGGCGAAGTCGAACAACCTTTCGGGAGTGCGATGCGCCGAGACGATCAGGCTCTCGTGGGAAATGTCGAGCGTCTTCAGCGTTTCGGCGGCATGGCGCATGGTGGCCCAGTCCGACTGGCTGCCCATGATGATCGCGACGTCTTTGCCGGCCATGCCTGATCCCCGTTCGAAGCGCGCGGCCTAAAGGAAATGTAGTTGCGGCGCAAGTCGCTTGCGGCGGTTCAGGCCGCCCCGGTCAGGTACTAACGCTGCAGCCGCCGGCACAAATCGTCGAGCTGCTCCAGCGACTTGTAGGCGATGCGCAGCTCGCCGCCGTTTTCGCGGTGGGCGATCGCGACTTTCAGTCCGGTGACGTCGGTCAGCAACTGTTCCAGCGCCCTCGTGTCGGCGTCCTTTTCCTCGACCACGCGCGCGGCATGTTGCGGCCTCGGTTGCGCCGCGGCCTGCGCCAGCGCCTCGGCCTGGCGAACCGACAATCCGTCGCGGATGATCTTTTGCGCCAGCCCGGCCGGATCGGAAGCAGTCACCAGCGTGCGCGCATGACCGGCCGACAGCGCCCCGTCGGCAACCAGCATCCTCACCTCGTCCGGCAGTTTCAGCAGCCTCAGTGTGTTGGCGACATGACTGCGGCTCTTGCCGATGATCTGCGCCAGATCGGTCTGGACATAGTCGTGCTCGTCGATCAGTTGCTGGTAACCCAGCGCCTCTTCCAGCGGATTGAGGTCGGCGCGCTGGACGTTTTCGACAATCGCGATCTCGAGCGAGGTGCGGTCGTCGACATTACGGATAATGACCGGAACATCCGTGACACCGGCGCGCTGCGCCGCGCGCCAGCGCCGTTCACCGGCGATGATCTCGTAGCGTCCGGCCTTAGTCGGCGACGGCCGCACCACGATCGGCTGGACGATGCCGTGCTGCCGGATCGACGCCGCCAGGTCCTCAAGGTCGGCCTCGGCGAAAGTGCGCCGCGGATTGCGCGGATTGGGCCCGACATGTTCGACCGGCACGGTCCGGTCAGGCGCCGGCGTCGCCGCCTGCGGCTTTGCGTCGGCGCGCTGCGGCGTGTCCATGTCGCCGATCAGGGCTGCGAGGCCACGGCCAAGGCGTTTGCGGGAAGAATCGTCACTCATGAAACTGGTCCGTTGGTTGGTTGCGTTCGCAGCCTGTCAGGCGGCGCGCAGACGGCGTTCGCGGCGGATGACCTCCGACGCCAGCGACAGATAGGCCTGGCTGCCGGTACACTTCAGATCGTAGAGGATCGCCGGTTTGCCGTAGGACGGCGCTTCGGAAATGCGCACATTGCGCGGGATGATCGTGTCGTACACCTTCTCGCCCATGTGTTCGCGCACATCGGCGACCACCTGGTTGGCGAGATTGTTGCGGCCGTCATACATGGTCAGCACGATGCCCTGGATTTCCAGCGCCGGATTGATCGAGCCGCGCACCTGCTCAACCGTCTCGAGCAACTGGCTCAACCCTTCCAGCGCGAAAAACTCGCACTGAAGCGGCACAAGCACCGAATCGGCGGCCGCCATCGAATTCAGCGTCAGCAGGTTGAGTGAAGGCGGGCAGTCGATCAGCACATAGCTGAACCCGCTGCGATCCTCGCCGGACCGGCGCAACGCGTTGCGCAGCCGCAACACCCGGTCGGGCGCGGCGGCGATCTCCATCTCGATGCCAAGCAGGTCGAGCGTCGAGGCGATGATCGACAGGCCGGGCACGGCGGTCTGGATGGCGGCTTCGGCGATCGTCGCATCGCCGGTCAGGACGTCGTAAGACGAGACGTCGCGATCCTTCCGGTCGATGCCCAGCCCGGTCGATGCGTTGCCCTGCGGATCGAGGTCGACGACCAGCACCTTTTCGCCGATGGCGGCGAGCGCGGTTGCAAGATTGATGGCGGTGGTCGTCTTGCCCACGCCGCCCTTCTGATTGGCTACAGTGATGATTCTCATGGTCTTTTCCGGCGCTTCCGCTCGGCGTCACCGCCGCTTCAAGCCTGATATATCAAGGATGACGCTTTCTGCGTCGATCACGCTGCGATGTTCTATCAAATCGAAACGCCAACCGTCATGGCATTTCTCGATTTCCGAGGCGTAATCCCGGCCTTTGTGGAACAGGGCGCGCGCCCCGGCCGACAACCACGGTTCGGCAAGTTGGAAAAGCAATTCGAGCGGCGCCAGCGCCCGCGCCGTAACGATTTCTGGCGTCGCAACCTGCCCCGGCGCGTCCTCGATGCGGATCGGAATGACTTTCGCCGGCGCCTTGGCCGAAGCCAGGCTGGTTTGCAGGAACGCAGCCTTCTTGCGATTGCTCTCGACAAGAGAAATCGACGCTCCGGACCGGTCTTTCAGCAGGATCGCCACGACCGCGCCGGGAAATCCACCGCCCGAGCCGATATCCAGCCAGTTGAGCGCACTGGGGGCCAGCGGCATCAACTGCGCGCTGTCGAGGATATGGCGCGACCACAGATCGGGAAGCGTCGACGGCGCGGCCAGATTGATCCGTGTCGACCATCGCCGGAATTCCTGTTCGAACGCCTCCAGCCGGGCAGCCGTTTCACGTGAAACATGTCCGGCCACATCGCAGAGTTGTACGTAACGATCCATCAGGCGGCGCCGCGCAGCTGTCGGCCGCCCTGGCGAACATGCGCGAGTATGATTGCCAGCGCTGCCGGCGTCATCCCGTCGATACGCTGCGCCTCTGCCAGCGTGCGCGGCCGACGCGTCGCGATCTTGTGCCGCAATTCGTTGGAAAGTCCGGGCACCGCCGAGAAATCCAGATCTTCAGGAATGGAACGCGATTCCTCCTTACGGACGATCTCGGCTTCGGCCTTCTGCCGGTCGAGATATACCGCATACTTGGCGTCGGTCTCGACAGCGTCACGCGCCACCGTACCAATGGCGCCCAGTTCAGGCGCGATCGCCTGAAGTCTGGCGACCGACACGCCATCCATAGCCAGAATCTCAAAACCGCTTCGGCGCACGCCATCGAGATTCATCATAATGCCATGCCGGCGCGCCTCGTTCGGTGTCATCGACACCGCATCGAGCAGCGCTCGGGCCTCGGTGATCTCTGCCTCGCGCGCTTCAAATCGCCACCACCGGTCGGCTGTCACAATGCCCAATTCGCGACCGAGAGGCGTCAGCCGCCGGTCTGCATTATCCGCTCGCAACGACAGCCGGAACTCTGCCCGCGACGTAAACATGCGATAGGGCTCCGACACACCGCGGCTGGTCAGGTCATCGGCCATGACGCCGATGTAAGCCTCACTGCGGCTCAACGCGACCGGATCAGTTCCCGACGCGCGCCGCGCTGCGTTGACGCCGGCCAATATGCCCTGGGCGCCCGCCTCCTCATAGCCGGTCGTGCCGTTGATCTGCCCGGCAAGAAACAGTCCCCGGATCCTGCGCGTCTCGAATGTCGCGTCGAGTTCGCGCGGATCGACATGGTCATATTCGATTGCATAGCCGGGCTGGGTGATGACCGCCCGCTCCAGGCCCGGGATCGAATGAACGAAATCACGCTGCACATCCTCCGGCAGGGACGTCGAAATCCCGTTGGGATAGACCGTATCGTCGTCTAAGCCTTCGGGCTCGAGAAAAATCTGGTGGCCGTCCCGCTCGCCGAACTTGACGATCTTGTCCTCGATCGACGGGCAATAGCGCGGCCCGACGCCTTCGATCGAGCCGGAATACATCGCTGAACGGTGAAGATTGTCGCGGATCATCCGGTGGCCGGCCTCCGTCGTGCGGGTAATGCCGCAGGCGATCTGCGGCGTCGAGATGTGATCGGTCATCAGCGAGAACGGTGTCGGTTCTTCGTCCGCGTGCTGCATTTGCAGCGACGACCAGTCGATCGTGTGCCCGTCAAGCCGCGGTGGTGTGCCTGTCTTGAGTCTGCCCAGTTGGAACCCCGCCCCAATCAGCGTCGCCGAAAGCAGGTCAGCTCCCTTCTCGTTCATTCGGCCGGCCGGGATTTTCCTTTCCCCGATATGAATCAATCCCTTGAGAAAGGTACCGGTAGTCAGCACCACGGCGCCGGCCCCCAGAACACGGCCGTCGGAGAGCGTCAGCCCTTCTATCCGGCCGCTGGTGACGTCGAGCGCAACAACCTCGCCTTCGACAATCCCGAGTCCTTCCTGCCCGGCAAGAAGCGCAGCGACAGCTTGTCGGTAGAGCTTTCGATCGGCCTGTGTCCGCGGGCCACGGACCGCAGGCCCCTTGCTCCGGTTGAGCATTCGGAACTGAATACCCGCGAGATCCGCCGCCCGCCCCATCATGCCATCAAGCGCATCGATCTCGCGAACCAGATGACCCTTGCCAAGCCCGCCGATCGCGGGATTGCAGGACATCACGCCGATCTTGTCCGCCCGAAGCGTGACCAATGCCGTTTTCGCCCCGGCGCGCGCGGATGCAGCAGCCGCTTCACAACCCGCGTGACCTCCGCCGACAACAATGACGTCGAACTTGTGCATGGAGTTCCCTTACAAAAGAGGGTGAGCCATCGTCTCCCGAACAGCCAAAGTCAAGCCTCGTCCTGTTTCACGTGAAACATAACAAGTACGAGGATCGGCGGCGCGTCCCATGTTTCACGTGAATCATTTTCCGATACAGAAGCGGCTGAAGATCTCTCCCAACATCTCTTCGGTATCGATCATGCCAACAATCCGCCCAAGCTCCCAGGCCGCCATCCGCAACTCCTCGGCCGCCAGCTCTGCCACAAGCCCTGAGTTTGCAGATCTTTCCAGCGAACCGGCGGCTGCAAGAAGGTGTCGGACATGCCGTTCCCGAGTTGGCCAGACCTCGCCTTTGCCCTCGACGCCGCACCGTGCCTGATTGCCGATCAGCTCCAGAAGCGCTGCGAGACCGTCACCGGACACGCTCGAAACGATAACGTCATAGTCGGCGCCCGTCTCGGCGATATCCGCCTTGGAGCCGATCTCCGCCACTGGAGCCGATGTCTCAATCTCGACCCGCACCGGATCGCTCATGTCGATCAGCCGAAGCACCAGGTCAGCCTCGCGCACCAAGCCGCGCGCCTTTTCAATGCCCATCGCCTCGACCCGACCGGCGTCATCGCGCACGCCGGCCGTGTCGGTGACCACGACCTTGTAGCCGCCAATATCGAGCGACACCGACACCGCGTCCCGCGTCGTCCCCGGCTCGTCCGATACCAAGGCGACGTCACGCAATGCCAGTGCGTTGAGCAGGCTTGATTTTCCCGCATTCGGCGCGCCGACGATCACCACGTTGAAACCGGAGCGGACAATCTCCGCCTGCCGGAAACGCATCGCATGCTGTCTGATTGCCGCAGCCAGGTCCAACGAGCTCGCGCGAATGCCGGCTATCTCAAGTTGCGGCACATCCTCCTGATCGGAAAAATCCAACGCAGACTCGAGCATGGCTCGAGAGACGAGAATTCGCCGTCGCCAATCAAGATAGATTTCCGACTGCCGCCGCCCCATTGTATTGGCCAGTTCCAGCTGGCGCTCGGTCTCCGCGGCCAGCAAGTCGGACAGAGCTTCCGCCCCGGTCAGGTCGAGCTTGCCGTTAAGAAAGGCTCGCCGCGTGAACTCGCCCGGTTCAGCAGGCCGAAGCCCTGGCAAACTCTCCAACATGGTTAACGCCGTCTTAACTACGGCAACGCCGCCATGCAGGTGAAACTCACCGCAATCCTCGCCGGTGACGCTCCCGGGACCCGGAAAGAACAGGCAGATACCGCGGTCGAAAACGTCATGGCCGTGCCGAAACGCCCCATAGCGCGCGCTCCGCGCATCAGGAACCGACCCAAACATCGTTTCGATCGCAAATCGAGTTGCCGATCCGCTCATCCGGACAACAGCGATGCCGGCAGGCAGCTTGCCCGACGACAGGGCAAAGATCGTATCTGCCAAAGCCATGCTCACAATTTCACATCCAACAACCGAACCTGTAATCTGGTTCCGAACGAGACGCCCCAAGATGAATCTGCTCGCAAACGAGACAAGTCCCTATCTGCGCCAGCACGCCGAAAATCCGGTTCATTGGCGACCATGGTCGCCACAAACCCTCGAAGCGGCCCGCAACGCCGACAAGCCGATCCTGCTCTCGATCGGCTATGCAGCATGTCACTGGTGCCATGTCATGGCGCATGAAAGCTTTGAAGACCCGGCGACGGCTGCTGTCATGAACGAGCTTTTCATCAACATCAAGGTCGACCGCGAGGAACGGCCGGACATCGACCAGATCTACATGGCGGCACTGAACGCCACGGGAGAGCAAGGCGGTTGGCCGCTGACGATGTTCCTGACCCCAGACGCACGGCCGTTCTGGGGCGGCACCTATTTCCCGCCAAAACCCGCACACGGACGTCCGTCGTTCCAGGAGGTGCTGCACGCTGTATCGAGAGCCTGGACCGAGAAGCGGGTTCAACTACTGGGCAGCGCCGACGCCCTGTCCAGCCATGTCTTGGCGCGCCTGGCGCCGACCGCAACCCCGATTCAGCCATCAAGCCAGCCCCTCGACGACCTGACCCGACAATTGTCGACGCTGATCGATCCGGACCTCGGCGGACTGCGCGGCGCACCGAAATTTCCCAATGCGCCTTTCATGCAGGCGCTGTGGATCTCCGGTCTCAATACCGGCAAATCCGAACTCAACGAAATGGCGACCGACAGTCTGCAAAAGATGCTTCGCGGCGGTATTCACGACCATGTAGGTGGCGGTCTGTGCCGCTATTCCACCGACGCGCACTGGATCGTCCCGCATTTCGAAAAGATGCTCTACGACAATGCGCAACTGGTTTTGCTCGTCTGCCTGGCCCATGCCAGATCGCCAGATCCCCTCCTCAAACAGGCCATCGACGGCGCGCTGACATGGATCGACCGCGAACTGTCGGTGGACGGCGGCGGAT
>Ga0209793_1000438_pt1 | contig 48904 bp, 48 predicted proteins | sample EBPBio122009_DNA_FD_185863 | JGI IMG/M metagenome (GOLD analysis project Ga0209793, IMG submission 185863) | Wastewater treatment Type I Accumulibacter community from EBPR Bioreactor in Madison, WI, USA - Reactor 1_2/2/2009_ DNA (SPAdes) (version 2) | ecosystem: Engineered > Bioreactor > EBPR >... | reverse complement strand
GGAAGATCTGGATGCCCGGCTCCTGCAGTTCCATGCGCATCACCACCGACAGCGTACCGCCGATGATGCCCGCACAGATCGCGAAGATGAGATAGAGGGTGCCGATGTCCTTGTGGTTGGTCGACAGGAACCAACGCTGGAAGAAGGTGAGCGGCTTGTGTTCGTGGTGATCGTGGTGATCGCCGTGGGCAGCGGATGTTCCGGCCATGGTCTGACTCCCTAGGTATTACTGCGCGGCGTTCTGGGCGACGTCTACGGACTTAGCCGCACCGTCGACCGACGCCATCAGGGCCTTGTTTGCATCGCCGAGATTGGTCGCGGCGGCGGCAAGCCAGGTATCGTACTTTTCCTGCGAGACAACGCGGATGGCGATCGGCATGAACGCATGGTCCTTGCCGCACAGCTCGGAACACTGACCGTAGAACAGGCCTTCGCGGTCGGCGCGGAACCAGGTCTCGTTCAGACGGCCCGGAACGGCGTCGATCTTGATGCCGAAGGACGGCATGGCGAAAGCGTGGATCACGTCGGCGGCGGTGACGAGGAGGCGGACATGCTTGCCGACCGGCACGACGAGTTCGTTGTCGACGGTCAGGAGGCGCGGATAGACCGCCTTGTCTTCCTTGCCGGCGGCGGCGCGGTCAGCATCCTGCAGAAGCAGGCTGTCGAAGGAGAGCGGTGCCTCGCCGACCTGGTACTCATAGCCCCAGTACCACTGGAAGCCGGTGGCCTTGATCGTCAGTTCCGGCTCTTCGGTCGGCGCAAGCTGCTTGGTCAGAAGCTGGAAGGACGGGATGGCGAGAGCAAGGAGAATCAGGACCGGACCGAGCGTCCAGATGATTTCGATGAGGGTGTTGTGGCTGGTCTTGGACGGAACCGGGTTCGCGCGCTCGCGGAACCGCACGACGACGACGATCAGCAGGACGAGAACGAACAGGGTGACCGGTACGATGAACCAGAGTGTGTATTGCTCGAACCACCGGATTTCTTCCATGATCGAAGTCGCAGCGGGCTGGAGGCCCCTCTGCCACTCGACCGGCTGGTCGGCGAAGGCGGCCGAAGCAAAGAGCAGACAGCCGATGGCGGCCAGAACTGCAAAAGCTTTGTTTTTCACAACATGTCTCCCCAAGGCGTTTGATCGGGATCAAACAGATGCGCAGAATCCCTGCTATACTGAGTGCTTAAAATCATAGTTTCATGCTCGCCGCAACCGCCATGGGCCGCGCCCCGTGCGGCATTTTTGCGCAAACGCAAAGGCTGGGCGCGACTCCCCACAGTTTCTTCATAATTGCCTATAGCATGAAAGGTTTGGCCGCGGCGAGCCTCGCCGCCCCTGCCCTGCCGCCCGCATATGCCGCGCGGTCCGCCGGCGCTTGCCACCGGCCCCTATTTATAATGTATCGCCGCATTCGGCCGGCGGTCCAATTTCCGCCTTCAATCAATCGGAAATGAGCGCCCGGGGCTTTTCATTTAGCCCCCGCCTATTCAAAGATATCGCGACTGATTCGAGATTCCGAGGTTTTCATGGGTTTTGCTTCCCTTTCCCGGCTGTCCCGGGCGGCACTCGGCGCCGCCGTTCTGGGACTCGGCGCCGCAGCGCTTCCGTCCCTCGCGGCGGCACAGCAGCCCGGCACGGTGAAATCCAACCACGGTGCATGGTCCATCGTCTGCGACCAGCCGGCTGGCGCGTCCGGCGAACAATGCGCCCTGATGCAGAACGTGCTCGCCGAGGACCGGCCGGAGCTGGGCCTTTCCGTCGTGGTGCTGAAGACCGCCGACCGCAAGGCCAAGATCCTGCGCGTGCTCGCCCCCCTCGGCGTGCTGCTGCCGAACGGCCTCGGCCTCAATGTCGACGGCAAGGATATCGGCCGCGCCTATTTCGTGCGCTGCTTCTCCGACGGCTGCTATGCCGAGGTCGTGCTCGAGGAAGAGCTTTTGAAGACCTTCCGCTCCGGCGCGACGGCCACCTTCATCGTCTTCCAGTCGCCCGAGGAAGGCATCGGCATCCCCGTCGATCTCAAGGGCTTCGGCGAAGGCTACGACGCGCTGCCGTAGGCGGATGCCCGGCGGGCTTGCCGCCCGCCGCCGGGGAACCTACATGTGCCCCGTAATCGAAACCCGCGGAGCCTGCCATGAACACCGACCTCCTCTCCCTCTTCGACGCCGACGAGGCGTCCGTTCAGGCTGTGCTGCGGGAGACGCTCAAGGGTGCGGATGACGGCGAGTTGTTCTTGGAACATGCGCAGGCCGAATCGCTTTCCTTCGACAACGGCCGCCTCAAGGGCGGCAGCTTCAACACCGACCAGGGCTTCGGCCTTCGCGCCGTGGCCGGAGAGGCCGTGGGCTACGCCCATTCCGGCGAGATGACGCTTGCGGCGCTGAAGCGCGCGGCGGATGCGGCAGGCGCGGTGACGCGCGGCCATGCCGGCGACTATGCCGACGCCCCCGTCGGCACCAACCGGCGGCTCTATGCCGAGGACAATCCGATCGGCGCGCCGACCTTCGAGGAGAAGGTGGCGCTCCTGACCGAGATCGACGCCTATCTGCGCGACAAGGACCCGAAGGTGCGTCAGGTGACAGCATCCATCGCCGCGAGCTGGCAGGTCGTCAACATCCTGCGCGCCGACGGCCACCGCGTCACGGACGTGCGGCCGATGACGCGCGTCAACATCTCCGTCGTGGCCGGTGAAGGCGACCGGCAGGAGACCGGCAGCTACGGCGTCGGCGGGCGCACCACCTTCGATGCCTTCCTGACCAGAGAAAGCTGGCGGGCGGGCGCCGACGAGGCGCTGCGCCAGGCGCTCGTCAATCTGGAGGCCGTCGAGGCGCCGGCGGGCACGATGGACATCGTGCTCTCCAACGGCTGGCCCGGCGTCATGCTGCACGAGGCCGTCGGCCATGGCCTCGAAGGCGACTTCAACCGCAAGAAGACCTCGGCCTTCGCCGGCCTGATGGGCGAGCAGGTTGCGGCCAGGGGCGTCACCGTGGTCGACGACGGCACGATCGACAACCGCCGCGGTTCCATCACCGTCGATGACGAGGGCACGCCCTCGGCCTACAACGTGCTGATCGAGGACGGCCGGCTGGTCGGCTACATGCAGGACCGCCAGAACGCCCGCCTGATGGGCATGAAGGCGACCGGCAACGGCCGCCGCCAGGGCTATGCCCACCGCCCGATGCCGCGCATGACCAACACCTACATGCTCTCCGGCGACAGGACGCCCGAGGAAATCATCGCCTCGGTGAAGAACGGCCTCTATGCCGTCTCCTTCGGCGGCGGGCAGGTGGACATCACCTCCGGCAAGTTCGTCTTCGGCTGCACGGAAGCCTATCTCATCGAGAACGGCAAGGTGACGGCGCCGGTCAAGGGCGCCATGCTGATCGGCAACGGGCCGGACGCCATGCGCCGCGTCTCGATGATCGGCAACGACACGAAGCTCGACACGGGCATCGGCAATTGCGGCAAGGCCGGCCAGTGGGTACCGGTCGGCGTCGGCCAGCCGCACCTGCGCATGGACCAGATCACCGTCGGCGGCACCAAGACCTGACCGCCCTTTCCACCTGCCACAGGAAAGCCGTCGTTAACGCCTCGGATACCATCCGGGTGCGATAACGGCCGCAGGTAGCAATGCAGGAAGACGAAGACGACATGCCGATCCGCAGTGTCATGCGACAGGGGCTGAAGCGCGCTGTGATCACCGGCGGGCTGGAGTTCGCGCATCTGGCCGGGCGGGCCGGGCTGATGGCCTCGGCGCGCGGCATGGGCGCGATCTTCACGCTGCACCATGTACGGCCAAGGACGCCGCAGGCCTTCGATCCCAACGCACATCTGGAGATCACGCCGGAATTCCTGGAAGCGGCGATCGAACATCTGAAGGACGAGGGCTACCAGTTCGTGGCGCTGGCCGACATGCCGGCCCGCCTCGCCATCGCCCGCGCCGGCGAACGCTTCGCCGCCTTCACCCTCGACGACGGCTACCGCAACAACGCGGTGCATGCCCAGCCGGTCTTCACCCGCCACAAGGTACCCTTCACCGTCTTCGTCGCGCCCGGCCTTGCCGGCAAGACGCACGGCATCTGGTGGGAGACGCTGACGGACCTCCTGCGCGCCGTCCCGCATCTGGAATTCGACTTCGGCTCCGGGCCGGTCATCCTGCCGCTCGCCACGCCCTTCCAGAAGCAGGCGGCCTATAACCGCTTCGCCCGCTTCATCCGGTCGGACATGGACGAGGCGACCGCCATCGAGCGCCTCGAAGCGGCGGCGAAGGCGCATGGCATCGATCCGCTGACGATCACCGAACGGCTCGTCATGCGCGAGCCGGAGCTGAAGAGCCTCGTGCTCAACCCCCTCGCCTCCATCGGCGGCCATACGGTGAGCCACCGCGCGCTCGCCCGCCTTTCCGACGAGGAGGCCCGCCGGGAGATGGATCAGTCGGCCGAACGCATCGCCACCATTACCGGCCAGCGCCCGGAAACCTTCGCCTATCCCTACGGCGACACCGCCACCGTCTCGCAGCGCGAACACCGACTCGCGAAAGAGCTGGGCTTCCGCGTCGCCGTGACCACGGAGCCGGGCACGATCCTGCCCCGCTCCTTCGACACCCCGACCGCCCTGCCCCGCATCTCGCTGAACGGGCTGTACCAGAAGCCGAAATATGTCGGCGCGCTCGCCTCGGGCATCCCCTTCCGGCTGATGCGGCGCTAGACGCTCACGGATACATCCGCACCTTCGTCCAGCCCCTGCCGTCTTCCGTGCGGCGGAATTCCACGCGGTCGTGCAGGCGGAAGGGGCGGTCGTGCCAGAATTCGATGGAGACGGGTTTCAGGCGGAAGCCGGACCAGTGGGCCGGGCGGGGGATCTCGCCGATGGCGTAGCGGGCCGTGTATTCGGCGACCGCCTTTTCCAGCGCGAAGCGGCTTTCCAACGGCCGCGACTGTTTCGACGCCCAGGCGCCGATGCGGCTGCCGCGGGGACGCGAGGCGTAATATTCGTCGGCCTCCGCATCCGTGACGATCTCGATATCGCCGCGAACGCGCACCTGCCGGCGGAGCGACTTCCAGTGGAAGCACATCGCCGCCTTGCGGGCGCCAAGGATTTCCACGCCCTTGCGGCTCTCGAAATTCGTGTAGAACACGAAGCCCCGCTCGTCGAAACCCTTCAGGAGAACCATGCGCACGTTGGGCAGCCCCGTCTCGTCGACGGTGGCAAGCGCCAGCGCGTTGGCGTCGTTCGGCTCGGACTTGCCGGCCTCCCCGAGCCAGGCGCCGAACAGGGCATAGGGTTCGTTTTCCTCGGTGAAGTCACCGCTTGTTAACGCATTCTCGCTCATATTTGAATCAATGCCGATCTATCTAGCTGTATGAGGCAGTCTGGGTGAAAGACATAACAAAGACGCGACCGGAGACAAAGCCAAACTGGACGCGCGGCCTTGGGTTCCTCGCCGTCATGATGTCCGGCGTCGTGCTTTCCGGCTGCATGAGCGGTCTTGACCTGTTCTCCTCCGACAGCAACGTCGACACGACGGTGCGCACCAATACCGTGCCGAACGGCAATGCGGACCGCCTGACCGACGAGATCACGGTGCGCAACGCCGTGTCCTCGGCCGATCTCGTGCGGGCGGGGGGCAACCCCATTCCCTGGGCGAACTCCGCCTCGGGCAGCGCCGGCGTGATCAGCAGCATCGCGGAAAACCAGGACGCCGCAGGCCGCACCTGCCGGGATTTCGTGACCACGAAGCATTCCTACCAGGGCATCGCCAGCTTCACCGGACGCACCTGCATGGGCAATACCGGCGAATGGCTGCTGCTCGCCTTCGACCGACAGGGATGACCGTTTTTCGGGCGCGTTTGCACTTTCTCAACCCTGACCCGTAACCGCCGGTTAGGACGTTCATCGATACCATGGCCGGCGAAACGGAAACGGGTGGAAGTTATGCGTGATCCCTATGCGGTTCTCGGCGTGAAGAAAAGTGCAGGGCAGGAGGAAATCAAGGCCGCTTGGCGCTCGCTGGCGAAAGCCGTGCATCCTGACCAGAATCACGACGATCCGCTCGCGACCGTGCGCTTCACCGAGGCCGGCCGCGCCTACGATCTCCTGCGCGACCCGGACAAACGCAGCCGCTACGACCGCCAGCAGCGCGAGGCCGAGCTTCGCCGCATGGAGCAGATGCGCCGCCAGCAGGCCGAGCGCAAGGCAAGGACCGAGGCCCCGCGCATGTCCGGCGAGGACGCCGAGGACATGATCGCCCGCATCTTCGGCGTCGATTCGCGCGGCCAGCAGGCCGATGCGAAGCCGCAGGTCCGCCCCCAGCCTCAGGCGCAAGCTCAGGCCCAGGCGGGTGCCGCCGCCGCGCCCGCCCAGGATGCCCGCAAGGCCGTCGAGGACCCGGCAACCGACGAGACCGCGCCGGCCCGGGCCAGCGCACCGGCCTCCGCGCTCATCTCCGCCATCATCCGCCGCATCCGCGGCGGCCGCGCCAGGGTCGAGAAGGCCCCGGACCTTGCGACCGAGATCACGGTGACGGTCGAGGACATCCTGAACCGGGTGCGGCCGACCATCGAAACGCCCGAGGGCCAGACGATCCGCGTGCCGATTGGCGCGGGCACGACCGACGGCCAGGTCATCCGCCTCAAGGAGGCGGGCTACCGCATCGAGAATCTCAAGCGCGGCGACGCCGTCGTTACCGTGCGCGTCGCGCCCGGCCGCTTCCGCGTCGACGGCTTCGACCTCAAGGTCGACCTGCCGGTGACGATCGAGAATGCCGTGCTTGGCTGCGAGATGACGATCGAGGGACCGGCCGGTCCCCTCCCCGTCACCGTCCCGGCCTGGTCAGGCTCGGACCAGACGATCCGCATCGAGGGCGAGGGCCTGACGAAGGAGACTGGCGAGCGCGGCGACCTGATCGCCGAAATCCGCCTTCTCCTGTGGGAAAAGCCGGACGCCAAGATGATCGACCTGATGCGCTCCCTGCGCGAGGGGCTTTATCTCTAATCGATTTTATGACGCCCGGGTGAAACATGCACCCATTGTTACGAATGCTAACAGTTCCTGAAGCTGCGCGCGCTTGAACCGCATTGCCGGCTATGCCATAGGCAATTCCGACTTGTTTCATGCAGTTCCGATTGCGGGGCCGTTTCCGGCCTTTGCGGAAGTGCTCTAGGTATCAGGGGGCAAACCATGGTTCAGGCATCCGGTCTGATGAAGGGCAAGCGCGGCGTCATCATGGGCGTCGCAAACAATCGTTCCATCGCCTGGGGCATTGCGAAAGCCATCCACGCGCAGGGCGGCGAGATCGCCTTCACCTATCAGGGCGAAGCGCTGAAGAAGCGCGTGGAGCCGCTGGCCGCCGAGATCGGCGCCGTGCTGGCCGGCGACTGCGACGTCTCCGACGAGGCTTCCATCGACGCGGTCTTCGACAATGTCGAGAAGATGTGGGGCAAGATCGACTTCATCGTGCACGCCATCGGCTTCTCCGACAAGGACGAGCTGACCGGCCGCTATGTCGACACCACGCCCGGCAACTTCGCCAAGACGATGCAGATCTCGGTCTATTCCTTCACGTCGGTCGCCCGGCGCGCGGAAAAGCTGATGACCGACGGCGGCGCCATGCTGACGCTGACCTATTACGGCGCGGAAAAGGTCATGCCGAACTACAACGTCATGGGCGTCGCCAAGGCCGCGCTCGAGGCGAGCGTGAAGTACCTCGCCGTCGACCTCGGCCCGAAGAACATCCGCGTCAACGCCATCTCGGCCGGCCCGATCAAGACGCTCGCGGCCTCCGGCATCGGCGACTTCCGCTATATCCTCAAGTGGAACGAGTACAATGCGCCGCTGCGCCGTACCGTCACCATCGAGGAAGTGGGCGATGTCGGCCTCTACCTGCTGTCCGACCTGTCGCGCTCCGTCACCGGCGAGACGCACCATGCCGACAGCGGCTACCATGTCATCGGCATGAAGGCCGTCGACGCGCCGGACATTTCCGTCATCAAGGACTGACGAACTTCAGGGACCCGCCTTGCTCATCTACATGATCCGACACGGCCAGACCGCGTGGAATGCAGAGGGCAGGCTGCAGGGCCAGAAGGATATCCCGCTGAACGACACCGGCCGCAATCAGGCGGCCGGCAACGGCCACGCCCTCAAGGGCATTCTCGGCGACACGGTTTCCGGTTTCGATTTCGTGGCAAGTCCGCTCGGGCGCACGCGCGAGACGATGGAAATCCTGCGCCGCGCCATGGGCCTTCCTCCCCTTGCCTACCGCACCGACCCACGCCTCGTCGAAGTCTCCTTCGGCGACTGGGAAGGCCATACGCTCGCGGAACTCAAGGCGGAGACGCCCGAACGCGTGGAAGAGCGCGCCCAGGCCAAGTGGAACTTCATCCCGCCGGGCGAGGCCGCCGAGAGCTACGAGATTCTCTGCTGGCGTATCGGCTCGTTCCTTCGCGACACGACGCGCCCGACGGTCTGCGTCAGCCATGGCGGCGTGTTCCGCGCGGCCTTCCGGCTGAATGGCATGGACGAGGAAGAGGCGGCCAACACGCCGATCCACCAGGATCGTATCCTGCGGCTGGACGGAACCGGCATGCACTGGCTCTGAGAGATTTCTACTGGAGAACTTCGAGGTCGTTGATGACGCGCTTGCCGTCGACTTCGGTATAGAAGACCAGCACCTTCACGCCCGGCTCCAGGCCTTCGAAGTTGAATTCCTCCGGCGCCTGATACTTCTTGCCGTCATCGAGCGAGAGGCTGAGATTGGTCGTGTCGACATTGGTGATCACGGCCTCGACATCCGCGCTTTCGGCGGAGGCGGCGAGCGGCGAAAGGAAGACAGCCGTGGCCATCAGTGCAGCGATGAGCAACCGCATCTTGCGAACCCCTGGGAATGAATCAGTCTTTTTGCTGGCCATGTCAGATGCCCCCCAAATATGGCGAAATTCGCCCGTCGCGCGATGAAGAGTGGAATGGATGGACGCAAAGCCCCCCTGAATCAAGGCATGGGCCGACATCATCCCCCGGATTGTCGCGCGCATGGCGGGGATCGGCGCCATAAGCACAAGTATTTCAGTCGCTTATAAATGCAATTTTAAGGAAGCACCCCGTACCGTTCTGCTACAACCGGGGACCTTCCTTCTTGTCCGTGCAAGCCGCAATACGCCGCCGTCTGGCGTCCTTCGCAGAATGGGCGCGACCGTCGCTGCTTCCAGCGACGATTGCCGGCTGCGTCATCCTTGCGGCCGGCGTGCTCTACGAGCGGCAGAACGAAAGCCTCTACCGCACGGAGCTGCAGGGCCACGTCTCGGGAGATCTCACGCTGGCCGCGGCCCGGCTGCAGAACGAGGTCAACGGCAATGTGGCGGCCCTGCGGAGCGTCGCCAACATGTTCGCGATGGCCCCGGACCAGGCCGCGCGGCAATTCGACACCTTCGCCCGCAAGCTCCTGTTGCAGAACGCCCATTTCCGCCGCATCGGCGTGGCGCCCGGCGGCAAGGTGAGCCAGGCCTTCCCCCGCAACGGCGACCGCCACATCGGCACCGATTTCAACCGCTTCCCTTCCTTCAAGCGCGCCGCACAGACCGACCGCTCGCGCGGGCGTCCCCTGATGTTCGGCCCGATCGAATTCGCCAAGGGCGGGCGCGGCTTCAACCTGTTCATGCCGGTCTTCACCAATGTCGACGCACGGCACTATTTCTGGGGCTATGTCGACGGGCTGATCGATGAGCGCAGGCTGTTCACCGATGCCGGCCTGATCGACCCCGACCACCGGCCCCAACACGGCACGCCGCAGCACATCGCCGATATCGAGATCGCCATCCGCGACGTCTCCGTACCGGACAATGTCGTCGACCCGTTCTTCGGCGAGGCGGCGGTTTTCGAGAACGAGCCGGTGATCCAGCTCCTCGATTTTCCCGGCGGGCGCTGGGAGATGGCCGCGGTGCCCACCCGGGGCTGGTATCATCCGCCTGAAAACCGAACGCAGATCCGCCTGATCGTGCTCGCCGCCGCGCTCGTCATCATCATGCCCATCTTCCTGACCGGCGGTCTCGTCAACGAGCGCCAGCGCAACATCGCCCGCCTGCGCGCCCGCGAACGGCAGGTCCAGTCCCTGTCGCAGCGCCTCGACATCGCGCTCGACGCCTCCAAGATCGGCATCTGGGAGGTCGAGCTTGCGACCGGCACGCGCAACTGGGACAGCCAGATGCATCGCCTGCACGGCTTCCCGGTGGGCCAGACGCCGAACGACCAGCAATGGCGCTCCGTGCTGCATCCGGACGACGTGGCGGTCGCCAAGGCCGAGATGGACGTGATCCGCGCGGGCGGCAGCGATTACAAGTCGCAATATCGCATCCTCATGCCCGACGGGAGCTGGCACTATATCCGCAATGTCGGCTCGCGCCTGACCGGCCCGAACGGCGAGGAAAAGCTGACCGGCATAAGCTGGGACGTGACCGAGGACGTGATGCTCAACCAGGCGCTGACCAGCGCCAAGGAACATGCCGAGATACAGAACGCCGAGCTTGCCACGCTGACCCGGCGCCTCGACCTCGCGCTCGATTCCTACCAGTGCGGCCTCTGGGAGGCCGATCTCATCACCGGGGTGACGCTCTGGGACGAGCGCATGCACCAGCTCTACGGTCTTGCCTATTCGGACGGAATCGTCACGCGGGAGCGGTGGCTCGGGGCCATCCATCCGGAAGACCGGCCGACCATCATCGAGAATGTCGGACACTGCATAGAGCAGGACCTGCCCTATGTGCACGAGGCGCGGATCCTGCTGCCGACCGGAGAGGCCCGCCATGTGCGCTCCGTCGGCAAGATCCAGCACAGCCCGGACGGCGGCCGCAAGCTCATCGGCCTCGCCTTCGACGTGACCGGCGACGTGCTGCTCAAGGAGCACCTGAAGACGGCGAAGGAGCAGGCGGACGCCAAGAATGCCGAGCTGGAGCAGGCCAAGGACCGCATCGAGCACAACGCGCTGCACGATCCGCTGACCGGGCTGGGCAATCGCCGCAAGCTCGACGACGAGCTGACGGGCATTGCCGAGCGCAGCACCAGAACGCCGGCGCGGGTCGCCATCCTCCATATCGACCTCGACCGCTTCAAGCAGATCAACGACACGCTCGGCCACGCCGCCGGCGACGCGCTGCTGGTGCACGCCTCGCAGGTGCTGCGCGCCTCCACGCGCAAGGGCGACCTCGTGGCCCGCATCGGCGGCGACGAATTCGTTATCGTGGTAACGGACACCGCCGACCAGACCTATCTCGCGACCCTCGCCCGCCGCATCATCACGCAGATGCAGCAGCCCATCGAATACGAGGGGCACCTGTGCCGCTTCGGCGTCAGCATCGGCGTCGCGCTCGCCGAGGGCCTGTCGGTCGATACCGCGCGGCTGCTCGTCAACGCCGACATCGCGCTCTACCGCGCCAAGGCGCAGGGGCGGAACCGGCACGAATTCTTCACCGAGGCGCTGCAGGCCGAGATCATCTCGAACAAGCGCATCGCCGACGACATCCTGGCCGGCATCGAGAACAACGAGTTCGTGCCTTACTACCAGCCGCAGGTCGAGGCCGGCACGCTGAGGCTCGCCGGCGCGGAGGCGCTGATCCGCTGGAACCATCCGCGCGACGGGCTGCTGACGCCCGACCGTTTCCTCAAGATCGCCGAAGACCTCAACGTCATGGCGACGCTCGACCGCATCGTGCTCGAAAAGGCGCTCATCGACTGCGCGCGCTGGGCGGCGCAGGGCCTGATCATGCCGAAGATCTCGGTCAACGTCTCCGCGCGGCGCCTTCGCGACGAGAGCCTGATCGACAGCCTCACCGGCCTTTCCATCCAGCCGGGCCAGGTGGCCTTCGAGCTGGTGGAATCGATCTTCCTCGACGAGAGCGACGACGTGGTTCTGGCCAATCTGGAGCACATCAAGGCGCTCGGCATCGATATCGAGATCGACGATTTCGGCACCGGCCACACCTCCATCGTCAGCCTGCTGAAGCTAAAGCCCAAGCGGCTGAAGATCGACCGCCAGCTCGTCGCGCCCATCCTCTCCTCGCACAACGAGCAGGCGCTGGTGCGCTCGATCATCGAGATCGGCCGCTCGCTCGGCATCGAGATCGTGGCGGAGGGCGTGGAGACGATGGAGCATGCCGACATGCTGCACCGGCTCGGCTGCGATCTCCTGCAAGGCTACGCCTTCGCAAGGCCGCTCTCGCGGGAGGCGTTCCTCGCCTTCGGGCGGGAGATGCGGTGGCAGATCGCTTCGTAGTCGCAAGGCTGCCCCTCATCCCCCTGCCGGGACCTTCTCCCCGCAGGCGGGGCGAAGGGGAGGACGCGCCGTTTTCCCCAATCGCAAACGTTTCGCCGGAAGGAAAGCCGGGCCACAAGTCCCTTCTCCCCGCCCGCGGGGAGAAGGTGGCGGCAGCCGGATGAGGGGCGATCTGCCGCATCGCGATATCGCAAGCGTGAATCCCTTGTCCCTTCCCGCATTTTTCCACTAATAGGGGACAAACTTTCCACCGGGTCCGGTTCCGCTCATGTCGCACAACACTTTCGGTCATCTTTTCCGCGTCACCACCTGGGGCGAAAGCCATGGGCCGGCGCTCGGCTGCGTGGTGGACGGCTGCCCGCCCGGCATCCGCTTCACGCTGCCCGAAATCCAGGCCTGGCTCGACAAGCGCAAGCCCGGACAGTCGCGATTCGTCACCCAGCGGCGCGAGGACGACCTTGTGAAAGTGCTCTCCGGCGTGATGCTGGACGAGGACGGCGAGACGATGATCACCACCGGCACGCCCGTCTCCATGCTGATCGAGAACACCGACCAGCGCTCCAAGGACTATGGCGAGATCGCCCGCCGCTATCGCCCGGGCCATGCCGACTATACCTATGACGTCAAATACGGCATCCGCGACTATCGCGGCGGCGGACGCTCCTCCGCCCGCGAGACGGCCGCGCGCGTCGCCGCTGGCGGGCTTGCCCGCAAGGTCGTGCCCGGGCTGACCGTCCGCGCCGCGCTGGTGCAGATCGGCAAGCACAAGATCGACCGCCGCAACTGGGACTGGGATACGGTGAACGACAATCCGTTCTTCGCGCCCGATCCCGCCATCGTGCCGGTCTGGGAAGAGTATCTCGACGGTATCCGCAAAGCCGGCTCCTCCATCGGCGCGGTCGTCGAGGTCGTCGCCGAGGGCGTGCCGGCCGGCATCGGCGCGCCGATCTACGGTAAGCTCGACCAGGACATCGCCTCGCTCCTCATGTCGATCAACGCCGTCAAGGGCGTGGAGATCGGCGAGGGCTTCGCCTCGGCCGAACTCACCGGCGAAGAGAACGCCGACGAGATGCGCATGGGCAACGACGGCAACCCGATCTTCCTGTCCAACCATGCGGGCGGCATCCTCGGCGGCATCTCCACCGGCCAGCCGGTGATCGCGCGCTTCGCCATCAAGCCGACCTCCTCGATCCTCACCGAGCGCCGCTCCATCGACGCCGACGGCAACAATGTCGACGTGCGCACCAAGGGCCGGCACGATCCGTGCGTGGGCATCCGCGCCGTGCCAATCGGCGAGGCGATGGTCGCCTGCGCCATTGCCGACCACTATCTGCGAGATCGCGGCCAAACCGGCCGCTTGAAATAATTGGCCGCCTGAAAGAGGACCTTGCGATGAGCTATGACCAGAAACGCGTCGTCGACGCCATCCGCGCCTTCGAGGCCGGCGAGATCGTCGTCGTCATGGATGACGACGGCCGCGAGAACGAAGGGGACCTCATCGTCGCCGCCGTGCACTGCACGCCGGAAAAGATGGCCTTCATCGTGCGTCACACCTCCGGCATCGTCTGCACGCCCATGCCGCGCGAGGAGGCCAAGCGCCTCAACCTCAACGCCATGGTTGCGGAGAACGATTCGGCGCACACCACCGCCTTCACCGTCTCCGTCGACTTCAAGCACGGCACGACGACGGGCATTTCCGCCGACGACCGCACGCTGACGGTGCGCAACCTTGCGAACCCCAATGTCGGCCCGACGGATTTCGTCCGTCCCGGCCATATCTTCCCGCTCGTCGCCCGCGAGGGCGGGGTGCTGATGCGCTCCGGCCATACGGAAGCGGCCGTCGATCTCTGCAAGCTCGCCAGCCTGCCGCCGATCGGCGTGATCAGCGAGCTCGTCAACGACGACGGCACCGTGATGCGCGGCCCGCAGGTCGCCGCCTTCGCGGAAAAGAACGGCCTCAAGCAGGTCTCCGTCGCCGATCTCATCGCCTACCGCCAGCGCAAGGAAACACTGATCGAGCAGGTCGGCAGCTTCGACATCGACACGCCCTACGGCAAGGCGAAGGCCCTCACCTACACGCTCCCCTGGGATCCGATGCAGCATCTCGCTGTCGTCTTCGGCGACATCCGCGACGGCGTCGACATTCCGGTGCGCCTGCATCTCGAAAATGTCGGCGGCGACGTCTTCGGCGCGGGCCGGCAGATCGACGGCATCATGAAGCGCATCGCCGAGCAAGGCCGCGGCGTCATCGTCTATCTGCGCGAGGGTTCGGTCGGCGTCGGCCAGTCCTCCACCGCCCGCAAGGCCATGCACGACCGCGAGGGTCACGACGAGGCGCAGGCGCGCGAAAGCGAATGGCTGGAAATCGGCCTCGGCGCACAGATCCTGAAGGACCTCGGCATCGCCTCGATTCGCCTGATGGCCTCGCGCGAGCGCCACTATGTCGGCCTCGAAGGCTTCGGCATCGAGATCAGCGCCACCGACCTCTGCTGAATTCCGGCCGCGCCGAATATCCCGCATCCGTGAAACGTCTCGCGGTTGCGGGATTTTTCTTTCATGCTTTTTGGGGGGCGTGACGGCATGTGGGATTTCAGCATCGGCAGAACCATCGGCATCCTCGCACGGACAATGCCGTTCATCCTGACGCGCATGGCGATCTATTTCATCATCACGCTCGCCTTCATCCTCGCCTCCGGCACCGGGGCCGGCATCGGCTACGGCGTCGGCTCGCTCAGCGACAGCCCGGAATCCTTCGCCATCTGGGGCGGCATCTTCGGCATGGGCTTCGTCGGCGTCGCGGTCTACTGGGCGCGCGAATGGCTGCTCTACATGGTCAAGGCCGCGCATATCGCCGTCATCGTCAAGCTGATCGACGGCGAGGCCCTGCCGAACGGGAAGGGACAGGTCGCCTATGGCCGCGAGGTCGTCGCCGCGCGCTTCGGCGAGGCGAATGCGCTCTTCGCCCTCGACCAGCTCATCAAGGGCGTGGTCGCCGTGATCACGGGGCTTATCGGCGGCATCGCCGCCTTCCTGCCGATCCCCGGCCTCGACGGCATCGCGCGCTTCGCCAACACCGTCATCCGCCTGTCGCTGACCTATGTCGACGAGATCATCCTCGGCTACAACATCCGCACGAACAGCGACAATGCCTGGGAAAGCGCGCGGCGCGGCCTCGTGCTCTACGCGCAGAACGGCATGAAGATGGTGAAGAACGCCATCTGGCTCTCCGTCTTCCTGTGGATCCTCTCCATCCTCGTCTTCGTGCTGGCGCTGGCGCCCGCCGCCGCGATCCTCTACGCCTTCCCCGGCGAGATCGCCGGCCTCAGCTTCGTCGTCGCCATCGTCTTCGCCTGGGCCTTCAAGGCCGCCGTGCTGGAGCCTTTCGCCATCGCTGCGCTGATGGCCGTCTATTTCGACACGATCCGCGGCCAGGTGCCGGACCCGGAATGGGACGCCAAGCTGACGGGGGCTTCCGAAACCTTCCGGTCGCTGACGGAAAATGCGCGCGGGGCTTTTGGCGGGCGGCCGGTGACGGCATAGCCGCCCCTCATCCGCCTGCCGGCACTTTCTCCCCGCAAGCAGGGAGAAGGTCGCGGAGCGGGATGAGGGGCCGCGTTAAGCCCCCTCCCCGCGCCATCCATCCAGATACCGCACCTCGTCCACCCCGGAGAACTTCGCCAACCGCGAGAGTTCCGCCTCCAGCTTCTCCATCCGTCCCGATGCAGCCCGCACCTTCGGCTCCCACCAGAGGCGCTTGACGTCGAGCGTGCCGGCCTTGCGGTCGGCCTTCATGTCGATGCGGCCGACGAGGCGGTCACCCTCCAGCAGCGGGAAGACGTAGTAGCCATATTGCCGCTTCGGCTCCGGCACGAAGACCTCGATGCGGTAGAAGTAGCCGAAGAGCCGTTCGGTGCGGTTGCGATCGCGGATCAGCGGATCGAAGGGCGAGAGCACCCGCAGCCGGTTCGGCGGCTCGGGCACATCGCCGAGGCAGGCCGGGAAATCGGCAAAGGCATGGGAGGCGCGCGGCTTGCCGCCGTCCGCAGGTTCGATCAGGACGGGGCGCAGTTCGTCGCGATGGGCCTCCACCCAGGCTTTGGCCTCATCGGGCGAGACGAGAGCCCAGAAGGCGGCGATCTCGCCGTGAGTGGCGAAGCCGAGGCGCTCCAGCGCGCTGCGGCAGGCCCAGTCGACGAAGGCGTCGTGCTCCACCTCCTCCGCGTGATGGTGCGGCGGCAGCACGCGCTCTACAAGATCGTAGACCTTCTGGAAATTCTCCCGGCGGGCGATGGCGACCTTGCCGGTGCGCCAGAGATATTCCAGCGCCGTCTTGTTCGGGTGCCAGTTCCACCAGCCGCCGGACTTGTGGTCATCCGCCTTGAGATCGCGCGAGAGCACCGCACCGCCCGAGACGATGCGCTGGTAGGTCTCCTCGAAGGCCGCCTCGAAGCCCGGCTCGCGCCATTTGCGCCAGCGCTCGATGATCGTCTCGTCCTCGCGGCGGAAGCGGTGCTTCCAGTAACGGAAGAAAGCGCTCGGGATGATCGAGGCGTCATGCGTCCAGTTCTCGAAAAGCTCCCCGTCCTTTTCCAGAAGGTCCGTCAGGTGCTCGCGCCTGTAGGTCTGGTTGCGCGAAAAGAGGATCTGGTGATGCGCCCGCTCGACGGTGGCGATGCTGTCCACCTGCACGAAGCCGATATCGTGGATGAGCCGCAGCAGCCCTTCCTTGCCGAGGAGGCGGTCCGGGCGCGCACAGAGGCCCTGCCGGGCGAGGAAGATACGCCGGGCCTCGGCGTTGGAGAGAAGAATCGTCATGGGGGATGATAGGCATATATTCTCGGTTTGTTCCATTCATTTTCTGCGCCAGCCAAATGCAACCACCCCGCGGTTCCCTTTGAGCCGCGCCGTGCTATAGCTCCCCCCGATTTTCTTCGAACCGGGATCCCGCTCTTGGATATCGTCTTTACCGCCGCCACGGTGAGCTATGCCGGACGCGTGGCCCTTCACCCGCTCGACCTGACGCTCGGTGAACGACGCATCGGCGTCGTGGGTCTCAACGGCTCGGGCAAGACCACCATGGCGCGGCTTGTCAACGGCCTCGTCAAGCCGACTGCGGGCACGGTGACGGTCGGCGGCCTCGACACGGTGAAGGACGCGGAAGCCGCGCGAGGCCGGACCGGCTTCATCTTCCAGAACCCGCAGCACCAGATGATCCTGCCGATCCTTGCCGAGGACATCGCCTTCGGCCTGAAGAACCGCGGCCTTGACAAGGCGGAGATCGCCGGGCGCACCGAGGCCATCCTCGCGCGCTTCGGCATATCCCACCTTGCGCGGCGGCGCGTGCACGAGCTTTCCGGCGGCGAAACGCAGCTCGGCGCCATCGCCAGCGTGCTCGTCACGGGCCCGGACTTCCTGATTCTCGACGAGCCGACCAACCAGCTCGACCTGAAGAACCGCGCGCTCATCGAGCGCACCGTCGCCGGCCTGCCGGAACAGGTGCTCGTCATCACCCACGACCTTGCGCTGCTCGACACCTTCGACCGGGTGCTCGTCTTCCACGAGGGACGGCTTGCGGCGGACGGACGGCCGGCGGAGGCGATCCGCGCCTACCGGGAGGTCGCGGCATGCTGAACGGGCTGGATATCGAGGGTTCCTCGCCGCTGCACCGCATGCCGGTGCGCGGCAAGCTCCTCCTGCTCTTCGTGGCGGCGATCGGGCTTTTCCTCCTTTCCGACCTGCGGCTTCTCGCACCGGCGCTTCTCCTTGCCGCGCTCGTCTATCTTTCGACCGGCATCGGCCTTGCCGAGGCGTTCCGCCGCACGCGGTTCGTGCTTTTCACGGTGCTGCTCGTGGCGGCGATGAACTGGCTCGTCCATTCGCCGCTCGAGGCGCTCGCCGTCTTCTGCCGGCTGTCCGCGCTCGTTCTTCTCGCCGCCGCCGTTACCGCGACGACGGGCATCTCCGCCTTCATGGACGAGATCGCCCGGCTCATCGCGCCGCTGGAGCGCTTCGGCTTCGCGCGGGCGGCGGATGTGAGCCTTGCCGTCGGCCTCGTCATCCGCTTCGTGCCGGAGATTTTCGCGCGCTACCAGGACATTGCCGACGCGCACAGGGCGCGGGGCCTGCCGGTGCGCCCGCTCACGACGCTCGCGCCGCTCATCATCCTGACGCTGAAGGATGCGGACACCATCGCCATGGCGATTGACGCCCGCGGCTTTCGGCGGCACTAAACGCCAACCCATCGTCCATCCGGGGAACCCGACATGACCACCAGAGACATCGTCCTCATCGCCCTCTTCACCGCCATCACGGTGGTACTCGGCCTGCTGCCGCCCATCCCGCTCGGCTTCATTCCCGTGCCGATCACCGCGCAGTCGCTCGGGCCGATGCTGGCGGGCTGCATCCTCGGCGCGCGGCGCGGGGCGCTCGCCATGCTGCTCATGGTCCTGCTCGTCGCCATCGGCCTGCCGGTGCTTTCCGGCGGGCGCGGCGGCCTTGCCATCCTGGCAGGTCCCGGCGCGGGCTATATCGCCGGCTGGATCGCCGGGGCCTTCGTCTGCGGCCTCGTTGCCGAGCGCTTCGTGCGCGAGAGCCAGGCGGAACGCGCGCAGTTCGTCGCCTTCTTCGCGGCGGCCGTCATCGGCGGCGTCGGCGTCGTCCATCTTCTCGGCGTTCCGTGGCTCGCCCATGCCGGCGGCCTGACGCTCGTCGATGCGGCCAAGGCTTCCGCCGCCTTCCTGCCCGGCGACCTCATCAAGGCCTTCGTCGCCATGCTGGCCGGCCGCGCCGTGCTGGCAGGCTACCCGCTGCTGCCGCAGCGCGCCTGATGCCGCTTTCCGGCGCCATCGAACGGCACGCCGCCACCGCCCCATCCCGCCCGGCCTTCCAACTGGAGGGCCGGGTTCTTTCCTACGCAGAACTTGCGGCAACCGCGCGCCGGCTGCATGCGGCCTTCGCCACGCTGGCGCCGGAAGGCCGCAGCGTCATCGGCGCGCGGCACCGTCTCATCGCCATCACCACGGGCAACCATGCGCTCTTTCCCGCCGCCTTTCTTGCGGCGACGGCCGGCAACGCCTGCGCCGCGCTGATCGACCCGCATCTGCCGGAGACCGCGCGGCGGCGCATGATCGAGCGTCTCGATCCCGATATCGTCGTCACCACCGAGGACGATGACTTCATCCTTGCAAATCCCCGCACCGGGGCGGCGATCGCCGCAACCGGGGACGACAGCCCCAACGCCCCGCCCCTCCAGGAAGGCGACGACACCGATCCATTCCTGATCGTCTTCACCTCCGGCACCACCGCCGATCCCAAACCGATCATCCGCGACCGGCGCTCCTGGCGCATCAGCCTTGCAGCCGGCGCGCCCTTCTTCGGCATCGGCGTCGCCACGAGCACCTATGCCCCCGGCCCCCTCGCCCACGGCCTTGCGCTCTACGCGATGACCGAAACCCTGCTGGCCGGCAGCCTCTTCCATTCGGCCCGGCATTTCGACGCGGCCGAGGCGCGCAAGACGATCCAAACCGGAAACATCCGCCGCCTCGTCCTGGTGCCGACCATGCTGCGCCGGCTCTGCGAGGGCGCGCCGATGACGCATGTCGAGGCGATCACCGTGGCCGGCGCGAAGCTGACGGCGGCGGACCACGCGCTCTGCGCCGAACATTTCCCCGGGGCTGCGCTACGCGAATATTACGGTGCGTCCGAACTCGGCTTCATCACCGTCACCACGCCGGGCGACGCCGCCTCCTCTACCGCCGTCGGCAGAGCCTTTCCGGGCGTGCGGCTCGCCATTCTCGACGACGCCGGCAAGGCTGTGGCGACGGGCGAAACGGGCACGATCCTCGTCGAAAGCCCGCTCGTCGCCACCGGCTATCTCGGCGCGGGCGACGGGGCGGGGCTTGCCCGCTTCGGCAGCCTTGCGACGGTCGGCGACCTCGGCTTCCTCGAGGCGGACGGAACATTGCATCTCCTCGGCCGCGCCGGCGGCATGGTGCTGTCCGGCGGCAACAACATCTATCCTTCCGAGGTGGAGGCGGTGCTTCTCGGCCTTGCCGGCGTGCGCGCGGCCCATGTCTTCGGCGTCGAGCATGCCGATCTCGGCAGCGAACTGGTTGCCGTGATCGAGCCGGCCGGGCCGGGCCTGACGGCCGAAACACTACAGGCCGCCATGAATGGAGTTCTGCCGCGCTACAAGCAGCCGCGGCGCATCTGGCGCTGCCGCGCCATGCCGGTGACACCCTCCGGCAAGGTGGAGGCGAAGACGGTGCGGCAATGGGTGGCGGAGGAAAACGATGCGCTCGAACGGTTCGCCTGATCCCGCCCGCATTCCCGTCGTCGCGGTAGCCTTGCGCACGCCTATCGGCCGTATCAACGGCTCTCTCGCCGCCATCGAGCCGGCGGGCCTTGCCGCGCCGCTCATCCGCCACATCCTCGCGGAAACCGGGCTTGCCCCCGAGGCGGTGGACGACGTGATCCTCGGCAATGCCGCCAACAGCGCGGGGAACCTTGCGCGGCTCGCCGCGCTGGAGGCCGGGCTGCCGGTCTGCGTGCCCGGCATGACGGTGGACCGGCAATGCGGCTCCGGGCTGGAGGCGATCACGCTTGCGGCCCGGCTGGTGCAGGCGGGCGCGGGCCGGTTCTATCTGGCCGGCGGCGTGGAAAGCACCAGCCGGGCGCATCTGCGCTTGCGCCCGCCCGCCGAACCCGGCGGCGCGCCGGAGCCGGTGTGCCGCGCCCGCATGGCCCCGGACGCCATCGGCGACCCGGACATGGGGATCGCCGCGGAAAACGTCGCCGCCCATGCCGGCATCAGTCGCGAGCGGCAGGACGCCTTCGCGCTCGAAAGCCACCGCCGCGCTGTCGCCGCCCGGAAAGCCGGCCGCTTCGACCGCGAGATCGTTCCCGTCGAAACACCCGCCGGCCTCGTCTCCCACGATGAATGCCCGCGTGAAAACACCTCGCTGGAAAAGCTCGCGGCGCTGAAGCCCGCCTTCCGGCCGGACGGCACCGTAACAGCGGGCAACGCCTGCCCGGTCAATGACGGGGCTTCGGTCGTGCTCGTCACCTCGCTGGCCGAGGCGAAGCGGCTGGGCCTGACCATGTGCATGGAAGCGGTGGACAGCGCAGTGGCGGGAGTCGATCCGAACTTGCTCGGCCTTGGCCCGATTCCGGCCATGGAGCGGCTCGCCGCGCGCAATCCCGGTCTCGCTGCGGCGGAAATACCCTTCATCGAATTCAACGAGGCTTTCGCCGCGCAGGTGCTCGCCAGCCTCGATGCGCTCGGCGTCGATGCCGCCGCCGTCAACCGCGACGGCGGGGCGCTGGCGCTCGGCCATCCCTACGGCGCGTCCGGCGCGATCCTCGTCACGCGGCTCTTCGCGCAGATGCGCGAGGCCGCCGCCGGCACCGAGGCGCTGGCGACGATGGGAATCGGCGGCGGCATGGGCATCGCCGCTCTGTTTCGGAAAGTGTGAGGAGCGCCATGGCCGGCAAGATCCATTCCGGCGGCTGCCTATGCGGAGCCGTGCGTTTCGAGGCGACGGGACCGGCAGAGAAGCCGCATACCTGCTCCTGCCGCTTCTGCCAGCGGCATACCGGCGCGCCGACCGCCGCCTGGGTGGAGTTTCCCGCCGGGCGCATCGCCTGGACTGGCGCAGCCGGCAGACCATCGACATGGCGCTCGTCCGATTATTCTAGCCGCGCCTTCTGCCCGGCCTGCGGCTCCTCCATCGGGGCCATCGACGATGAGCCGGTCGTCGCCCTCCTCGTCGGCAGTTTCGACGATCCGACCGATCCGGCCTTCATGCCGGAATATCATTCCTTCGAGGATTGCCGGCCGGGCTGGATCAAGGTCGAGACCGCCTCAGTCGAGGAATGACTTCAGCCAGTCGCGCACCGCCTGCGGCACGTTGACGGGCTGGCGGCTCGCCGGATCGACGGCGACCCAGACGATCTCGACATCCGCGACGGGCGCCCCCTCCATCGAAATCGCCACCGCGAAGGTGAGCGAGGTCGCGCCGATGCGCGTCACCGCGACCTTGAACCGGGCAAGATCGTCGAGCTTCAGGCCGCGATGGAAGGTGCAGCCGGACTTGCGGACGAAATAGACCGGGTCGTTCGCGCCTACCGGCCGGTGACGCCAGAGGCTGGCGACGGCGGCTTCGGCATGGGCGTAGTAGGCGGCATTGTGCATGTGGCCGTGCATGTCTATATCGCGGAACGGTATCCGGACCTCGCTGACCGTGATGTCTGCCGCCTGTTCCACGTCTTGCCCCGAGGTAAACCATGCTTCGTGCCGTTGTTAGAGCGTTCGGCGATCCCCGGCAAGTGATCGGCCTCGAAGAGGCGGAGCGCGCGGCCCCCGGCCCCGGCGAGGTGGAAATCCGCATCCGCCGCGCCGCGATCAATCCCTCCGACCTCATTCCCGTTACCGGCGCCTATCGCAGCCGCACTGCCCTTCCCTTCGTGCCCGGCTTCGAGGGCGTGGGGGAAATCGCGCGGCTCGGAGCCGGCATCAACGGCCTTGCGGTCGGCCAGCGCGTGCTGCCGATCGGCGCAAGCGGCCTCTGGCAGGAATACCTCGTCCGCCCCGCCGAATGGTGTTTTGCCGTGCCGGACGACCTTTCCGACGACCACGCGGCCATGGCCTATGTCAACCCGCTCACCGCCTTCCGGCTGATCGATGCCGTGGAAGCGCATTTCGGCAAGGCGGGCGGCCAGCGGATCGGCGTCACCGCAGGCGCTTCCGCCATCGGCCGAATGCTTCTGGTTCTGCTCGCCGATGCCGGATTCCGGCCTGTCGCGCTGGTACGCAGCGCCGCGACGGCGGCACGGCTGGGCGAGAGTTTTCAAGGCGAGATCGCCATCCAGCCGGCATCGCCGCTCGACGGCGTGCTCGACGCGGTCGGCGGCGAGCCGGGCAACGCGCTGTTCCGGCATATCCGCAGCGGCGGTGCCTTCATCCAGTATGGCGCGCTTTCGGGTACGCAGCTCGATCCGGCGCTGGTGACGGCGCGGCGGGACGAGGTCGCCTTCTCCTTCCTCTGGCTGCGCAACTGGGTACATTCCGCCCCCCGCGCCGCCATCGAGGCCGCCTTCATGCAGAGCTTCGCCGGCATCCGCACAGGCTTTCTCTGTTCGGATATCGACGGTGTTTTCGCTCTCCGGGACCTGCCGGCAGCCCTCGCCCGGCAGGACGACCCGGCGCGCAGCGGAAAGCTCCTCATCGCGCCGTGACGGTTGAAAAGGGTGGACACTGGCCCATTTCCCGTGGACCTCGCCAACCGCAATGGGTAGCTTCCGGCCATGACGACGTTTCTCTTCGAGAACCCGATCTTCCTTGAGCACCACACGCCTGAGGGCCATCCGGAGCGGTCCGACCGCATCCGGGCGCTGAATCTCGCGCTAGAGCACGAGCGCTTTTCGCCGCTGGTGCGCGAGAAGGCCCCGCAGGCCAACGAGGATTTCGTGCTGCTCGCCCATCCGGAAAGCCATTTGCGCGCCGTGATGTCGGAAATGCCCGAGGAGGGCATCAACCAGGTCGAGGCAGACACCTATGCGAGCCCCGCGAGCCTACAGGCGGCGCTGACCGGCATCGGCGGGGCCATCGCGGCGGTCGATGCCGTCTTTTCCGGCAAGGCCGACAATGCCTTCGTCGCCGCCCGCCCGCCCGGCCATCATGCCGAGCGCGAAAAGGCGATGGGCTTCTGCTTCTTCAACAACGCCGCTATCGCCGCCCGCCATGCGCAGAAGGCCTATGGCGCCGAGCGTATCGCCATCGTCGACTGGGATGTGCATCACGGCAACGGCACGCAGGATATCTTCGAGGACGACCCGTCCGTGCTGTTCTGCTCGACGCACCAGATGCCGCTCTATCCCGGCACCGGCGCCAAGGACGAGACGGGCGCGGGCAATATCGTCAACGCGCCGCTTTCGGCCAATGACGGCAGCGACCATTTCCGCGAAGCCTTCAAGTCGCGCGTCCTGCCGCGTGTCGCAGACTTCAAGCCGGACCTGATCGTCATCTCCGCCGGCTTCGATGCGCATCACCGCGATCCGCTCGCCCAGATCAACCTCGTCGCCGACGATTTCGACTGGGCGACGGGAAGGCTGATGGAGCTTTCCGAAAAATCGGCGAACAACCGGGTGGTCAGCCTGCTGGAAGGCGGCTACGACCTGCAGGGCCTCGCCGAATCCGCCGCCACCCATATCTACCGCCTGATGAGAGGCTGACCATGACCGCTACCGCCCCCGACGTTTCCGCCCTCTCCTTCGAACAGGCCGTCGAAGAACTGGAAAAGATCGTCGCCGCCCTCGAACGCGGCGACGTGCCGCTCGACCGCTCCATCGAGATCTACGAGCGCGGCGAAGCGCTGAAGAAGCACTGCGAGACCCTGCTTTCGGCCGCCGAGAACCGCATCGAGAAGATCCGCCTCGACCGCGCCGGCAAGCCGCAGGGCACCGAGCCGCTCGACGGGGCGTGAGCTTCGTTCCGGCGACACATCGTCAACAGCCGCTGCCCTATCCACTCTCCTCCTAGCCCGCTAGCATGCGGGCACGAACCAACCACAGGAGGGTGTGATGAGCTTCTTTCCGGGACAGGACCCCGAGGCGGGGGATGCGGCGGCGTGCGATGCGCTGGAGAACCTGATCATTCCGCGCACCAGCGATATCGGCGGGCTTGAGGTGCGGCGGGCGCTGCCGACGGCCAAGCGCCGGCTGGTGGGGCCGTTCATCTTCTTCGACCGCATGGGGCCGGCGCTGCTGCGCGCGGGCGAGGCGATCGACGTCAAGCCGCACCCGCATATCGGGCTTTCCACCGTCACCTATCTCTTCGACGGCGAAATCAAGCATCGCGACAGCCTCGGCACCGAGATGGTGATCGCCCCCGGCGACCTGAACCTGATGACGGCCGGGCGCGGCATCGTGCATTCCGAGCGCTCGCCGGAGAACCTGCGTGGCAAGCCGCAATCGATCTCCGGTCTCCAGACCTGGCTGGCCCTGCCCGACCATCTCGAGGAATCGGCCCCGGTCTTCTCCCACACGACGAAGGCCGAACTTCCCGCCTTCTCCGCCGACGGCATCACCGGGCGCACGATCATCGGCAAATACGAGGGCCACGCCTCACCCGTCAGCGTGCCCACCGATACGCTCTATACGGACCTGATGCTCGCCCCCGGCGCCTCCGCACCACTGGCGGCGGACTGGGAGGAGCGCGCGGTCTACATTCTCTCCGGCACGCTGGATGTCGCCGGCGACGTCTTCGAGGCCGACCGGCTGCTCGTCTTCCGCTCGGGTGACCACATCACGCTGAAGGCCGGGCCGGAGGGCTGTCACATCATGCTCTTCGGCGGCGCGGCGCTCGGCTCCAAGCGATACATCTGGTGGAACTTCGTCTCCTCCTCCAAGGAACGGATCGAGCAGGCCAAGGAAGAGTGGCGTACCGGCCGCTTCGACATCGTGCCGGGTGACGAAGAAGAGTTCGTGCCGCTGCCGGCGGGATGATGCATAGGCGGAGAGCTATTTATTTTTCTCGCCTCTCTGTTGTCGTGCTCGGGCTTGGCCCGAGCCAACGCCTCCTTTGCTGCCTCCGAATCCCCGATTCAAGGTCGGGGATGACGAATGAGAAGTTTTTCCATTGACCAATCCATAGCTATCGAGCTATATAAAAATCCATAGCCATCGAGGTATGGATTTTGACCGAACCGCACGACATCCTCTTCCGCACATTGGCCGACCCCACGCGGCGGGCGCTTTTCGAGCGGCTGTGCCGCGAGGGCGAGAAGACCGTGGGGGCGCTGACGGCACAGGCCGGCGTTTCGCAGCCGGTCGTCTCCAAACATCTCGGCCTTCTCAAGCAGGCCGGCCTCGTGCGCGACCGCCACGAGGGGCGGCAGACCCATTACAGCGCGCAGCTCGGCGCGCTTGCGCCGCTGGTCGACTGGACCAGCCAGATGACCCGGTTCTGGGAGGCGCGGTTCGACGATCTCGAAAATCTGCTCAGGAGAATGGACCAATGAACACGGAGATACGCTCTGTCGTCGTCGAGCGCGAGATCGCGCATCCGCCGGAAAAACTCTGGCGCGCGCTGACGCAGCCGCACCTCATCGCCGAATGGCTGATGCGCAACGATTTTGCGCCGGTCGTCGGCCACAAGTTCACGCTCAGCGGAGACTGGGGCAGCGTCGAATGCGACGTGCTGACGGTGGAGCCTGGAAAAAGCCTGACCTACACCTGGAATCACGTGCATGCTGACCCAGCTTTCGATCTGAGGAGCGTGGTGAGCTTCACGTTGACGCCGACAGGTTCGGGCACGCTGCTGCGCATGGAGCAGACCGGTTTCCGGCCGGAGCAGAAGCAGGCCTTCGGCGGCGCGCGCTACGGCTGGGAGCAGCACTTCACCAATCTCGAACGGGTCCTGGCAGGGCTGGAACAGGGAGGCGCGCAATGAACTGGACCCTGAAAATCCGCCAGGTTCACCGCTGGCTTTCGATCCTCTTCACGCTCGCCGTGCTCATCAACATCGCGGCGATGACGCAGGGGCAGCCGCCCCTCTGGGTTGGGCTTCTCGCCCTCTTCCCACTCATCCTGCTTCTCGCAAGCGGACTCTATCTTTTCGCGCTGCCCTATGCCGCGCGATGGCGGCACGGCTAGGAGGGCGTGATGGCAGGCGAGAAGACCGACAAACCCGTCCTGCTTTCGGGCGGCAATCCGCAGATCGCCAAGGGTTACGGCGACGGGCCGGTCCAAGCCTATATCGCGGCGATGCCGGGCTGGAAGAGCGATATCGGACGGCGGCTGGATGCGCTGATCGAGAGGACGGTGCCCGATGTCCACAAGGCGGTGAAGTGGAATTCGCCGTTCTACGGCATCGAGGGCGACGGCTGGTTTCTCGGCTACCATTGCTTTGCGAAATATATAAAGCTGACCTTCTTTCGCGGCACCTCGCTCGACCCGGTGCCGCCGGTCGCCTCCAAGACACCGGAAACCCGCTATTTCCATATCAACGAAGGCGACGACCTGGATGAGGCCCTGCTTGCCGAGTGGATACGGCAGGCAAGCAGGCTTCCCGGCGAACGGCTGTAACGAACGGACACGACCATGGCTGCGATGCAAAGCGATGCGCAATCCCCTTCCGACCTGATCGACGGGCGGATCGCCGAGCTTGCCGACTGGCGCGGCAAGACGCTGGCGCGCCTGCGCGCCCTGATCAAGGAAGCCGATCCCGATGTCGTCGAGGAATGGAAGTGGCGCGGCGTTCCCGTCTGGGAACATGACGGCATCCTCTGCACCGGCGAGACCTACAAGGCCGTGGTGAAAATGACCTTCGCCAAGGGTGCCTCGCTGGAGGATCCGGCCGGACTCTTCAACTCCAGCCTCGACGGCAATACGCGCCGCGCCATCGATTTTCGCGAGGGCGAGGTCATCAGGGAGGAGGCGCTGAAGGCGTTGATCCGCGTCGCTGTCGCGCTCAACCAATCCTCCCGCGCGAAAAAGAAGGCGTAGGGCTGCCGGGAAGCGTGTCCCGCCGGTCACGATACCGTGTCCGCAAAATGCCCCATTTTCCCAACAAGACTCGGTGCATGCGTCGGTTTGCAAGGTATCAATCCGGCGAAATACGCTCTAGACTTGTCGAAACGGTTGAAATCGCGCGCCGCATTCTGCATGTGACAGGTTAGCGCGGTACATGTACCGAATGCCCGGGCACGCCTTCGCAAGGAGCCGTCGCCGATGGGCCCGACAACGAGGCACAAGAGTGACACAAACGCCAGCCACGCCCCTGCTCGACAAGGTTCATATCCCGGCGGACCTGAAGGCCGTCGAAGACCGTGACCTGCCGCAACTTGCAGCGGAACTGCGCGCCGAAATGGTCGATGCCGTCTCGCGCACCGGCGGGCATCTGGGCGCGGGCCTTGGCGTGGTGGAACTGACCATCGCCATCCACAAAGTCTTCGACACGCCGAAGGACCGGCTGATCTTCGACGTCGGCCACCAGTGCTATCCGCACAAGATTCTCACCGGCCGGCGCGACCGCATCCGCACGCTCCGCCAGGAAGACGGCCTTTCCGGTTTCACCCGCCGGGCTGAGAGCGAATACGACCCCTTCGGCGCCGCCCATTCCTCGACCTCGATTTCCGCCGGCCTCGGCATGGCAGTCGCCGCCGACCTTTCGGGCGAGCACCGCAACGTCATCGCCGTCATCGGCGACGGCGCGCTGTCGGCCGGCATGGCCTATGAGGCGCTGAACAATGCCGGCGCGCTCGACGCGCGCCTCATCGTCATCCTCAACGACAACGACATGTCCATCGCCCCGCCGACGGGCGCGATGAGCGCCTATCTCGCGCGCCTCGCCTCCGGCCGCACCTATATGGGCTTCCGCGAACTCGGCAAGAAGCTCACAGCCTATCTCGGCAAGAAGGTCGACCGGGCGATCACCCGCGCCGTCGAGCATGCGCGCGGCTACGTCACCGGCGGCACGCTGTTCGAGGAGATGGGCTTCTACCATATCGGCCCGATCGACGGCCATTCCTTCGAGCACCTGTTGCCCGTGCTGCGCAATGTGCGCGACAATTCCAGGGGGCCGGTGCTGATCCACGTCGTCACCCAGAAGGGCAAGGGCTATCCGCCGGCGGAAGCGGCCGCCGACAAGTATCACGGCGTCAACAAGTTCGACGTCATCACCGGCGCGCAGGCCAAGGCCAAGCCGAACGCCCCCGCCTATACCTCCGTCTTCGCCGATGCGCTGGTGCAGGAAGCGGGCTTCGACGACCGGATCGTCGGCGTGACCGCCGCCATGCCGAACGGCACCGGCCTCGACAAGCTCGCGAACGCTTATCCCTCCCGCACCTTCGACGTCGGCATCGCCGAGCAGCATGCCGTGACCTTCGCCGCCGGCCTTGCCGCCGAGGGCTACAAGCCGTTCTGCGCGCTCTATTCCACCTTCCTGCAGCGCGGCTACGACCAGGTGGTGCACGATGTCGCCATCCAGGGCCTGCCGGTGCGCTTCCCCATCGACCGCGCCGGTTTCGTCGGCGCCGACGGGCCGACCCATGCCGGCTCCTTCGACACGACCTATCTCGCCACCCTGCCCGGCTTCGTGGTGATGGCCGCCGCCGACGAGGCGGAACTGAAGCATATGGTGCGCACCGCCGCCGCCTATGACGCCGGCCCGATCTCCTTCCGCTATCCGCGCGGCGAGGGCGTCGGCGTGGAAATGCCGACCCGTGGCGAAATCCTCGAAATCGGCAAGGGCCGCGTGGTCAAGGAAGGCAGCAAGGTCGCCCTTCTCTCCTTCGGCACCCGCCTCGCCGACTGTCTGCTGGCCGCCGAAGACCTCGACGCATCGGGGCTTTCCACGACGGTCGCCGATGCGCGCTTCGCCAAGCCGCTCGACCACGACCTCATTCGCCAGCTTGCCCGCAACCACGAGGTCCTCATCACCATCGAGGAAGGCGCGGTAGGCGGCTTCGGCAGCCATGTGCTGCAGTTCCTGGCGCTGGAAGGCCTGCTCGACAGCGGTCTGAAGGTGCGCCCCATGGTGCTGCCGGACGAATGGATGGAACAGGCCAAGCCTGAGGCCATGTATGCCAAGGCCGGCCTCGACCGCGCCGGCATCGTCTCCACCGTCTTCCAGGCGCTCGGCCAGAAGGCCGTCGGGGTTGGCGCGGCGGGCTGAGCCACCATCAAATGAAGCTATCGCCTCTCCTTCTTCCTGCCCGGGAGAAGGGGCGATGCGTCGTTTCCCTCCGCAAGCAGGCGTCGTCCGGAATTCCCGGCCGAGACACCGACCGGCCGGTTTCCTGCCGTATCCTCGCTTCCAAACGTTGACGTTTACGTAAAAATCAATAATCTGTCCGCCAGCAAGCCGCGCCCATGTCCGGGGCGCGATGGAGGAGGATGAAATGTACAAGGCGCCGGTCGAGGAGATTGCGTTCACGCTGAAGCATGTGGCGGGGCTTGCCCCCGCGCTGGAAGGCGGCCATCTCGGCGACCTGACGGACGACCTTGTCGACGCCATCCTCTCCGAGGCCGGGCGCTTCGCCAGCGAGGAGGTCGCACCGCTCGGCGCGATCGGCGACACGCAGGGCGCGCGCCTCGTCGACGGCGCGGTGAAGATGCCCGACGGCTGGCCGGCGCTCTACAAGGCCTGGGCGGAAGGCGGCTGGAACTCGCTGACGGCCTCGCCCGATTTCGGCGGACAGGGGCTTCCGCACATGCTGCATGTCGCGGCACTCGAAATGTGGAACAGCGGCTCCATGGCCTTCGCCATCGGCCCGACGCTGACTATCGGGGCCATCGAGGCCCTGACGGCGCACGGCTCCGACCATCTCAAGAGCACCTATCTGCCGAAGATGGTCTCGGGCGAGTGGATGGGGTCCATGAACCTCACCGAGCCGCATGCCGGCTCCGACCTCGGCGTGATGAAGACCCGCGCCGAGCGGCGCGGCGACGGCACCTACCGCCTCTTCGGCCAGAAGATCTTCATCACCTATGGCGAGCACGACTTCACCGACAACATCGTGCACCTCGTCCTCGCCCGCCTGCCGGATGCGCCGGCCGGCACGCGCGGCATCTCGCTCTTCCTCGTGCCGAAGTTCCTCGTCAATGCGGACGGCTCGCTCGGCCCGCGCAACGACGCCCATTGCCATTCCATCGAGCACAAGCTCGGCATCCACGGTTCACCGACCTGCACCATGATCTACGGCGACGGCCGCTTCGGCGATGAGCCGGGCGCCATCGGCTGGCTGATCGGCGAGGAGAACCGCGGCCTTGCCTGCATGTTCACCATGATGAACAACGCGCGCCTCGCCGTCGGCATGCAGGGCGTCGCCATCGCCGAGGCCGCGACGCAGAAGGCCGTCGCCTATGCGAAGGAACGCACGCAGGGCAAGGCGCCCGGCTGGCAGGGTTCGGGCATGAGCCCGATCATCGAGCACCCGGACGTCGCGCGCATGCTGCTGACCATGAAGGTGCTGACCCAGGGCGCGCGCGCCATCACCTATGCCTGCGCCCACGCCGTCGACCTGTCGCATGGCGAGGAGGCGCGGCACTGGGCCGAGCGCGCGAGCCTCCTCACCCCCGTCGCCAAGAGCTTCGCCACCGATGCCGGCGTCGATGTCTCCTCGCTCGGCGTGCAGGTGCACGGCGGCATGGGCTTCATCGAGGAGACGGGCGCGGCCCGGCTCTACCGCGACGCCCGCATCGCGCCGATCTACGAGGGCACCAACGGCATTCAGGCCATCGACCTCGTGACGCGCAAGCTGCCGCTCTCCGACGGAAACCACATCCGCGGCTTCATCGCCGAGCTGCGCGAGATCGCCGCCAAGGCGCAGGCCGCCAACGCCCCCGCCCTCGGCGAGACCGGCGATCGCCTGGACGCCAGCATCGCCGACCTTGAAACGGCCACCGAATGGCTGCTCGCAACGCTTGCCGAAGGCAGGCAGGCCGAGGCGCTGGCCGGCGCGACGCCTTACCAGCGCCTTTTCGGCCTCGTGCTGACGGGCGTCTATCTCGCCAAGGGCGCGCTCGCCGACGGCGGCGACGGCCGCAACGCCGAACGCGCCGCCCTCTGCCGCTTCGCTGCCGAGAACGTCATCGGCGAAACGGCGGCATTGCGCGAGCGTGTCATCGGCGGCGCGGCGAGCCTTGAAGCAGCACGCATGGTGCTGGGCTGAGAGCAACATGCCCCTCTCCCCGCAAGCGGAGAGGGGGCGCGCCAAACGTGGCGTCGATATCCTGGAAAACAGTGCGGCATAGCCCTTCGCCCCGCTTGCGGGAAGAAGGCGCCGGCAGGCGGATGAGGGGTTTGGCCCCGGGAGAGAACATGACCGACCATATCCTGATCGAGCGCCCGGAAAGCGCCCTCGGCGTGCAGGTGATCCGCCTCAACCGGGCGGAGAAGAAGAACGCCATCACCCGCGCCATGTACCAGGCGATGACCGACGCGCTGAAGGCAGGCGATGCGGACGAGAGCGTCAGGACGACGCTCATCCTCGGCTCGGCAGGCTGCTTTTCCGCCGGCAACGACATGAACGACTTCCTCGCCTTCGCCATGGGCGGCACGATGGGCCGGGAGGTGATCGACTTCCTCCATGCGCTCGCGACCCATGCGAAGCCGCTCGTCTCCGGCGTCGACGGCCTCGCCATCGGCATCGGCACCACCATCCACCTGCATTGCGATCTCACCTACGCCTCCACCCGCACGGCATTCCGCACGCCCTTCGTGGACCTCGCGCTGGTGCCGGAAGCGGCCTCCAGCCTGCTGGCCCCGCGCCTGATGGGCCACCAGCGCGCCTTCGCGCTGCTCGCCGCCGGCGAGGGCTTTTCGGCAGAGGCCGCGCGGGATGCCGGCCTCGTCTACGCCGTCGTGGAGCCGGCCGCCGTGGAGGACGAGGCGCTTGCCGCCGCGCGGCGCCTCGCCGCCAAGCCGCCGCAGGCGCTTTCCATCGCCCGCAGCCTCATTCGCGGCACGCGCGCCGACGTTTCGGCACGGATCGACGAGGAAGCGGCCCACTTCTCGGCGCAGTTGAAAAGCCCGGAAGCCCGCGCGGCTTTCGAAGCCTTCATGGCGCGCGGAAAAAGCTGACACCGTACAAGTTGTGGTCCATCAATTTTAAGAGGACCTTAAACACGCTTTCCTATGGTGCGACCATTCTCCGGCAGTCTTGCCGGCGGTCGCATGATGCGTCCGACCTTCGCCCTCCGGCATGCCGTTCAGCATCGCACCCCCGCTTTTGGCGGGCGTGCCTGAAGGAATATCGCGCCCCATGTCCAAGCGCTCCAACCTCATGACGCGCATTCTCGTCGTCGCGTCTCTCGTCGTCGTCGCCGCCTTCACCGGCTTCTCCGTCTACATCGACAGCCTGCAGCGCAGCGTGCTGACCAACTCCATCGAGGAAAGCATCGACAGCTCCGGCAAGCAGGCCGCCCAGAGCATCTCCAACTGGCTGAACGCCCGCGTCGCCCTGACGGAAATGGCCGCCAACGCCGCCGCCAAGACCCCGGACCCGGCCGGCATCGAGGCCGTGCTGCAGAACGACGTGCTGGTCGGCCAGTTCATGACGACCTATGTCGGCGACGAGGCGGGCGTCTTCACGCAATGGCCGAAGTCGGAAATGCCGGAAGGCTACGACCCGCGTCAGCGCCCCTGGTATCAGGATGCCATCAAGGCGGGCGGCCCCGTCCTGACCGAACCCTATATCGACGCTTCCACAAACGACCTGATCATCAGCGCCGCCACGCCCGTCAAGCATGACGGCAAGCTGCTCGGCGTCGCCGGCAGCGACTTCTCGCTGAAGTCCCTCGTCGACATGGTCAACTCGGTCGACCTCGGCGGCATGGGCTTCGCCTTCCTCGTCAGCAAGGACGGCCAGATCCTCGTGCATCAGGACAAGGCGCTCGTCACCAAGGCGCTCGCCGACGCCTTCCCGGACGGCACACCCGCCATCGGCGGCGGCATCGCCCACACGACCTATGCCGGCAAGCCGGTGCTCGTCTCCTTCGTGCCGGTCACGGGCCTGCCGTCGGTGGAATGGTATCTCGGCTTCACCATCGACAGGGGCATGGCCTTCGCCGCCATCGACCAGTTCCGCATCGCCGCGACGATCGCCACGGTTCTCGCCGTCATCGTCATGATGGGCTTCCTCGCCACCGTGCTGTCGCGTCTCGTCGTACGCCCGGTCAAGGACATGACGGCCGCCATGGCCAAGCTCGCCTCGGGCGACGTGACCGCAGAAATCCCCGGACAGGAACGCACCGACGAGATCGGCCAGATGGCCGCCGCCGTTGCCGTGTTCCGCGACAATGCCATCGAGCGCAGCCGTCTCGAAAATGCCGCCGAGGAGGGCCGCGTGCTCTCCGAAAGCGAGCGCCGCGAGCGCGAGGCCATCAAGGCTCGCGAGGCCGCCGAGATCCAGCACGCCGTCGAGGCGCTGGCGGACGGCCTCGGCCGCCTTGCCGAAGGCGACCTCGCCCACCGCATCGACGCGCCCTTCGCCGGCCATCTCGACCGCCTGCGCAGCGACTTCAACCATTCGCTGACCAAGCTGCACACCGCGATGGCGACCGTCGGCCAGAATGCCCGCGCCATCGACGCCGGCGCGACGGAAATCCGCTCGGCCGCCGACGACCTTGCACGCCGCACCGAACAGCAGGCCGCCTCCGTCGAGGAGACCGCCGCCGCGCTTGAGGAGATCACCACGACGGTCAAGGACTCCACCCGCCGCGCCGAGGAAGTCGGCTCGCTCGTCTCGCGCACCCGCACCGGGGCCGAGAAGTCGGGCGAGGTCGTCCGCCGTGCCGTCACGGCCATGCAGGGCATCGAGAAGTCCTCGCACGAGATTTCCAACATCATCGGCGTCATCGACGACATCGCCTTCCAGACCAACCTGCTGGCGCTGAACGCCGGCGTGGAAGCGGCGCGCGCCGGGGAAGCCGGCAAGGGCTTCGCCGTCGTGGCGCAGGAAGTGCGCGAGCTTGCCCAGCGCTCGGCCAATGCCGCCAAGGAGATCAAGGCGCTGATCACCACCTCCGGCGATCAGGTCCGCTCCGGCGTGGCGCTGGTCGACGAGACGGGCGCGGCCCTCGAGGCCATCGTGCGCGAGGTGCAGGAGATCAACGGCCATGTGAACGCCATCGTGCTCGCCGCCCGCGAACAGTCGACCGGCCTCCAGGAGATCAACACCGCCGTCAACACGATGGACCAGGGCACGCAGCAGAACGCCGCCATGGTGGAGGAACAGACCGCCGCCAGCCACGGCCTCGCCTCCGAAGCCGCCGCCCTCAACGCCCTGCTGGCGCAGTTCAGGCTGGAGGCAGGCGCGGCGGCATACAATGCCGCCCCTTCCCGCCGGGCGGCCTGACGGACCGCTTCCCGAAAAAGAAAGGCCCGGAGCGATCCGGGCCTTTTTTCATGCGGCCTTCTCCAGAACCACCACCGCCTCCACATGGGCCGACCAGAGGAACTGGTCGATCGGCGTGACGAGGCAGATGCGGTAGCCGGCGGCGGTGAGGATGGAAAGGTCGCGGGCGAGGCTCACCGGGTTGCAGGAGACAGCGACGATGGTCCTGACGCCGGAACGGGCGAGTTCCTTGCACTGGTCCTCCGCGCCGGCGCGTGGCGGGTCGAAGACCACGGCGTCGTAGACCTTCAACTCGGAGGCCATCAGTGGGCGGCGGAAAAGGTCGCGCCGCTCCGCCGTCACGGGCTTGAGGCCCTGCGTGTTGCGCGCGGCGTGGTCCAGCGCCTTGATCGCCTTTTCATCGCCCTCCACCGCATGAACCTTGGCCTTGCGCGCGAGGCGCAGCGCGAAGGTGCCGGAGCCGGCGAAGAGGTCGGCAACACGCTTGGCCTTGCCTATCGCCTCCAGAACAAGGTCCGCCATCGCCTCTTCCGCCGGCTTCGTCGCCTGCGTGAAGCCGCCGGCCGGCGGGAAGACGCGCACGCCCGCGAAATCGATCTCCGGCTTGACCGGCTCGATGAGGATTTCCCCATCGTTGGAAACGCGGGCGATGCCGCGCAGCGAGAGGATGCAGGCGGTGACGGCCTGCCGCTCCCGGTCGCCCACCTTCTTCACGCCCTCGAAGGCGAGGTCGAGACCGGTCGCGGTTTCCAGCACCGTCAGGCGGAAGGCTTCGCTCGACGTGGCGATGGCCGAGGCGACGCGGCGGATATCCTCCAGCCGGGAGACGATGCCGTCGCTGGCGATGGGACAGTGATCAACGGAGACGATGTGGTGGCTGCCGGCCTGGTTGAAGCCGAGCAGCATGCCCTTTTCCGTCCTACGCGCGGTGAAGGCGACGCGGCGGCGCTCGCCGGGGCGGGCGATGACCAGCGGGGCGACATCCGGCGTCAGACCCTTGCTTTTCAGGGCATTGACGACGAGGCCGCGCTTGAAGTCGAGATAGAGCGCATCGCTCGCATGTTGCAGCGTGCAGCCGCCGCAGGTGCCGTTGCGGCCGTCGGGGCCGAAATGCGCGCAGGGCGGCTCCACCCGCTCGGGCGAGGCGACCGACATGGACATGACCGTGCCATGGTTCTTCACCCGCGCCACGGCAACCGTTTCGCCGGGCAGCGTGAAGGGCACGTAGACCGGACCGCCCGGCGCTTCGGCGATGCCGTCGCCGCCGCTGCCAAGCCGCGCGATGGTGAGGGTTTCGGTCGTCATGGCTTTCGCCCTCCAAGAAGAAATTCATGATTGCCGTCGCCGCCGGTGATGGGCGAAGGCACAAGCCCGAGGCTCCGCCAGCCCATTTCCTCGACGAGCCAGCGTTCCAGCTCCGCCGCGACGGCGGGCGCGCTGTCCGGGTCCTTCAGAAGCCCCGCCTTGCTGATCGCCTCTCGGCCCGCCTCGAACTGCGGCTTGACCAGCAGGACGCAGAAGGCGCCGGATTCCGCAAGCGTCAGCGCCGGGGGCAAGGCGAGCTTCAGCGAGATGAAGGAGACGTCCGAGACCACAGCGCCGATGGCGCGGCCGTCGAGATCGGCCCGGCTCATCGCCCGCGCATTCAGCCCTTCGAGATTGGTGACGCGCGGATCGGCGCGAAGGCGCGGATGCATCTGGTCATGGCCGACATCGACCGAAACGACATGGGCCGCACCGCGCTCGAGCAGCACCTGCGTGAAGCCCCCGGTGGACGCGCCGATATCGAGACAGTCGAGACCCGCGGGGTCGAGCTGGAACCGGTCGAGCGCCGCCGTCAGCTTCAGCGCCGCGCGCGAGACATAGGCCTGCGCCGGGTCGTCGATGGCGAGGACGGCCGAGGCGGGAAAGCTCGCGCTCGGCTTGGTGACGACGCGGCCGTTCACCGTGACCGTGCCGCGCGCGATCGCATCGCGCGCCCGCGACCGGCTGGCGACGAGGCCGGCATTCAGCAGGAGCTGGTCGAGGCGGATGGTTTCTGTGGAATGGGACATGCGCCTCTCATGCCGCTTCGGGCGCAAAGAGGCAAGCCCCGCCGGTCGCGCAGGCGCATTAGCCGGCCGTTAACCATGCCGGGCGCACCATCGCCGCTTGCGGAGGAGCAGCGATTCGCGAAGGAGCGCCCATGAAACTGAAGCAGCTTTCCGGACTTGCCGCGGCGCTCGCCCTGTCCGCGGCCTTCTTCCTGCCGGCCCGGGCGGCCGATGTGGAGCCTTGGAAGAAGCCGGGAAACGCCATCGTCATCGACGCCTACGAGCTGAACGAGATCGACTGGTCGGATATGCTCTCCGACAGGCGCATCGCCGGCTTCATCTCCAAGGCTTCCGATGGCCTGCCGGAAAGCTTTAGCTGCAAGGGCGACCACAACGGCGACACGGTCGAGCACTGCAAGACGATGTGGCGTAAATATGCGGTGAGCCGCGAGCTTTACGAGACACGCCGGCTGCTTGCCCGCTCCAGGGGCCTCCTGTGGGGCGCCTACCATCTCGCCCGCCCCGGAAACCCGGTCGACCAGGCCAACCATTTCCTCGACTACGCCAAGCCGCAGGACGACGAGATGATGGTGCTGGATATCGAGGGCATCGACCCGGGCAAATACATGTCGCTGGCCGACGCGCAGGTCTTCGCCGGCCACATCAAGACGCGCACGGGCCGCTACCCGGTGCTCTACACCAACCACGCAACCGCCCGGCATATCGCCGCCAACCGTGATACATACCGCATCCTCTCGCGCCTGCCGCTCTGGTATGCCCGCTACAGGCCGGGCATCAAGGGCAGTTTCCCGATGGGCAACTGGGACAATTACGCGCTCTGGCAGTTCTCTGCCGCCGCCAACTGCTCGAAACGGCGCTGCCCCTACCGGGTGAAGGGCGCGGAGAACGACATCGACGTCAATGTCGCGCCGATGACGAAGGCGGAGCTGCGCAAGGTCTGGGCCTTCGGCACCCTCCTGCCGGAAAAGCCCCTGGAGCCGGTGGACGAAATCCTCACCGCCTCCATTCCCGCCTCCAGCGCACTGAAGGCCACCGTGGAGGCCAGCGTTTCCACGGGCACGGAGGCGCGGACGACGGGCGCGATCACGCTTGCCTCCGGCGCCGTCGCCGCCTTCCCGGTCCGTATCGCGGCCGAGGCACAGGCCGGCGTGGCCGCCACCGGCAACGTGACGGTCACGCCCGGCAACCATGTCGTCGAGGTCACGCCGCTGAACTACCAGGACTTCTGAGCGGCCTACCAGCCGCCCCCGCCACCGCCGCCGCCGCCACCGCCGGAGAAGCCGCCGCCGGACGAGAAGCCGGAGGAGGAGCTTTTCGGCGGGTCGGGCAGCGCGGCAGTCATGGAGCGGGCCATCGAGCCGGCAAAGCCGCCCATACGGTCACCGAAACGGCCGGAGGAGAAACTGTCGCCATGATACCAGCCGGGCTGGTAGGCGGCGGCCGCACCCGCCGCCGCGGCGGTCAGCAGCCAGCGGTCGAAGGTTTCCGACCAGGGCTTTTCCACGCCGAGCGCCACGGCATAGGGCAGCAGCGTCTCGAAGTGACGCGGTGACATTTCCGGCGCGCCGGCCATATTCATCCGGTCCCTCTCGGCGAGCGTCAGATATTGGCGCAGGCCCGCGATGCCGTCCATCATCCGGCGGCCGAGCGGTGTCGGCGCGCCCATCAGGAAGAAGAAGACGAGGTTCGTCACCACGATGCCGCCGACGGCGGCGAACAGCGGCAGGTGCCCCGTCGCGGCGCCCTCGGTCACGATGGCGGTGGCGATCCCGCCGAAGACGGTGACGAAGACGGAGCCGACGAAAGCCATGATGACGACGGCCATGATGCGCGCGCCGAGCGTTTTCGCCTGCCGGAAATTGCGGCCGAGCGCGAGGGCGAAAATCGACACGAAGACCGAGGCGAAGACCGGAAGGATGACGAGCACGAGGCCCTCCTCCGGCAGGGAGCCGAAGATCGCCAGCGCCGCGAGGCAGGCAAGCGACAGCAGGATACCGCCCGTTACCTGCGGCCAGTTCGCGAGATAGTATTTCCGCCGATGCTCCCTTTCCATGGCATCACGGAATTCGGCGCCCAGCCTTTGCACGCGCTTGCCGTTGGATTTCTGGATGGTGAACTGGCTGCCTTCGGTGGGCACGGCGGACAGCAGGGTCGCCTCCCCCGTCGGCAAGGCGCCTTCGACCCGCTTGCCGGTGCGCGTGACGGTGATGGACGTTTCAAGGTCCGAAAGCTCGACAAGGCCCTTGACCGCGAGGCTGAGGAACGCGGCGGAGACCGCCGTCCAGCCCTGCCCGCCGAACCCCTTCTCGTCGATGTAGTTGACGAGCGCCGGCGAGATGCCCTCCGGCGCATCCCAGCGCGGCACGACCACGCCGCCCGGCGGATCGCGCCCCACCGCAAGCCAGGCCCAGACATAATAGCCGAGAACGAGCGCCAGCCCGCCGAAGGCAAGGAAGAGGTTGCGGTTGTCCTTGAGGAAATAGGCGCGCTCCTCGGCCGCCGTCGGCCTGTCGATGCTGCCGGCCGGCATCTTCACGCCGATCGTCAGGCCCTCGTGCGGGCCAAGACCGCGCGTCGTCTCGAAGGTGGCCGTATTGCCCCGGTTCTCGGCGCGCGCGTTCCGCTCGGTCGCGCCCGCGGGGCCGGTGAAATAGGTGAGCGCCTCGGCGCGGATGCCCGGCGGCAGGCTCACCGTCGCGCTCGCCTGCCGGATGGGGAAGGCCCATTGCGTGCCGGTGACGTTCCAGAACAGCTCGTCATGGGTGTCGAAGAAGCGGATCTGCCGCGTCGTCTCGTAGGTCAGGCGATAGTCGTGGAAGCCCGGCGTCAGCAGCACATCGGAGGAGCCGAAATAGATGCGCACGCCGCGGCGGATAGTCTCGGTACGGTAGGGTTCCGGCCGGCCGTCACGCTCGACGCCGACGATCCTGAAGCCGACCTCCTTCTCCCGTCCCTCGGCGTCAGTGAAGGTGAGCGGGAAGTCACGGTAGATGCCGCGCCTTATGGCGTTGCCCTCCGCATGGACGCGGATCGTTTCCGTCACCGTCATCGCGCCGTTCTTCGCCAGCGCAATGTCGGAATGGTAGCGGTCGAAATACTCCTCGGCCCGCGCCGCACTCCCGATCAGAAGGCAGAGCCAGAACGTCAGGAGGGCGGCGATCCGCGGCATCGGGACCTCCCGGATCAGAACTTCACGGTCGGCACGGCCCGGTCGGCCGGATTGTCGATCTCGAAATAGGGCGCCTTGGCGAATTTGAAGACCGAGGCGACGAGGTTCGACGGGAAGCTCTCGACCTTGACGTTGAGATCGCGGGCCGCGCCGTTGTAGTAGCGCCGCGACATCTGGATCTCGCCTTCGATGGTCTCGAGCGTCTGCTGCAATTCGGCGAAGTTCTGGTTGGCCTTGAGGTCCGGATAGGCTTCGGCGAGCGCGAAGAGCTTGCCGAGCGCCTGGCTCAGCATGCCCTCGGCCGCCGCGCGCCCGGCGACATCGCCAGCCGGCACCGCCTGCGCCCGGTTGCGCAGCTCCACGACCTTCTCCAGCGTCTCGCGCTCATGCGCGGCATAACCCTTCACGGTTTCGAGCAGGTTGGGAATGAGGTCGGCGCGGCGCTTGAGCTGCACGTCGATGCCGGACCACGCCTCCTCCTTCACCTGCCGCGCCCGCACGAGGCCGTTGTAGATGACGATGGCGTAGATGACGACGACTGCCGCGATTGCAAGACCGATCATGGCGTACTGCGCTCCCTGTTCGCGTTCGCCGGAAGCTTAGCATCCGCCGCGCCGCTGGAAAGCCCCCGCCGGGCGCTTTCCCCTGTCACCCCCCATTGCCCCCCATTGTCACCGGGGGAACCGCGCCGCCGCGCGCCTTGGCCGATAGTCGCTTCATCGACAACGCGAACCCGAAGCAACCGCCATGAAAGCCTTCGCCCTCACCATCAACGTCATCGGCTTTTCCGCCCTCTTCCTCGCCTACACGATGGGCGCGGCGGTCGACCGTCCGTCGGGTGTGCGCCGGGCACTCCAGACCTATGCCGGCCAGCTTCCGACCGGCGCCATGCCGACGCTGAAGCCCGTGTGGGAACTCGGCGTGAAGGCTTCGGCGCTGGCCTGAACCTCCCCCCTGATCCTCCCAAAGAAAAAAAGCCATCCGGATGGGCGGATGGCTTTTCGTTCGCTACAGGCAGGCCCGATCGTTCAGGCCGCGTCCCTGTTCCAGTTCACCCCGCCGGCATCCGTCAGCAGGAAGGCCTCGCCGCAGGCCTTGGCCAGCGTGCGCACGCGCAGGATATAGCTCTGGCGCTCGGTCACGGAGATCACGCCGCGGGCATCGAGCAGGTTGAAGACGTGGGACGCCTTGATGCACTGGTCGTAGGCCGGCAGCACGCATTTGTGCAGGCGCTGGTTTTCCGCATCGCCGGGCGCGCCGGCGGCGAGCAACGCCTGGCATTCCTTCTCGGCATCGATGAAGTGGCGGTGCAGCATGGCCGTGTCGGCATACTCGAAATTATGGCGGGAATATTCCTGCTCGGCCTGTAGGAAGACGTCGCCATAGGTGATCTTTTCCGCACCCTCGCGGCCGTTGAAGTTCAGGTCGTAGACGTTGTCGACGCCCTGAACGTACATGGCGAGACGTTCCAGACCATAGGTCAGCTCGCCCGCGACGGGGGAGCACTCGATGCCGCAGACCTGCTGGAAATAGGTGAACTGCGAGACTTCCATGCCGTCGCACCAGCATTCCCAGCCAAGGCCCCAGGCACCGAGCGTCGGGCTTTCCCAGTCGTCCTCCACGAAGCGCACGTCATGCAGCAGCGGATCGAGGCCGATGGCGGCGAGCGAGCCGAGATAGAGTTCCTGCAGGTTCGACGGGTTCGGCTTCAGGATGACCTGGTACTGGTAATAGTGCTGCAGGCGGTTCGGGTTCTCGCCGTAGCGGCCGTCCGAGGGGCGACGCGAGGGCTGCACATAGGCGGCGCGCCACGGACGCGGGCCGAGCGCGCGCAGCGTCGTCGCCGGATGGAACGTGCCGGCGCCCACTTCCATGTCGTAGGGCTGCAGCACCGCGCAGCCCTTGTCCGCCCAGTAATTGTGCAGCGTCAGGATCAGCCCCTGGAAGGAGCGGGTCGGGTTCATATGGTCAGGCAGGGCGGCGGAGGTCATCGGGTCTATCCGGCATTCTTTGAAAGCTGGCGGACTGGTGCCACGATGCGCCCGAGGGGTCAAGGGTTTCGGGCGGCGGCGCGCCCTCAATGCCGCTCGAGCGAGCGGAAGAGGCCGGAGCCGGCAGCCTGCGTGACGGCCTGCATGCGCTGCGGCGCAAGCTCCGGCACCTGCAGCAGGCGGCGGCGCGCGCTGTCGGGCACGCGTGCGCCATACCAGGCGGCAAGGCCCGGCAACGCGCGGCGCAAGGTCCCCGTCGCACGCCAGCCGAGCGCCTGTAGCGCGCCGGTATCGAGCGGCGAGCGGCTGGCGTCGTCCGGCCGCCCGGCGACGAAGCCGATGCCGGAAACGGGGCCCTGCACGGCCTCCAGCACCATGCGGGCGACGGAGAGGACATCGTGCACGTCCTCGCCCGCCACATTATAGGTGGCGTTCTCGGCCCCGCACGTCACGACCGTGCGCAGCGCCGCGCAGAAATCGGCGACCGTGACGAAGGCGCGGACCTGCGTGCCCTCGCCATGCACCGGCAGGGGCTGGCCGATGGCGGCCATTTCCAGGAAGCGCGGCAGCAGCTTTTCCGTGTTCTGGCGCGTGCCGACGATGTTGACCGGGCGCAGCACGCGGATATCGAGGCCATAGGCGCGCACCAGACCGGAGAGCAACATCTCGGCGGCCGCCTTGGAGGCGCCGTAGGGATTGTCGGGCAGGAGCGGCGCAAGCTCGCCGATCGGCTCGCCGTTGCCGGCGCCGTAGACCTCGGCGGAGCTGACATGGATCATCAGCGGCACGCGGCGACGGCCCATCGCCTCCACCAACACCTGCGTGCCCAGCGCATTGGCCACCGTGAAGCGCTCCGGTACGGCGAAGGCGCGCTCGACATGGCTTTCGCCGGCCGCATGGACGACGAGTTCGGCGTCCTTCAGCATCTCGGTCACGAGATCGAGGTTGCCGACGTCGCCCTCCTGGATCGTCACGCGCCCCGTGCGGAAGGCCGCGTCGAGATGGGACATGTCGGCCGCATAGGTGAAGGCGTCCAGCACGCGGATGCGGGCATTCGGGCAATGGGCCAGGAGGTCGTCGACGATATGCGAGCCGACGAAACCCGCGCCGCCCGTCACGACGATGGTGCGGATCCGGTCGAGGTCGAGCGAGGCCATGGTCTACTCCGTTCTTCGCGGCCGCATCATGCGACCCATGCCTCACAGATCGGACCTCCCGCGCGCGGGTGCAACCGCGCCGCCGGCAAGCGCACGGATAAACATGGCATTAACCTTACGGGGCGTGGTTAACGTGCCGGAACGGCACGAAACGGGTTTTGCGCCGGTCCCGCGAAGGCGCGGAACCGTTTTACAACGTTACTCGTCGTCGCGGCGCACGCGGTATTCACCGGTCTCGGGATCCTTCACCAGCGTTCCCGTCGCGCCGGTGCGGCGCTCCTCCTCGGAGCGCTTGCGCAGCCTGCTCAGCCGCTCGGCGTCGGCCACGAACTTGCGGTAGCCCCACCAGGCGACGCCGACGACCAGCAGCAGAAAGATGATCTGGGCCATCGCCCTCCCCCTTGTTTCCCTGTTCTTCCTACCCTGAAAGGCCGAAGCGGCCCCAGAGCGCCTTTTCCTCCGCAAGGCCGGCCACGGCCGCGACGCCTGCCGAGCCTATACGCTCCGCCATGTCGCCGGAAAGCCCCCCGACGCCCGGCGTCTTGCGGCCGAAAAGCCCCTTCGGCGCCGAGACGAGTTCGAGCCGCGTCGTCGGCCCGTAGCGCCGCTTCAATTCCGAGCGCATGTCGGAAAGCCCATCGACGAGACCGAGCGCGCGGCCGCGGGTTCCAGTCCAGAACAGGCCGGAGAAAAGATCGGGATCGTCCGCCAGCCGCGCCCCACGACGCGCCTTGACCATGTCGATGAAGACCTCGTGGATTTCGAGCTGGAGGGATTTCAGGTATTCGATCTCGTTTTCCCGTTCCGGCTGGAACGGATCGAGGATCGCCTTGTTGGTGCCGGCCGTATAGACGCGCCGCTCGACACCGATCTTCTTGAGCATTTCGGGAAAACCGAAGCCGCCCGAGACAACGCCGATGGAGCCGACGATGGAGGTGGGATCAGCGAATATCTCGTCACCGGCCAGCGCGATCATGTAGCCGCCCGAAGCCGCGACATCCTCGACGAAGACCAGCACATGCTTGTTCTTCTCGACGGCCAGATCACGGATGCGCTGGAAGATCAGCCGCGACTGCACCGGCGAGCCGCCGGGCGAATTGACCGAAATCGCGACGGCGGGCGCTTCCTTATAGGAAAACGCCTTTTCCAGCGCGGAAGCGACGGCCGAGAGATTGAGCGCAGGCCGGAACTGGCTGCCCCCCGCCATGATCGCCCCGTGCAGCCGGACGACCGGAACGACGACGCCTTCCTTGCGGAACCTCTTCGGTACCAGCCTCTTCAAAAATCCGGCCATCGCGCGATCCTGTCTCCTGTTCGGTTGCCCGGCTGATGTATGCATGGCGGGCGAAAACGCAATGGCAACGCTGAAAAATCAGGTTCTCGGCAGGCGTGGATAGGCGGAAAGGCCGTTGTTGAGAGCGTCGACAAAGGGGGTGAAGTCGTGCTGGCCGGTCTCGTGCATGACGAGAGGCATGCGCAGCGACAGCTTCGCGCGCGAGCCCTTGATGGCGGTGACGAGGATGCGCAGGGCGTTTTCGCCGGCGCGGGCGTGCAGCGCGGTGATCTCGATGCCGCCGAAGCGGCGGCCGCAGGCGGCGATAATCTCGGCGATGGATTGCGGGCGGGCGATAAGCGAAAGCTGGCCGCCCGGCTTCATGATCGCACCGGCCGTCTTGATCCAGCGCTCGAAGAGGTCATGCTCCATGGCGTGCGCCTCGGCCTTCAGGGCGTCGGGCGTGCGGCTGTCGATGCGGTCGTTGAAGGGCGGGTTCATGATGACGTGGTCGAAAACGTCATCGGCAAGGCCGGCCTCGATGCGCGCCTTGCCCGAGAGGGAAACATCCGCCTCCAGGACCGATACACGTCCGGCAAGAGCGGCGTTGGCCGGCAGCGCCAGCGTCTTGCGGGCAAAGCCCGCCATCAGCGGCGAGCGCTCGACCAGCAGCACCTCGGCCTTCTCGATGCGCGCGGCGACGGCAAGGCCGGCGGCCCCGGCCCCTGCTCCGAGGTCCGCGACGCGCATCGCCCCCTCGCCCGCCACCAGCGCGGCAAGCAGCATCGCGTCCATGCCGGAGCGATGGCCGATGCCCTTCGGCTGGACGAGGTGGAAGCGGCCGTAATGGAAAGCGTCGACGGTTTCGGTGACCGGCTTTTCCGGTGCAGGGGCGGCGTCGTTCACGGCCTGAGTTCCGCTTCCAGCCCGGCGTCCTTGAGGATCCGCCGCGCCTCGGCCTCCCTGTCGCCTTCCACCAGGAAACGGCGCGGCAGCATGCCGAGGGAGCCTTCGAGGATGCTCATGCCCTGGTCGGCGATGAGGCAATGGATGCCGGCCTCCTTCATCAGACTTTCCGCGAAGGAGAGCAGGACAGCGTCGTTGGTGCGGATCAGTTCGATCATTCCGGTCTTTTCCAGCCTTAATTCCGAGGGCGGGACAATTCGCCTCTTGCCGCAGAAGGCCCCGCTTTCTATTGTCTTTCAACAAAAATGAACAGGAGTCCGGGCATTTGGGCGTCGTGATACCGCTTGAAGAAGGCAAAAACAAACAGGCATCGGTGAAGCCGCTCGTCGACCTTACGAAAGCCGACATGGAGCGGGTGAACCAGCTCATCCTGTCGAAAGCCGGTTCGGACGTGCAGATGATCCCGGAGGTCGCCAACCATCTGATCTCCTCCGGCGGCAAGCGCCTGCGTCCCATGCTGACCCTCGCGGCCGCCTCGATGTTCGGCTACGACGGCGACCATCACGTCAAGCTCGCCACCAGCGTCGAGTTCATGCACACGGCGACGCTGCTGCACGACGACGTGGTGGACGAGAGCGACCTGCGCCGCGGCAAGTCCACGGCCCGCATGATCTGGGGCAACCAGGCAAGCGTGCTCGTCGGCGACTTCCTGCTCGGCCAGGCCTTCAAGATGATGGTCGAGGTCGGCTCGCTGGAAGCGCTCGACGTGCTCTCCACCGCCGCCACCGTAATCGCGGAAGGCGAGGTTCTCCAGCTCTCCGTTGCCAAGAACATGGAGACGACCGAGGACGACTATCTCGAAGTCATCCGCGCCAAGACGGCTGCGCTCTTCGCCGCCGCCGCCGAAGTCGGCCCCATCGTCGCCAATACCGGCAAGGCGGAGCGCAACGCGCTGAAATCCTACGGCATGAATCTGGGTCTTGCCTTCCAGCTCGTCGACGACGCGCTGGACTATGGCGGCAAGGCAGCCGATCTCGGCAAGAACACCGGCGACGATTTCCGCGAGGGCAAGATCACGCTGCCCGTCATCCTCGCCTGGCGGCGTGGCACGGCGGAAGACCGCGCCTTCTGGCGCGAGGCCATCGAGGGCGGCAAGAGCGACGACACCAATCTCGACCATGCGCTCGGCCTCATCACCCGCTATGGCGGCCTGACGGACACCATCGCCCGCGCCCAGCACTACGGCATGATCGCCCGCGACGCGCTGGCGCCGCTGCCGGCAACGCCGTGGAAGGATGCACTGCTGGAAGTCATCGACTTCTGCATCTCCCGCGTGAGCTGATCCCGCAAGGATGGCCCGTTTCGGTCCGGCAGGATTTTCTTGCCGCACCGCGCCAAAAAAGCCATTCTCTGCCGTCATGAGTCCTGACTGATTTGGGCGCGGTCGTGGCACGATCCGTCACGCGCGGTTCCGGGGCGGACTCCCTATTTGCGGCGAAAGGCATTTTGATGCGGCATTCCCTTCTCCTTCGGCTTCTCTCCGGCGTGGCGATTGCAGCCAGCATCGCGCTCGCCAGCCCGCTTGCGGCCTATGCGGAGGATAAGCCCGCAGCGGCCGCCGCCGAGGAAACGCCATTCGACCCGCTGGACGTCAACACCTTCTCGGGCGCATTCCTCGCCGCCCGCACCGCCGATTTCGACAAGGACTACGAGACCGCCGTCGCGCTCTACAGGATCGCTCTGCAGTTCGACCCGACCAATGCGGACGTCAAGCAGCGCCTGATGGTGACGCTCCTGATGAACGGCGAGTTCGAGGACGGCGTCAAGCTCGCCGATACGCTCAAGAACGACCCGGCCGTCGAGCGCATCACCTCCACCGTTCGCGGCATGGAGGCGATCCGCAAGCGCGAATACAAGAGCGCGGAAAAGATCCTCACCTACAAGGGTCCGAACGATCTCGACCGCATGATGAACGACCTGCTGCTCGCCTGGGCGCGCTACGGCGACGGCAAGCCGAAGGAGGCGATCAAGCTCATAACCGGCATGCAGGGCCCGGAATGGCTCGCCATCTTCAAGAACTATCATGCCGGGGCGCTCGCCGCCGCGGCGGGTGACAAGGCGACGGCCCGCGCGCGCCTCAACGACGCGATCCTCGACCGCAACGGCGCGAGCGCCGCGCCGGACACGTTCCTGCGCGCCGTGATGGCGCTGGCGCGCCTGGAAGCGCGCGAAGGCAACAAGCAGAAGGCGCTGGATGCGGTTTCCGTCGGCGACGGCTTCATCACCAGCTATGCGCCGCTCAAGGCGCTGCGCCAGAGCATCGAGGCCGGCGAGAAGCAGGAACAGCAGGTCCGCACCGCCGCACAGGGCGCGGCCGCCGTGCTCTTTTCCATCGGCGGCGCGCTGAACCGTGAAGGCGCTGAGGATATCGTCTCGCTCTATCTCCAGGCCGCGCGCGCGCTCGACCCGGACAGCGACGACGTTCTGGTGCTGCTCGGCGGCCTTGCCGAGAACCAGAAGAAGCCCGAGCGCGCCATCGAATATTACCGTGCCGTGCCGGAAAAGTCGCCGATGCGGCGCATTTCGGAGCTGCAACTCGGCCTCAACCTCAACGATACGGGCAAGATCGAGGAAGCCAAGAAGCACCTCCAGGAACTGATCGACGCGGATCCTTCGGACCTTCGCACCTATCTCGCGCTCGGCAGCGTGCTTTCCGACGCCAAGGACTACAAGGCCATGGCGGCGCTCTACGACAGGGCGGCCGGCGTCATCGGCGCGGTTCCGACCCGCAACCACTGGAGCATCTTCTTCCAGCGCGGCATCGCCCATGAGCGGCTGAAGGAATGGGACAAGGCCGAGCCGAACTTCCGCAAGGCGCTGGAGCTGAACCCGGACCAGCCGCAGGTGCTGAACTATCTCGGCTATTCCTGGGTGGACATGAACCAGAACCTCGACGAGGGGCTGGACATGATCCGCAAGGCCGTGAGCCTCAAGCCGGATGACGGCTATATCGTCGATTCGCTCGGCTGGGCCTATTACCGCATGGGCCGCTATGACGACGCCGTGGCGGAGCTTGAGCGCGCGGCGGAACTGCGCGCCGGCGACCCGACGATCAACGACCATCTCGGCGACGCCTACTGGCGCGTCGGCCGCAAGCTGGAAGCGACCTTCCAGTGGAACCGCGCGCTCGGCCTGAAGCCGGAAGAGGCGGAAATCCCGAAGATCAAGCTGAAGATCG
>Ga0209793_1000435_pt1 | contig 49154 bp, 41 predicted proteins | sample EBPBio122009_DNA_FD_185863 | JGI IMG/M metagenome (GOLD analysis project Ga0209793, IMG submission 185863) | Wastewater treatment Type I Accumulibacter community from EBPR Bioreactor in Madison, WI, USA - Reactor 1_2/2/2009_ DNA (SPAdes) (version 2) | ecosystem: Engineered > Bioreactor > EBPR >... | reverse complement strand
TTGGCATCGCTGCCGCGCGGCTTCTCGGCGATCAGCATCGAGAGGCCCTTGTAGCCGGGCTCCGAGGGATCGGTGCGCACCAGCAGCGTCATGATGTCGGCGCGGACGGGGTGGGTGATCCAGGTCTTGTTGCCGCTGACCTTCCAGACATCGCCTTCCTTCACGGCCTTGGTGCGCAGCGAGGCGAGGTCGGAGCCAGTATTGGGCTCGGTGAAAACCGCCGTCGGCAGAACCTCGCCGGAAGCGATCTTCGGCAGCCACTTCTCCTTCTGCTCGGGCGTGCCGCCGCAGAGGATCAGCTCGGCCGCGATCTCCGAACGGGTGCCGAGCGAGCCGACGCCGATATAGCCGCGCGACAGCTCCTCCGAGACGACGCACATCGAGACCTTCGACAGGCCCATGCCGCCGAACTCCTCGGGAATGGTCAGGCCGAAGACGCCGAGCTCGGCCATCTTCTCGACCACCGGCATCGGGATGTACTCGTTCTCCAGATGCCATTCATGGGCGTGCGGCGTCACCTCGGCGGCGCAGAAGCGGCGCATCTCCGAGCGGATCGCCTCCAACGTCTCGTCGAGACCGGTATCGCCGATGCTGGCGGCGCCCTGGTCCTGGCTGAAGAGCGCGACGAAGCGGGCGCGGTTTTCCGGCGTGTTGCCGTCTGCGATCAGGGCATCGACGGCATCCGAGCAGGCGGCCGCCACGGCCTTCTGCGAGAGGCCGAGCGCCGGCAGCCTGAGGATCTCGCCCTGGCTCATCGGAATGCCGCCGAAAATCTGGGCTGCGTATTCGCCGGCACCGATGCGCAGCGCATAATCCTCGACGGCGCCGTAGCGGCCTTCCGCCTCAAGGCGCTCGCCATAGGCCTTGAGCTCGCGCAAGGCCGTGACATAGGTCGCAAGCCAGGACAGGCCGTGGGCGGCGTGCTGCTCGGCCTCCAGCCGGGCCGACGAGATGCGGCCGTCGACGAGCACCTTCTGCCGCACCGCGGCAACGGCTTCCCGGAACAGGGTCTCGAAGCCGGGGAGCGCCGCTGCGATCAATGCGATCGCATTCGCCCGATTCTCAGCCTTTGCGGCCGTATTGGCGTTCATGGTCTTCGACCCTCCCTTTGTTGCGACGCAGCATAAGGGGAGATCGAGGGAAATCGAAACCCTCCTTTTTGGGGAGAAGCTATTTACGGCTGGCGAGGACGACACCAAGGATCGTCACGGCCATGCCGCCGATCTGGAGCGGGGTCAGCGTCTCCCCGAAGAGCAGCCAGGCCTCGACCGCGACAAGCGCCGGCACGAGGTAGAGGAAGGTGACGATGCGCGAGACTTCGCCGCGCCGGAGCATGAACAGATAGAGCCAGATGCTGCCGATCGAGAGCACGATCACCGACCAGGCCAGCACGAGCAGCATGGTCAGGTTCCAGTCGATCCGCATCGGCTCGAAGGCGACGGCGAAGGGCAGCACGACGAGGCAGGCCGCGACATACTGGATCGCGGTGATCGTGCGCAGGTCGCCGGAGACGACGCGCGCCTTCTGGTAGAACGAGCCGAAGGTCACCGCGAACATGCCGCCGATATTGATCAGCATCGGCACGGCGATGCCCCAGAGCGCCGCCGGCTCGACATTGGCGAGCTGCGGCTCCAGCACCAGCGCGATGCCGAGAAAGCCGCAGGCGATGCCGAGCCAGCGCAGGCCCGAAATGCGCTCGCCGACGAGAGCCGGCGCGAAGAGTGCGGTCAGGATCGGCTGCAAGCCGGCGATCAAGCCGGAGATGCCGGCCGGCAGTCCATGGCGCACCGCCCACCAGACGCCGGCGAGATAGATGCCGTGCAGCAGGATGCCGGTGATCGCGACGTCGATGACGGCCCGGCGGCTGCGCGGCCAGGGCGCCCCGGTTACGAGCGCGATCAAGATCAACAGCGCGGCGGCGCTGGAGAAGCGCACGACGAGGAAGGTCAGGGCGTCGGCGTGACGGGCCGAATAGCCGGCGACGACCCAGCCCGTGGACCAGAGGAAGGTGAAGAGCAGCGGGATCGCGCGCAGAATAAGAGGCGAAGACATTGGCACCTGAAACCGCCGGACCTCACCGTCTCTAGCGCCGATCGGCCGCCGCCGACAGAGCGCCGGCGCGCCAGCCCCATGCTTCCATCGTCGATGTCAGCCTCAATCGCGGTCGGGCGCCCCCGGCGGGAACAGCTTGCGGAAGGGCCTCGCCTCCTCGACGGCGCGCGCGAAGGACGGCCGCGCCAGCAGCCGGGCCCGGTAGGCGCGAAGATTGCCGAAGGCGGCGTCGATCTCATGGACCCAGTCGGCATAGAACAGCGAGGGCGCCGCCGCGCAATCGGCCAGGCTGAAAGCATCGCCGCTGGCCCAGTGCCGCCCGGCGAGCGTGCCGTCCAGCCAGCGATAGGCGCCGTCCAGCTTCGCGCGCGCCCTGGCGACGCCGAAGGGATCGCGGGCATCGGCCGGACGCAGATGATCGAAGACGATCGCCTGCATCGGCGTCATCACGTAGTTGTCGAAGAAGCGGTCCATCATCCGCACGCCGAGCGCCTGTTTCGCGTCGGCCGGCACCAGCTGGACCGGCCCCGGATGAAACAGGCCGAGATGCTCGATGATGATGCTCGACTCGACGACGGGCGTCTCGCCATCGACAAGCACCGGCATGTGCTTCATCGGCCAGAGCTTGGCCCACTCAACGCCCGCCTCGGGATCATCCAGGCTGAGCTGGCGGGAGGTGAAGGGCGTCGCGTTCTCGTAGAGCGCCACGATGACCTTCTGACAATACGACGAGAACGGATGGGCGTAGAGCGTGAGCGACACGGGAGCCTCCTGCACGGGCCTTGGCTGCTCCCTGCATAGGCAAACTGATTGCAGATTACAATCAGTTATCACTCCGACCCGACGCCTCCGGGAGCGGACCAACGCGGTCAGCCGCAATCCTTAACAAAAAACGACGCTTGCCTTTCCGCTTCGTCAACCAATCCTCAATGCACTGTGGGCAATGTCGTTTGCGACCGAAAATCTTCACGATGCCGCACGCTTCTCATCCTTTTCCCACCGCCAGCGCAGAGTTGCTGAATAGCGAGCACGAAGGCTTCGTTACCTTCGCGCGCAACGCGTCCGCCTCCGCGATCCTGAACTTTGCAGCCGTGGTTGCCGTAGCAGCCATGCTGTGGCGGCCCGATCGCGTGCCTGCTCTGGTCGGCTGGGTTGGGGTGACGCTGGCCTATTCATTATCGATGGGCCTCGACATTGCCGCCTGGCGCACCCGGCTTCACGAGCGTTCACCCTGGCCGATGCGGATCGTGCATCTGCGCGCGCCGATACTCGGGCTGATCTGGGGCGCGCTGCCCTGGGTCGCGGGAGAAACTGCCGATCCGCGGGAAAACATCGCGATCGGCCTCGTCATCACCGGCATGATCGCCAGCGGCATGACCCGGTTCGTTGTCGTGCCGCGCGCAGCCCTGACTTACGGCCTCACGCTCGCCGCAACCACCGTCCTGGCCTTCGCCCAGTTTTCCGTCGGCACGGCCGCGACGGCCGCCATCCTGCTCGCTCTCTACCTCGTGTTCATGACCCGCCACGTCACGGCCTATGGCGCGACATTGACCGAGGCGGTGCGCGGCCGCAATGCCGCGATCGAAAGCAGCCGGGAGCGTGCCGAACTCCAGCAGAACGCCCTGGCGGAGCGCGACGAAACGAGCCGCCGGCACGACGAGTTGATGGAGATCGTGGCGACCTTCCGCCAGTCGATGGCCGGCTTTCAGACGATCGTCCGACGCGAGACACAGGGCATCGCCGCCAGTGCTGCCTCGCTCTCCGGCACGGCGGAAACGACGGCGAGCCAGGCCGGAGCCGCCCGGAATGCGGCGACGAGCGCGACCGGCGAGATCGATGCCATCGCCGCCAGCACCGGCCATCTCAACGACGCGATCGCCCTGATCGGCGAGCGGACCTATCGCGCCGGCGCGGTGATCAGCGACACCGTCTCGGTCAGCGCGACGGCGATGGCCGACATCGCACAGCTTTCCACGCTGATGCAGGGCATCGCCGGAATCGTCGAGATGATCCAGGCGATCGCCGGGCGCACCAACCTGCTCGCCCTGAACGCGACAATCGAGGCGGCGCGTGCCGGCGAGGCCGGGCGCGGCTTCTCCGTCGTCGCCGCCGAGGTCAAGGGCCTGGCCGCGCAGACGACTGAGGCGAGCAACGAAATCATCACCCGGATCGGCGCGATCGGCGCATCGGCCGCCAATGTGACGCGGTCGATCGAGGCGATCCGGCAGGCCGTGCTCGACGTCCATGACGTCACGCATGCCATCGTTTCCGCGGTCGAGGAGCAGCGGGCATCGACCGCCGCGATGTCGAGCAACATCGATTCCGCCGCTGATCATAGCCGTCAGGCGACCGAGCGCGTCGAACAGGCCTACAACGCCGTGGGCGAGACCAAGACCGAGATCGAGAAGGCCCGGCAGGCGGCCGAGATCATGGCCGAAGTGGCGGGATCGCTGACCACGTCGGTCGACGCTTTCCTGCACCGCATGGAAGCGGTGAATGCCGGCGAGCGGGCCGCCTGAGCCGCGCTGTCATACCGGAGCAGCCTGCGGTATCAATCCCGCCCCCATAGACACGGGGCTTCTTCGTCATGGTCGGGCTTGTCCCGACCATCCACGTCTTCTTTCGGCCCCTGCGGTGTTCAAGACGTGGATGCTCGCCACAAGGGCGAGCATGACGACGGCTGGAACAACGTCGTGCTCACGAGGTCTCAGCCCGCCAGCGCCTCGGCGACATCCTCATAGGTCCTGAGGCCCGTGCGCGGCGCATAGACCAGCACGGACATGTTGCCCGGCGCGTGCTCGTTCTTCCACATCTTGTGATGGGCGAAGGGGATCTTGTCCCACGGGAAGACCTCGGACATGCAGGGGTCGATGCGCCGGTCGATCACGAACTGGTTGGCGGCACTGGCCTGCTTGAGATGGGCGAAATGCGAGCCCTGGACGCGCTTCTGCCGCATCCAGACATAGCGGGCGTCGAAGGTGATGTTGAAGCCCGAGGTGCCCGCGCAGAACACCACCATGCCGCCGCGCTTGGCGACGAGGCAGGAGACCGGGAAGGTCGCCTCGCCCGGATGCTCGAAGACGATGTCGACATCCTTCTTGCCGGTGATGTCCCAGATCGCCTTGCCGAACTTGCGGGCCTCCTTGGTCCATTCATTGTATTCGGGCGAGTTGACCTTGGGCATCTGGCCCCAGCAGTTGAAATCCTTGCGGTTGATGACGCCCTTGGCGCCGAGACCGAGCACGTAGTCGCGCTTGGTCTCGTCCGAGATCACGCCGATGGCGTTGGCGCCGGAGGCCGCGCAGAGCTGGACGCCGAAGACGCCGAGGCCGCCCGAGGCGCCCCAGACGAGCACGTTGTCGCCGGGCTTGATGGTGTGCGGGGCGTGGCCGAACAGCATGCGATAGGCGGTGGCCAGCGTCAGCGTGTAGCAGGCGGCCTCCTCCCAGGCGAGGTGCTTCGGCTTGTGCATGAGCTGGCGCGACTGCACCCGGCAGAACTGGGCGAAGGAGCCATCCGGCGTCTCGTAGCCCCAGATGCGCTGGGTGGCCGAGAACATCGGATCGCCGCCATTGCACTCCTCGTCGTCGCCGTCGTCCTGGTTGCAATGGACGATGACCTCGTCGCCGACCTTCCAGCGCTTCACCTTGGAGCCGACGGCCCAGACGATGCCCGCAGCATCGGAACCGGCGACATGGAAGGGCGCCTTGTGAACATCGAAGGGCGAGATCGGCTGGCCGAGGCCGGCCCAGATGCCGTTATAGTTGACGCCGCCAGCCATCACGAGAAGTAGCACTTCCTCCTCGCCGATCGACCATGTCGGCACGACCTCGACCTGGAAGCTCTCCTGCGGCGCCCCGTGGCGCTCGCGCCGGATCGCCCAAGCATACATCTTCTCCGGGACATGACCGAGCGGCGGCAATTCGTCGAGCTCGTAGAGATCCTTGAGCGGCTTCACGGCGGCCTGCGACTTCGACATGGTCGTCTCCCTGCTCTCTTCCGTCGTTGCCCGGCCCGGAGCTCAGCATCGGACTGGGACGCCGATCATGCACCATATGTTGCGCTGCGCCATTAACCTAAGGAATCACACCGCAGCGCAAAACACTTTCTTTCCGGCGCTTGCGCTTTCTTCATCGTTTGCTGCAACGCTGGCCTTCCGTGCGGCACCGAGGAGAAGCGATGCCCGGTCTGCTGAAGCTCGTCGGCCTGCCCGATATGTCCATGCTGTCCGCGATCATCGTCATGGCGATGATCTGGCTCAGCGCCCTTTTGATCGGCTGGCTCGCCGACCTGCTGCTCGACGATGGCGGTTTCGGCGTGATGTTCAACGCCGGCATCGCGCTTGTCGGTGCCTTCGCCGGCGCCTGGTTGTGGCATCGCTACGGCATTCCCACGCGCTTTCCGGCCGAGGCCGTGCGTGCAGCGATCGCGACGGGCTCCGGTCTGCTGCTGCTGATCGGGATGGCCGTCATCCGGCCGTGAGCATCAGTGCGCGAGCGCGGCCGCGAAGCTGTTCAGGTACTTCATCCCGGTATCGCACATCAGCGTGACGACGGTCGCGCTAGGGCCGAGGCGCTCGGCCAGACGCAGGGCGGCCGTTACATTGCCGCCGGTCGAGGTTCCCGCGAACAACCCCTCCTCCCGCGCGAGACGCAATGCCATCGCCGTCGCCTCGGCCGTCGAAACCGGCTCGATGGCATCGACGAGCTCGGCGCGCCAGAGCGGCACGACATAGCCCGCGCCGACGCCGTCGATCTTGTGCGCGCCGGTCGGGCCGCCCGAGAGCACGGCTGATTCGGCCGGCTCGACCGCCATCAGGGCGATCTTGGGGTCGCGCCGGAGCAGCGCCTCCCCCGTCCCCCGCAAGGACGCCGCCGTGCCGACACTCTGCACGAAGCCGCAGATGCGACCGCCGGTCTGCTCCCAGATTTCGTCCGCCAGCCGGTCATAAGCCGCGAGCTGGTCGGTGTTGCGCATCTGGTCGGTCCAGAAGGCACCCGTCTCGGCCGCGATGATGCGGGCTGCCTCGATCATGTCCTTGGTCAGCTTCTCAGTCATGCGTCCAGATTCGCTTGGAATGATCGTCAGCTCGGCCCCGAGCAGGCGCATATGGGTCAGCTTCTCGCGGGCGAAGGCGTCGGAGGTGACGATGTGCAGGCGATAGCCCTTCACCGCACAGACCTGCGCGAGCGAAACGCCGGTGCTGCCGCCGGTATACTCGACGACGCTGCCGCCCGGCTGGAGCCGCCCGTCGCGCTCGGCCGCCTCGATCATCGCCAGAGCCATCCGGTCCTTCATGCTGCCGGTCGGGTTTTCGCTCTCGACCTTGAGCAGGACGCGCGCGCCATTCGCCGGCACGATCCGGCGCAGCGGCAGAAGCGTCGTGCCGCCGATACGGCTCAGGATGTCGATGGGCATGGCAGGTCCCCTGAAAGCAATTAGATGTATATGCAATTATTGTATCTGCATGTAAATTCCGATTCGCCATGAAGGAAACAAGCGGATTTCGTGGGGAATTACGGGCGCTGGCAGCCGGCTGCGCAGGCCTCGGCCTGCGTCAGGTTGCGCGCCGCGTGACGCTGCTTCACGACGAAGCGCTGAAGGATAGCGGGCTCAGCCTCGCCCAGATCGGGCTGATGGCCCTGATCGCGACGAGCATCGATGACCGCATGGCGGCGTTGGCCGCACGAGCCGGGCTCGATCCCTCGACGCTATCGCGCAATCTGCGAGGGCTGGAGCGCGACGGGCTGATCGAGATCGCGACAGTGGAGAAGGACCTGCGCCGCCGCGCCGTCTGGCTGACGGAAGAAGGGCTCAGGCGCCTTCAAGCCGCGCTGCCGGCCTGGCGAGATGCCCAGGCCCGGATCGCGGAACTCTTCCCGGCCGATCTTCTGGGACGGATAACCGCGGCGAGCGAGAAGCTGGGCGGGCAGAAGGAATGAGCGCCGGATTGGCCGGGCTTTTGCTGGATCATTGCTGACCAGCGCGACGCTTGTCATTCCGGGGCTTCGCGCAGCGAAGAACCCGGAACCCACGACCGGGTGAATCGGTCGCAGCCGGACACCTGATGCCTCACTCCGTCGTGGGTTCCGGGTTCGCGCCTTCGGCGCGCCACGGAATGACAATCGTGGCGCTCGAAATCACTCCGATCGGCGGTCAGGCAACCTACCCTCGGCCGCTGCGGCTGGCGGCGAGCATGTAGTTCACGTCCATGTCGCGCGAAGCGCTCCAGCGGCCGGTCAGCGGGTTGAAGACCACGCCGGTCTGCGTGCCGATCGTGAAGCCGTTGCCCTCGATGGCGCCGCCGAGCTCGGCCGGCGTCACGAACTTCTCCCAATCATGCGTGCCCTTCGGCAGCCAGCGCAGCACGTATTCGGCACCGACGATCGCGAGCGCATAGGATTTCAGCGTGCGGTTGAGCGTCGCCATCACCAGCAGGCCATCGGGCTTCACCGCCGCGCAGCAGGCTGCGACGAAAGCCTCGACATCGGCGACATGCTCGACGACCTCCATGGCCAGCACGATGTCGAAACGCTTGCCGGATTCGACCACCGCCTCGATCGTCTCCTCGCGATAGTCGATCGAAAGCCCGCTCTTCTCGGCATGGGCGCGCGCGACCGCGATATTGGTCGGGGCCGGATCGAGGCCGGTGACCTCGGCGCCAAGCCGCGCGAGCGGTTCCGAGAGCACGCCGCCGCCGCAGCCGATATCGACCAAGCTCAGGCCGTCGAGAGCCCGCATGCGCCTCGAATCCCGCCCGAAATGGGCACAGGCCTCGTCGCGGACATAGGCCAGCCGGACCGGATTGAACTTGTGCAGGACGGCCATGGGACCCTTCGGGTCCCACCAGTCGCGGGCGATCGCATCGAAGCGGGCGACCTCGGCCGGGTCGATCGTCGAGCCTGTGCGCTGGGTCGCAGCAGCCATGAACCGGTCCTTCGCTTATGCGATGCCGCATTGACACCGCGCCTGTCGCCCGTCATCTACACCCGCCCCGCTGCAAGTGCGAGGGCGACCTTTCGACCCGGCCTCGCCGGGGACAGCTATTGAAAAGACCGTCATGGCCCGTCTGGTGATGAAATTCGGCGGCACCTCTGTCGCCACTGTCGAGCGGATCAAGAACGCGGCGCGCCACGTCAAACGCGAATTCGACGCCGGCCACGAGGTCGCGGTCGTAGTCTCCGCGATGTCGGGCAAGACCAACGAGCTCGTCGGCTGGTGCAAGGAAGCGGCTCCGATGTTCGATCAGGCCGAATACGACACCGTCGTCGCCTCGGGCGAGCAGGTCACCTCCGGCCTGATGGCCATCGTCCTTCAGGAGATGGGCCTGCCGGCACGCTCCTGGCAGGGCTGGCAGATTCCGCTCTACGGCTCCGACGCGCATGGCTCGGCCCGGATCGAGAGCGTCGACGGCGCCGGCATCCTGGCCGGCTTCGACCGCAGCCGCGAGATCGCTGTCTGCTCGGGCTTCCAGGGCGTCAACCCGCGCACGCATCGCATCGTCACGCTCGGCCGCGGCGGTTCCGACACCAGTGCTGTCGCGCTCGCCGCCGGTCTCAAGGCCGATCGCTGCGACATCTACACCGATGTCGACGGCGTCTACACCACCGATCCGCGCGTGGTGCCCAAGGCCAAGCGCATGGACAAGGTCTCCTTCGAGGAAATGCTCGAAATGGCCTCGCTCGGCTCCAAGGTGCTGCAGGTGCGCTCGGTCGAGATCGCCATGACACAGCGCGTGCCGACCTATGTGCGCTCCTCCTTCGACGACCCCGAAAACCCCAATCCTGGCACCCTCATCTGCGACGAGGACGACATCGTGGAACAGCAGATCGTCACCGGCATCGCCTTCTCCCGGGACGAAGCCCAGATCACCCTCCGCCGCGTGGCCGACAAGCCCGGCGTCGCCGCGGCGATCTTCGGCCCGCTCGCCGATGCCAATATCAATGTCGACATGATCATCCAGGTCGTCTCCGACGACCAGGCGACGACCGACATCACCTTCACCGTGCCGACGGCGGATTACGAGCGCGCCCGGACGCTGCTCGAGAGCAAGCACGACGTGATCTCCTACCAGGAGATCCAGGGTGCGACCGACGTGGTGAAGATCTCGGCGATCGGCGTCGGCATGCGCTCGCATGCGGGTGTCGCGGCGCGCGCCTTCCGGGCATTGGCCGAGAAGGGCATCAACATCCGCGCGATCACGACCTCCGAGATCAAGTTCTCGGTGCTGATCGACTCGGCCTATACCGAGCTTGCGGTGCGCACGCTGCACTCGCTCTACGGGCTGGATGCGGCCTGAAGCGCACGCCTCGGCGCCAACTCAAGAAACGTCATGCTCGCCCTTGTGGCGAACATCCATGCCTTGAACACTGGGTTCGATGGCGGAAGACGTGGATGGTCGGGACAAGCCCGACCATGACGGAAACGCGCGTTCTCGCCCTTCTCACTCCGCCGGATGCGCGATCGTCGGCGGCTCCTGCTTGCTACCGCGGAACCAGCCACCGAGCTTCACCAGCCCTTCCGACAGCCTGTCCATGTAAAGGAACAGGACGGGCGTGATGAACAGCGTCAGCACCTGGGAGATCATCAGGCCGCCGACCACGGCGATGCCGAGCGGCTGGCGCAGTTCGGCGCTGGCGCCGGCGCCGAGCGCGATCGGCAAGGTACCCATCAGCGCCGCCAGCGTCGTCATCAGGATCGGCCGGAAGCGCATGATGCAGGCCTGATGGATCGCCTCCTGGGCCGACTTGCCCTCGCGCCTGAGCACCAGCGCCACGTCGATCATCATGATCGCGTTCTTCTTGACGATGCCGATCAGCATCAGCAGCCCGATGATCGCGATGACCGAGAGCTCGAGGTCGAAGAGCCTGAGCGCGCCGAGCGCACCGACCGCCGCCGATGGCAGGCCGGTCAGGATGGTTAGCGGGTGGATGAAGCTCTCGTAGAGGATGCCGAGCACGATGTAGATCGTCAGGATCGCGCCGGCGATCAGCAGCCCTTGATTGGCGAGCGAATCCTGGAAGGTCTTGGCCGTGCCGGCGAGCGTGGTCGAGATCGACTTCGGCAAACCGAGTTCGTCCTTGATCGCCGCGATGCGGTTGACGCTGTCGCCGAGCGCGACGCCAGCCGGCAGGTTGTAGGAGATCGTCACCGCCGGAAGCTGGCCGAGCTGGTTCACGGTGAGCTGGCCGGCCGTGCGCTCGACCCGGGCGATGGCGCCAAGCGGCACCAGCGTGCCGGACTTGGTGCGGACGCGGATGGCGTTCAGCCGCTCAGGCGTCCAGTGCTCGTTCGGATTGAACTCGACCACGACATTGTAGCTGTCGCCGGCGGTGTAGATCGTCGAGACCTGCCGCACGCCGAAGCCGGAATAGAGCGTCGAGCGCAGAATGTCGGAGCCGATGCCGAGCGCGTTGGCCTTGTCGCGATCGACCACCACCGTCGCCTGCAGGGCGTTGTCCTGAAGGTCGGTGGTGACGTCGACGAAGGTCGAGCGGTCGCGTGTCATCGCGTCGGCAAGGCGCACGGCCCAGCCGTTCATCTGCTGCTGGTCGAGCCCCTGCACGACGAGCTGGTACTGGCTCTTCGAGGAACGCGCGCCGATGCGCAGGTTCTGGACGGGGGTCATATAGGTGCTGATGCCCGCCACCTGGGCGAGATCGCGCCTGAGCGAGGCCAGCACCGCCTCGACCTTGGGCCGCTCGTCGAGCGGCTTGAGCTCGACGAAGAGGCGCCCGGCATTGAGCGCGCTGCCGCCGCCACCATTGCCGCCGACGGTCGAGGCGACATGCGCGACATAGGGCGACTTGCGGAAGACCTCGGCGACCTCGGCCTGCAATTTCTGCATCGCGTCGAAGGAGATGTCCTGCCGCGCCTCGGTCGAAACCTGGAGCTGGCCGATATCCTCCTGCGGGAAGAAGCCCTTCGGCGTGGTCTGGAGCAGCCAGACCGTTCCCGCCATGGTCAGGAAGAAGGCCAGCAGCATCAACGGCTGGAAGCGCAGGCAGAATTTCAGGCCCGCATCATAGCCAGCGAGCAGCTTGTCGAAGCCCTTCTCCAGCCAGCGGCCGAGCACGTTCTCCTTATGATGCTCGGAATAGCCCGAGAGCAGGCGCGAGCACAGCATCGGCGTCAGCGTCAGCGAGACGAAGGCGGAGGCGAGGATCGAGACCGTCACCACCACCGCGAATTCGTTGAAGATGCGGCCGATGACACCGCCCATCAGCAGCACGGGGATGAAGACCGCGACCAGCGACAGCGAGATCGAGATGATGGTGAAGCCGATCTCGCCCGCGCCCTTGAGCGAGGCCTCGAAGGCGGAGAGACCGTCCTCCTCCATGTGCCGGACGATGTTCTCGAGCATGACGATGGCGTCGTCGACGACGAGGCCGACCGAGAGCGTGAGCCCCAGCAGCGAGATGTTGTCGATCGAGAAATTCAGCAGGTACATCACCGCCAGCGTCGCGATGATCGAGATCGGCACCGCAACCGCCGGGATGAAGGTGGCAGCCACCCGGCGCAGGAAGACGAAGATCACCATGACGACCAGCGCGATGGTGAGCAGCAGCGTGAACTGGACATCCTCGACCGCCTGGCGGATCGAGGTCGAGCGGTCGTTGAGCAGCGAGAGCGAGGCGGCCGCCGGCAACTGATCCTCGAAGGCCGGGATCATCGCCTTGACGCGGTCGACGACCTCGACGGTGTTGGCGTCGGGCTGGCGCTGCACGGCCAGCACGATCGCCGGCGTGCCGTCATAGGTGCTGCGGGTCTGCGTGTTCTCGACGGAATCGATCACCTTGGCGACGTCGCCGAGCCGGACCGGCTTGCCCGAGCGCGTGGTGATGATGACGTTGGCGAACTGGGCAGCATCAGCGAGCTGCGTCTTCGCCTGGATGGTGAGCTGCTGGGCCGCGTTCTGGATGGTGCCGACTGGCGTGTTGGCATTGGCTGCGGTGATCGCCGCCTGTAACTCGTCGAGGCCGATGCCGCGGGCGGCGAGCGCCGTCGGATCGATCTGGATGCGCACGGCGTATTTCTGGCTACCCCAGATCAGCACCTGCGCCACGCCATCTACCGTGGAGAGCGCCGGCGAGATCACCTGTTGGGCAAAGGCGTCCAGCTGCGAGAGCGGCACCACGTCACTCTTCAGCGCCATCAGGATGATCGGCGCATCGGCCGGGTTCACCTTCCGGTAGCTCGGCTGCGTCGTCATCTCGATCGGCAATTGCCGCTGCGTGCGGGCAATCGCGGCCTGCACGTCGGCGGCGGCTGCATCGATGTCGCGATTCAGCACGAACTGGATCGCGATCGAGGTCGAGCCCTGGGAGTTGCTGGTCGAGATCGAATCGATGCCAGCGATGGTGGCAAACTGCTTGATCAAGGGCGTCGCAACCGAGGTCGCCATGGTGTCCGGGGAGGCGCCCGGCAATTGCGCGGATACGTTGACGACCGGGAACTCGGCTCGCGGCAAGGCCGCAACCGGCAGGAAGCGCCAGGCGAACAGCCCCGCCAGCACCAGCGAGACCGACATCAGGATGGTCGCGACGGGGTGGCGGATGCAGAAGGCGGAGACGTTCATGAGCGTACGCCTTCCGCAACCGGCGTGGTCTGCGCCGGCTTCTCGCCGGCGGCCGCGCGCTCGCGCACCCTGGTGCCCTGCTTCAGCCGCATCTGGCCGTCGGTGACGACGCGCTCGCCCGGCGCGATGCCTTCGGTCACCGCCGTGCGCTCGCCATCGCTGAGCGCGACCTTGATCTGGCGGAGATCGACCGTGGAATCCGGCTTCATGACGAAGGCATAGGGGCCCTTCTGCCCTGTCTGCACCGCGACGGTCGGAATCACCGTCACGCCCGTCAGGACCTCCGGAATGATCTCGACATCGACATACTGCCCCGGCCAGAGGCTGAGATCGTCATTGGCGAAAGCGGCCTTGGCGGTGATCGTGCCGGAGGCGATGTCGACGGTGGAATCGACGAAATTGAGCTTGCCCTCGGTGGCCGTGCGGGCGGCATTCGGGACGCGGGCGGTCACCGGCACAGGCTTCGAGGCCGCCAGCGCTCCCTGCAAGATCGGCAACTCGCTCTCCGGCAGGGCGAAGGAGACGCGCAGGGGCTTCATCTGGGTGATGGTCAGGAGGCCGGTGCCGCTGCTGTTGGCGCTGGCATTGACGAGATTGCCCGGTGTGACCTGCACCGTGCCGATGCGGCCATCGATCGGCGCGGTGATGCGGGTATAGCTCAGCTTGAGCCGGTCGGCATCGAGCGTCGCATGGTCGCCCTGAATGCTGGCGGCAGAGCTCTTCTCATCGGCTATCGCCTGGTCGACCTGCACCTGTGTGCCGGCGTTACGCACCAGGAGCTGCCTGTAGCGCTCGAGATCGGCGAGATTGCGGGTATGGGTCGCCTCGTCGCGGGCCAGCATCGCCTCGTCCTTGGCGATCTGGGCCTTGATGTCGCGATCATCGAGCGTGAAGAGCAGGTCGCCGGCCTTGACGAACTGCCCGTCGGTGACGTGCTGCGCCATGATCTGGCTGTCGATGCGGGAGCGCACGAGCACGCTCGCCGGCGTCTCGACGAAGCCGATGGCGTGCTTGCGCACCGGGAAGTCGGCCTGCACGGCGGCAGCGGTGACGACCGCGACCGGAGCGCCCTCGCCCCGCCCGCCGCGGGCCGTGCGCGCAGCCTCAGGCGAACGCGCATGCCAATACCAGGCTCCACCGGCTGCAAGGCCGATGGCAACGACGCCGATGATCAATCCTGAACGCTTCATAATCTGTCCACTCGCTCAGGCTGCGTTGCCGGCAGCGGCCGGCGCCTTGTCGTCGGATCGGGCACGGATCTGCTCGCGGATCGCGGCCAACGTGCCGAGCGCCGACAGGATTGCTTCCTCGTCAGTCTCGCCCAGCACGTCCTGGGCGATCTCGGTCCGGACGGAATCGAGATCGTCGACCAGCGCCCGCCCCTCCGGCGTGAGGAAGAGGCGATAGGCACGACGGTCCGAAGGGTCCTCGCGGCGCTCTATCAGGTTCTGGCTCTGCAAGCGGTCGAGCAGGCGGGCAAGCGAGATCGGCTGCAAATCCATCTGCTCGGCAAGCGCGGCCTGTTTCAGCCCCTCCTGACGCCTGAGGCGGGACATCACGCCCCACTGCGCCCGCGTCGTGCCGTGCTGGCGCGCGCGCTGCTCGACATGGGTCCGGAGCAGCCGCGAGGTTTCAACCAGCTGGAAAACCAGTTCCCGCCGCAAGGGTCGCTTCATTCGCAGGTCTCCCAATCGTAAGCCTGCTTATCATGTGCCGGATTACGGCTTTTTCAGGAGTGGATTGTGCGACGCACGCAAAGGTGATCAGGCGTAGCGGAAGTGACGATTATCGGCCGGTGAAGGCCGCCGGCCGCTTCTCCAGAAAGGCCGTCACGCCCTCGCGAAAATCGGCGGTCGCCGTCGTCTCGCGGAAGGCGTCCCGCTCCGCTTCGAGATGATCCGCAAGAGCGGCACCGGGAGCCTCCGTCAGCAAAGTGCGGATGCGGCCATAGGCGCCGGTCGGCCCCGCCGCGAGCTTGCGAGCCATTGCCAGGGCCTCGCCGCGGGCCTGAGCGACGGGCACGACACGATTGACGAGACCCATCCTCAGCGCCTCGTCAGCCTCGAATGTCTCCGCCAGCAACGCGATCTCGCGCGCCTTGCGCTGGCCGACGAGCCGGGCCAGCCGGTAGGTGCCGCCGAGATCAGGCGTCGCGCCGATCCGGGCGTAGGCCATGGTGAAGCGGGCATCGTCGGCGGCGATGGCGAGATCGCAGGCCAGCGCGAGGCTGAATCCACCACCGGCAATGGCGCCATGCAGGCAGGCGACCGAGGGCAGCGGCAGGGAATCGAGCAGCCGCAGCGCCTCGTGCAGCGGCGCCATGATCGCCTCGATGCCGGCCGCGATGTCGTGGCCTGCGAGGAACTGCGAGACATCGCCGCCGGCACAGAAGGCCCGGCCATTGCCTTGCAGCAGGATGGTGCGGACATCGCTGCTGGCCGCGATCGCCTTCACCTGCGTCAGAAAGAGCTCGGCCATCGGGGCGTCGATGGCGTTCAGCACCGCCGGCCGGTTGAGCGTCAGGATGGCGACGCCGCCATCACGGGTGAGCTGAACCGAATCGGAAGCGTCGGACATGGCGGTCTCTGGGAGAGCGGATAATCGATGCGAAGCTAGAGCATACTGATTTCCAACGGAACCTGAGCGTCATCCCGGACAAGCTGCGGAGCAGCGCAGATCCGGGATCCATCGTAAAGCTCCGGCGCCCTTCGATGGATCCCGGGGCAAGCCCGGGATGACGGTGTGGTTCCGAGGAAACTCAGCACGCCCGAGGCTGGGGCGGACATCATTGTGCGCGCGAGGTGCATCTGCACGCATCGGGCATCGCGTTTGCGCGAGAGCCACTGGTCCTGGCTGCACGTGGGCTTCTAGACTGTGCGGGAAACCTGCCCCTTCCGAGACCCTGTCCCGCCATGAGCCAGCTCTTCAGCCCCTATCAGCTTGGCAGCCTCACGCTTGCCAACCGGATCGTCATCGCCCCGATGTGCCAGTATTCGGCGCAGGAAGGCTGCGCCACCGACTGGCACACCATCCATCTCGGACATCTCGCCTTGTCCGGCGCCGGCCTCCTGATCATCGAAGCGACGGCCGTCGAGCCGGATGGCCGGATCAGCCCGTTCGATCTCGGACTCTGGTCGGATGAAACCGAAGCCGCGCTCGGCAAGGCTCTGGATGCAACGCGCCGCTGGTCGGACATGCCTATCGCGATCCAGCTCGCCCATGCCGGCCGCAAGGCCTCCGTCGCCCAGCCCTGGAAGGGCGGCGGCCAGCTCGGCCTCGATCAGGGCGGCTGGACGGTCGAGGGGCCCTCGGATCTCGGCTTCGAGACCTACCCGCGGCCGCCGCGCGCCCTTACCCAAGATGACATCGCGCGATTGATCGAGGCCTTCGCGGTTTCGGCCCGCCGGGCCGTACGGCTCGGCTTCGCCGCGATCGAGCTGCATGGCGCGCATGGCTATCTGATGCACCAGTTCCTCTCGCCGTTCTCGAACAAGCGCGAGGATGAGTATGGCGGCTCGCTGGAGAACCGCATGCGCTTCCCGCTCGCGGTGCTCGATGCGGTGCGGGCGGTGGTGCCGGCGGGCTATCCGGTCGGCTTCCGCATTTCCGGCACGGACTGGGTCGAGGGCGGCTGGGATATCGAGCAGAGCATCGCCTTCTCGGCAGCGGCCAAGGCGCGCGGCGCCGATTTCATCGACATGTCCGGTGGTGGCTTGTCGGCAAAACAGAAGATTCCACTCGGCCCGAGCTATCAGGTGCCGCTGGCGCGGGCCGTGAAGCAGGCCACAGGCATCACCACCATGGCCGTCGGTCTGATCACCGAGGCCGAGCAGGCCGAAGCGATCATCGGCACGGGCGAGGCCGATTTCGTCGCGCTGGCACGCGGCATCCTCTACAACCCGCGCTGGCCCTGGCACGCTGCCGCCCAGCTAGGGGCCACCGTCAAGGCGCCGAACCAGTATCTGCGCTCGCAGCCGCGGCAGTATTCCAAGCTGTTCGCCTGAGTTTGCAACGCTGTTCCAGGTCATCCCGGACGGAGCGAAGCGGAGATCCGGGATCCATGCCTGAACCGTTCCGGCATGGATCCCGGGTCTCCCTGCGGTCGCCCGGGATGACCGTGTACTTTATGAAGTTCGACAGAATCGCCGGAGCCGCCGAGACATGACCGCCTATTCCGACCTCTCCGCCCATTTCGGCCGCATCGCCGCGCTGTCGAACGCCATCGGCATCCTGCAATGGGACAACGATGTGATGATGCCGAAGGGCGCAGCCGAGACGCGGGCCGAGAGCATGGCGCTGCTGCGCGTCATGCGCCACGGCCTCTCGACCGATGCTCGCATTGGCGACTGGCTCGGCGAGGCCGATAACGACGGTAGCCTCGGCGCCTGGGAGAAGGCCAACCTGCGCGAGATCCGCCGCGTCTGGACGGTCGATACCGCCCTGCCCTCCGAACTGGTGGAAGCGTCGAGCAAGGCGATCTCGGCCTGCGAGATGCGCTGGCGCCAGGCGCGGGCCGATGCCGATTTCGCCGGGCTCCTGCCCTATCTCGCCGAGGTCCTGAACCTCCAGCGCCAGATCGGCCGGGCCAAGGGCGAGAAGCTCGGCCTCTCCGCCTATGATGCCCTGCTCAACGACTACGAGCCCGATGGCCGCTCGGCCAAGATCGATGCGCTATTCGACGATCTCGCCGCCTTCCTGCCGGGCTTCACGCAAGAGGCCATGGCGGTGCAGGCGCGCCGCCCGGCCCTGGCGGCGCTGGGCGGCCCTTTCGCGAGCGAGACGCAGCGCGCGCTCGGCCTCAAGTTCATGGCGGCGCTGGGCTATGATTTCGAGCGCGGCCGGCTCGACATCTCGACCCATCCGTTCTGCGGCGGCGCCGATAACGATGTCCGCATCACCACGCGCTATGACGAGGCCGATTTCACCAAGGCGCTGATGGGCGTACTGCACGAGACCGGGCACGCGCTCTACGAACAGGGGCGGCCGCAAAGCTATCTCAACCAGCCGGTCGGCGCCGCGCGCGGCATGAGCCTGCACGAGAGCCAGTCGCTGCTGATGGAGATGCAGGCCTGCCGCTCGCGCCAGTTCCTGACCTATGCCGCTCCCTTGATGCGCGAAAGCTTCGGCGGGACGAGTCCGGCCTGGGAGAGCGAGGCGCTTTGGCATCGCTATACCCGCGTCGAGCCCGGCTTCATCCGCGTCGACGCCGATGAGGTGACCTACCCCGCCCATGTCATCCTGCGCTACCGGCTGGAAAAGGCGCTGATCGCCGACGAGATGCCGCTCGCTGAGCTGCCCTCGGCCTGGAATGCCGGAATGAAATCCCTGCTCGGCGTCACCGTGCCGAACGACCGGCTCGGCTGCCTGCAGGATATCCACTGGCCGTCCGGCGGCTGGGGCTATTTCCCGACCTATACGCTAGGCGCCATGACTGCGGCCCAAATCTTCGACGCGGCCTGCAAGGCGGAAGGCTCGATCCTGCCCGGCATCGGCAAGGGCGATTTCAGCCCGCTGGTCGGCTGGCTGCGTGTCAATGTCCACGGCAAGGGCTCGCTGCTCCCGACCGACGAGCTGCTCACCGAAGCGACCGGCCGGCCGCTCGACGCCTCGGTGTTCAAGGCTCACCTGCGCAGGCGCTATATCGACGAGGTGTGAGGATCTTTCATTTTATTTAGTAAAAACAAAAACTTAAGCCATAGCCGATCGCCGGTCGGCCATGCAGCTTTCGGGCTTGCATCGGGGCGCCCGAAGCGGGATGTCGGAGACGACCTCCCGCTTCGGTGAACGATCATGCCCCAGACCAAACCCGCCCCCCGCATCGCCATCACCTATTGCTCGATGTGCAACTGGATGCTGCGCTCGGCCTGGCTCGGGCAGGAACTGCTCTCGACCTTCGGGCAGGATCTCGGCGAGGTCGCCCTGATCCCGCGCACTGGCGGCATCTTCCAGATCCATTACGACGGCGAATTGATCTGGGACCGCAAGGTCGATGGCGGCTTCCCGGATTCCAAGGTGCTGAAGCAGCGCGTGCGCGACCGGCTCGACCCCGAGCGCAGCCTCGGCCATGTCGACGGACACACGATGTCGGCCGAGGCGGAGAGCTGAGAGCGCTCTCCACAGTCGCAATACTTCGCGGTCATCCCGGACAAGCGGCGAAGCCGCGCCGATCCGGGATCCATGCCTGAACCCATTTCGGAAGCGCTCCGGAATGGATCCCGGGTCTCCGCTTCGCTACGCCCGGGATGACAGTGTTCAGGCGGTTGCCGCGTGCTTCCGCGTCGCGGCGATCCAGGCCTTCAGCCGGCCTTCGGGATCGGCGTTCAGGGTGATGTCGGTCACCGCCGCGACGATATCGGCGCCGGCCTCGAAGACGCCCGGCGCCCGCTCCAGCGAGACGCCGCCGATGCCGACCAGCGGCAGGTCGCCGATGCGGCGCTTCCATTCGCCCAGCCGCTCGAGCCCCTGCGGGCCGAAGCGCATCTGCTTCAGGATCGTCGGATAAACCGGGCCGAGCGCGACATAGTCGGGCTTCGCAGTCAGTGCGCGCTCCAGCTCGGGCTCGTCATGGCTGCTGATGCCGAGCTTGAGCCCCGCCTTGCAGATCGCATCGAGATCGGCGTCGTCGAGATCCTCCTGGCCGAGGTGCAGCCAGTCGCAGCCCTCGGCGATGGCGAGCTTCCAGTAGTCGTTGACGACGAGCACGCAGCCGGCCGCGGCGCAGAGCGCCTTCGCCCGCGCGATCTCGCGCGCGACCTCGGTCTCAGAGCGATCCTTGACGCGCAACTGCACCAGCTTGACGCCGAGCGGCAGCATCCGCTCCAGCCAGTCGGCGCTGTCGAAGATGGGGTAGAACGGGTCGAGCTTCATGCGGGAGCAATCTTTCAGGCGAGGAAGGCTTTGCCCATGACGGGCGTGGAGGGAGCGGCCATATCGCGCGCCTCGATCGGCTGCGCGGCGAAAGCCTGGCGGCCAGCGCGGATGGCGAGCGCGAAGGCCTCCGCCATCGCGGCGGGATCGCCGGCCTTCGCTACGGCGGTGTTGAGCAGGATGCCGTCATAGCCCATCTCCATCGCCTGCGCGGCATGGGAGGGCAGCCCGATACCGGCATCAACGACGAGTGGGATATCGGGAAAGTGCTGGCGCATGCTGCGCAGGCCATAGGGGTTGTTGAGCCCCCTGCCCGACCCGATCGGCGCGCCCCAGGGCATCAGCACCTCGCAACCGGCATCGAGCAGGCGCCCGCCGATAACGAGGTCCTCGGTGGTGTAGGGAAAGACCTTGAAGCCGTCGTCAGTGAGGATGCGCGCGGCCTCGACCAGCGCGATCACGTCCGGCTGGAGCGTATCGTCCTCACCGATGACCTCCAGCTTGATCCAGTCGGTGCCGAAGACCTCGCGCGCCATCTGCGCGGTGGTCACCGCTTCCTTGACGGTGTGGCAGCCGGCCGTGTTGGGCAGAACCTTGACGCCGAGCTCGCGGATCAGCGCCCAGAAGGCCTGCCCAGCGCCGCCGGAGGATTCCCGGCGCAGCGAGACGGTGACGACCTCGGTGCCGGAGCGCTTCACCGCCTCGGCCAGGATCGCGGGCGACGGGTATTGCGCCGTGCCCAGGAAGAGCGGGTTCTCCGGCTCGAAACCATAGAAGGATGCCACCTCAGCCTCCCTGCATCGGTGCGACGACCTCGATGCGATCCCCCTCGCTCAAGGCCGTCTCGGCGCGCTTGCGGGCGGGCACGAAATCACCGTTCACCGCGGTCGCGACGATGCGGCCGCCATAACCCAGCTCGGCCAGCGCCTCGGCCAGCGTCTTCGCCGCGACATCCTGCGGCGCGCCGTTAAGCAGCAAGGTCATGCAGCATCTCCGGTGTTGCTTGCGGGTTCAGCACGGCCTCAGTCGCCATCCGCGCCATGGCGGGGCTGAGCAGGAAGCCGTGGCGATAGAGCCCGTTGACATGGATCACCCGGCCGCGACGCGTCAGCCGCGGTAAGTTGTCGGGAAAGGCCGGGCGGGCATCGGTGCCGATCTCGACGACCTCCGCCTCGGCGAAAGCGGGATGCAGCGCATAGGCAGCACCGAGCAGTTCCAGCATGGCGCGGGCGGAGATGCGGCGCCGCTCGCCGCTCTCGATCATGGTCGCGCCGACCATGAAGAGCCCGTCCGCACGCGGTACGATGTAGAGCGGAATGCGCGGATGCAGCAGCCGGACCGGGCGGGACAGGCGGATATCATCGCTCCGCAGCAGCAGCATCTCGCCCTTGACGCCGCGCAGGTCCGGCAGGTCATCGCGCGCCGCCAGCCCCCGGCAGTCGAGGACGATATCGGCATCGAGATCGGAGGGCTCGATGGCGCTGTTGAACTGAATGACGGCGCCGTTGGCGAGCAGCCTCTCGGCGAGCGTAACGACCGCGAGACGGGGATCGAGATGGCACTCCCCGCCAAAGAACAATCCTCGCGAAAAGCGTCCGGCGAGATCGGGCTCCAGCCCGGAAATGGCCTCGCCGTCGACCTCCTCGAAATGGCTGGTGCGCTGGCCGAACCGGCGCAGTTCCGAGCGATCCCGGCTCGGTGCTACGACGAGCGTGCCATGGCGGGTGACGCCACCGGCATGATGCTCCCACCAATCGGCGGCCTGCTGCCCGAGCCGGATCACCGGCTCCTCGGCGCTCTCACCCTCGCACCACGGGGCCAGCATGCCGCCGGCATACCAGGAACAGGCCTCGGCGCCGATGCGCGGCCCACGCTCATGGATGGTTACCCGTGCGCCGCGCGCCAGCAGTTCGGTGGCGCAGGCCAGGCCGACCACGCCGGCGCCGACCACCGCGACATTCAGGCCCGACTGAAGGCGTTGCGCCGTCATGCTCTTCCCTGCTCCCGGAAAGGCAGCGGCCTGGGGCACGATCAAGATGTCTGCCGAAGACCGTTCCCTTCGCCGGCATTACCCGGATCAGGTGCGATGGGTTGACGCGAACCACGTCTCTCAGCCTTTCGGCACCCCAACGGACGGCCTCAATCTAGTGTCTGCCGTGCATCGGGGCAAGGCGAGCTGGCGCAAGGCTCGATTGTGTACTGCGCTGGCTTGCTGCGCGCACGATCAGATCACTCCCTTCACACGGGAGTGCTCTATGGCTCTCTCGGACACATGCACAGGCTGTGCAAAGGAAGTTGCCAACGAGGCTTGTCAAACGGCTCCGCAATCGGGCATAGAGCCTCTCGCCGGAGACGTGGCCGAGAGGCTGAAGGCACTCGTTTGCTAAATGAGCATACCCCACAAGGGTATCGAGGGTTCGAATCCCTCCGTCTCCGCCACTACCCCTTTGATTTCCCAATCACGTGGATTGGACACGAAAGCAATCTCGCAGAAGAATCGAGAGTGCGTTTGCGCAGCGCCGCGCGAATCTCCGGCCTTCAGGCCGCGGCATGAACCGCTCCTATCCAACGAATGCGTTAGCCTGGCATCTCAAGCTGGGGGTACCGAGCCCTGAAGGCCGCAGAAGACCACGACCTCGCCCTTCTTGACGGAAATGCCACAGTTGGTGAGCGCGAAAATACCGATGCCATTTCGAGGCGTCTTGCTGCGCGGTCAGGCCGCCGCCCTGTTCTGAAGAACCCTGACCAACCCGCTCAGGCCGGAGCAGATGGCCCAGTAGGCGGCGCCGGCCAGAAGGAGCATCGGGACCAGCGTGCCGTCGCGCTCGCCGATGCTCACCGTGTTGCGGAAGAAATCGCCGAGCGAGATGACGTAGACCAGCGAAGTATCCTGGAAAATCACGATGCATTGCGTCAGCATGATCGGCAGCATGGCGCGGAAGGCCTGCGGCAGGATGACGAGGCGCATCGTCTGATAACGGGTCATGCCGAGGGCGGCAGCGGCTTCGAACTGCCCCTTGGACAGGCCGAGAATGCCGGCGCGGATGATCTCCGCGAAGAAGGCCGATTCGAGCAGGACGAAGGCGACCATGGCCGAGACGAGCCGGATGTCGATGCTTGGCGAGAGGCCGAAGAAGGTTCTCAGGACCTGCGGCACGATCAGGAAGAACCAGAGCAGCAGCATCACCAGCGGCACCGCCCTGAAGAGCGCGACATAGAATTTGGCGAAAAGCTGCAGCGACCTGCGGCCGGAAACGGCGCAGATCGCCAGAACGGCACCGCCGACGATCCCCCCGGCGATCGCGACCAGGGTGACCTGCAGCGTGACTGCGACGCCGGCCCCGATCACGTTCCTGGCGGCAACGATGCTGTCCCAGTCGAGAGCGAACATGTCAGGCTCCCATCATGCCCGGGAGCCGGGAGCGCCGCTGGATCCACTCCATCAGGCGCAGGATGACGACGTTCAGCCCGATATAGGCGAGCGTCACCACGATGAAGGATTCATAGGGCTGCGCCGTGAAATCGACGAGTTGCCGGGCCTGGCCGCTGAGCTCGAGCAGCCCGATGGTCGACGCGACCGCAGAGTTCTTCGAGATGATCAGGAACTCGGAGGTCAAGGGCGGCAGGATGCGCCGGAAGCACTGCGGCAGCAGGACGAGGCGGAAGGTCTGAAGCCGCGTGAGGCCGAGTGCCTGTGCGGCCTGGACCTGGCCGTCGGGCAAAGCGGCGATTCCGGCGCGGACCTGCTCGCAGATGCGGGCGCCGGTGAAGAAACCGAGCGCCAGCACGGAGACGATGAAGACCTGGGTGCTCGGCGTGATGCTCTTGATCCAGTCGCCGACGGCCGTCGGCAGGACTTCCGGAACGACGAAGAACCAGATGAAGAACTGCACGATCAGCGGCACGTTGCGGAAGAGCGAGACGTAGGTCGCTCCGACGGCGTCGCAGAGCCGGCTCGGCCAGGCGCGCAGGATGCCGAAAGCGGTGCCAACGAACAGCGCGAGCAGCCAGGCCGAAAGCGTCAGCGCCGCGGTCAGCAGCAGGCCATGCAGGATCCAGCCGAGATAGGTCGCAGCCTCGCCGGTCGCCACCGGCTGCAACAGGACGCCCCAGTTCCAATTGTAGCCCATGATCCACCCGGCAATGGCGGGGCGGGCAAGCCCGCCCCCTCAGGTCAATTGAGGATCTTGTCGTTCGGGGCGGCGAAAAGCGCCTTCATGTCGTCCGACAAGGCAAAATCCAGATTGAGCCCGCGTGGCGGAATCGGCGCCCGGAACCACTTGTCGTAGATCCCGACGGCCTTGCCGGAGGTCTGCAGCTCCGCGATCGTCTCGTCGAGCAACGTCTTGAGCTGCACGTCGCCCTTGCGGACCATGCAGCCATAGGCCTCGCGCGATTGCGGCGTGCCAGTAATGACGAACTCGGAAGCGTCCTTCGTCTTGGCGCGCTCGCCGGCGAGAAGGGCATCATCCATCATCATCGCCTTGGCGCGACCGGTCGACAGCATCAGGAAGGACTCGGCATGGTCCTTGGCGCTGATGATGTTCATGCCCATGCCCTGCTCGACATTCATCTTGCGCAGCAGGATCTCGGAGGTCGTGCCGGCGCCGACGACGACGTTCTGGCCCTTGAGATCGGGGAAATCCGCGATGCCGGCGCTCTTGCGGGCGAGCAGGCGCGTGCCGATGACGAAGAAGGTGTTGGAGAAATCGACCTGCTGCTCGCGCGAGGCGTTGTGCGTGGTCGTCGTGCACTCGAAATCGATGGTGCCGTTCTGCAGCAGCGAGATCCGGTTCTGCGAGGTGATCGGCAGCTTGCGGATCTGGAGGTCGGGCTTGCCGAGCTTCGCCTTGATGCGATCGAGGATCGCCGCGGTCAGGTCCATCGAGTAGCCGACCGGGTTCTTGGTGTCGTCGTAATAGGAGAACGGGATAGAGGCCTCGCGGTGGCCGATCACCACCACGCCGTCGTCTGCGATCTTCTTCAACGCACCCTCGAGCGGCGCTGTCTGGCTGGAAGCGGCTGCAGGCATCAGCAGCGCGGCCGCGACAGCGGCAGCGCCTAGGTAAGTGGACAGCACCGTCTTCATGTCGATGATCCTCCCTCGCTATGAACCGACGATCGACGAGACGTCGATCACGTACATCTGCCGCTCATGCTCGTGCATCGAGTCGATGCAGACGCGGCGGCCGTCCTGGCTCCAGCGCGGATGGAGATCGCAGCGGTTCTCCTTCGTCAGCGCGGGATCGGTGTAGAAGCTGCCGATGTCGTGCCGGACGCCCTTGGCGATGTCGTAGAGGATCAGGATCCGCTCGTTGCTGACGGGGTCGGGATAGGTGTCGGTCAGGAGCCAGCGCTGGTCGACCGGCGAATAGGTCATGTGGCCGTTCTCGGTCAGTATGCCGCGGCCGATCACCGAGACCCGGACCGGATCCGCATCGGCGTAGAGATGGTAGTGGATCGAGCCGGCATGCGGCCCCCAGACGATGATGTGGCCGTCGTCGCGCCAGAGCGGATGGGAGATCTGGTACTCCGACTTCTCGTAGTCGAAGGTGCCGACCGCGCCCGGGTCGAAATCCTCCCGCAATTGCGGCAGGGGATGATCGGAGCATTCCAGCAGCCGGATATTGCCGCCATCGGGGTCCATCGTGATCAGCCGGTGCAGGAAGCAGGTCTCGTCCTCGACGCGCTCGGTCCAGCGATGCAGGAAGAGGACGCGGCTGGAGGACGGGTTGATCTCGATATGGCTGACCCAGTGGATCGCCTTGTCCATGGACGGGCGATGATCCAGGGCCTTGAGATCGGCATAGCTGACCAGCAGCCGGGTCTCGCCGGTTTCGAGATCGAGACGGTGGATACCGTCATCGGCCGGGCAGAGCGGCAGGTCGGCGCGACGCCCGGCGAGACCGACATAGCCGATGGTCCTGTGGGTGACGTAAAGCCGCTCGTAGTCGACGGTCAGGGCGTAGCGGCCGTTCGGTGCGGCGACGTAGATCGGCGTGTCGAGGTCCCGCGCGTTGCCGCTGGCAAGGTCGAAGATCACCGAGCCGAAGCCGGGATAGAGTCCGCGGCCTTCACGGGTGCGGACATTGTAGATCAGGCGCTCGCTGCGCGTGGCGTCGAGCCATTGCAACTGGGCGCCCATCTGCCAGTTCCAGGCCGTCGTCCGGCCGCAAGGATGGAAGGCACCGTCCCCGGCAAGGTCGAAATAGCCGACCTCGGCGGCGCTGTCGGAGGCCAGTTCGAAGTCACGCGCCGCGACACGCTGGCCGAGCAGGAGGCGATCGCCGGCGCCCCAGTTGGTCTTGTCGTAATAGCCGAAGAAATGATGACCGACGCCGCTTCCGACCCGCTGGATCGGGCAGCTTCTCGGGATCGGTTGAACCAGGCTGTGCATCGCCGCCACTTGTGCTTTCGAGGTCCGGGCGGAGCTGCCCGCAGCGGTTCCGTCATCCGAAAGCGGCGAGGAACAGGCCACGAAGCTAGGCTTTCGGGGGAATGCAAAAAAATTCTTTTTCAAAACATCTGTATGCAGAAATGATATATATTGGGAGTTACCGACACTGAGAGGACCGCCATGGGCAGGCCGTTGAATTTCCAGCAGATCCAGGTCTTCAAGACGGTCATGGAAACCGGCACGACGACCAAGGCGGCGATCGCGCTCAACACGACCCAGCCCTCGATCAGCCGCAAGCTCGCCGACCTCCAGCAGGCGGCCGGCTTGCAGCTCTTCGAATTGCATCACGGGCGCTTGCGCCCGACGCGCGAAGGTCGCCACCTCTACCAGTCGGTCCGCAAGCATTTCGAGGGGCTCGAGAAGATCGAGACCGTGGTCGGCATCCTCCGGAAATCCGGTGCCGGCGTGCTGCGCATCGGCTGCACCCCGACGCTCGCCACGGGATTGTTGCCGAAGGTGATCGACCGCTTCATGCAGCGCTTCCCCGGCACCTTCATCAACCTGCAGACGGAGGCGACACCGCAGCTTGAGGAACATCTGCGCCAGGAGCTGGTCGACATCGCCCTCACCACCGGGACGATGGACACCGCCTTGTTTCAATGCACGACGATCGCCCGGTCGAAGGCGGTCTGCATCGTTCCTCACGAGCATGAGCTCGCCCGTCTGCCCTCGGTCGATCTCGACATGCTCCAGCGCTACCGGCTGCTCCTGCTCAACGATTCCGACAGCATCGTCATCCGCATGCGCGAATTGCTCGCCGAGGGTGGCTATCCCGAAGATGTCGCGGTGGAGACCAATTCATCGATCACCATCTGCGCGCTGGTTGCCGCCGGTGTCGGGATCGGCGTCGTCAATCCCTATGTCGCCAACACGTTTTCCGGGCAGTTCGCGATCAAGGATCTCAATCCGCCGATCCCGGTCGAGGTGCTGCTGGCGCAATCGATCACGATGGCGCCGTCGATGCTGACCAAGGCCTTCTCCGAGATGCTGGCTTCGCCCTAGGCATCTCGAAGATCGGACCGGCTTTCAGGCTCCGCGCTGCGCCATCGCCAAGGCGCGGTCGAGGATGGTGTCGGTCTCGCCGAGCCAATCGGACATCCGCGCCTCCATGAACACGTCGGGTGCGATGCCGAAGCCGTCATACATCTCGCCAGTCTTCTGGAAGGACGCCATCGTGGACAGCCGCACCCGGATGCCGCTGTTCGGCAGCAGGAAGGGAATGCTGTTGCCGCTCCTTCCGTTGCTCGCGGAGCCGATCAGCGTGACGTTGCGCCAGCCCTTGAAGGTCGAGACGAAGATGTCGCCGGCGCTGCCGACGCCCCAGTCCATCAGGAGGTAGACCGGCCGGTCGTAATGCGGCTTGCCGGGCAAGGCGCTCAGCACGCCGTAATACCAGTCGGTGAAGTCGCCCTCAGGCACCTGCCACTGCGGGTGGAATCCAGCCAGCAGGACTTCCAGAGCAGTCTTTTCGTCGGCAGGGCGGCTCGGGTCGGCACGGAAGAACATCGCCTTGTCCTCGACCTTGAGCAGGTCGATCAGGGTCTGGACAGGCGTATCGGCCGGCGCTCTCAACCGCGCGACGTTATGGATGTAGGGGCCGTCCTCCGGCGTCATGAAATAGGGAAAGAGCGCAGACAGGCACTCGCGCGTCCCGCCGCCGCATTGTCTTGCGTCGATGATCAGTGCGTCGGTGTTGTGCAGGGGCGCCATCAGCGCGTCGACGCGCGCGGCGAGAGTGCTGTCGCTCTGCGAATAGATGCGGAGATAGCCGATATTCCCCGGCCGGACGCCGCTTTCGTTCGACAACGGCAACAAAGGCCCGAACTCCTCCAGCGCCTCCGCAACCGTGACCATGACAGTCCTGGTCGAGCGATTGGTCGTGTCGCACAGCTCGAGCGCGATATCGGAAGCCTCCGGCAGCCCGAGCTCGCGACGCATGTAGCCGACATGCCGAAGCAGCCGCAGGCTGCGCGCCAGGCGCTGCGAACGCGAGGCGTAAGGCCCGCTCGCGATGTCGCCGGCTCTCTCCAGCCATTGGAAGAACGGCCGGCCGTCGATGGAACTGATGAACGGGTGTTCCGGATCGAGCAGGCGCCGCGTCTGCGGATCATAGGCGAAGGCCAGGTTGTTCTCGATGCCGACAGCGAAGGGACTGACGCCACTTGGCAGCTCCTGCATCCAGTCGACGACCTGGGCGTGGGAATCCCCGAGATGCTGGACGAGCTTCTGGATCTGGAGGGCGAGGTTGCGGATCGAGACCTGCTCCGGGAGCTGCCCGGTCATCGCGTCGATGGCCCGCTCATAGGGATAAGCGACCGCCGAAACATAGGAATGGCGGTCCCGGATGATATCGCGCAAGGCCACGAGGTCGGCCGCGGCCTGCTTCCGCGTGACCAAGGTGTCGCGGGAACCGCCTTCGAACAGCCGATTGTTCAGGAAAGGTGCGAAGGAGTTCATCAAAGCCAGTTACCTCGACGGTCGGTATCGCTGCGCTGCCGGATGGATCATCGCGAGCGGGGATCGAAGGCGCGCCGGACGGCCTCACCGAGCATCACCAGCGCCAGCACGGTGACGGTCAGCACCAGGCTGGGAAAAAGCAGCATGTGCGGCGCGGTGGCGAGATAGGGCTGGGCGTCGCTGATCGCAGTGCCCCACGAGATCACCGGCGGCTGCAGCCCCAGACCGAGATAGGACAGGGTCGCTTCCGTCCCGACATAGCCGCCGAGCGAGAGCGTCGCGAGCACGAGCAGCGGCGCGACCGAGTTCGGCAGCACGTGGCGAAGGGCGATCCGGAGGCTGCTTGCACCGGCAGCGCGCGCCGCATCGACGTAGTCGGCATTCCGCGTTTGCAGCACGCTGGCGCGCATCAGCCGCGCCTCCGTCGCCCAGCCGAGCAGCGACAGCACCAGTGCGAGACGCAGCACGCCGCTGCCGGAACTGCCCAGCGTGGCGAGGATGACGATCGCTCCGAGCAAGGTCGGCAGGCCGAGGACGACATCGGTGACGCGCGAGATGACGGCATCGACCACGCCGCCCTTCAGGCCGGCCACGAGCCCCAGTATTCCGCCGATCAAACTGCTTCCGAGCGTCGCCAGAAGCGCCACGGACAATGAGGCACGGGCACCGTGGACCGTCCGCGCGAACACGTCGCAACCCTGGATGTCGAAGCCGAACCAGCTTCCGTAGGCAGGCGGCTTGCGTGAGTTCAGCAACATGCAGCGCTGCGGATCGACATTCGTGAAGAGGCCCGGCGCGACCGCCATCGCGACGAGGATCACGAGGATCACGAGCGCGACCCAGACGAGCGGCGACCGGCCGAGTTGCGCCAGCGCCTCGCCGGTGAGAGAGCGGCTGGGCCGGCGCGGCTCTGTTCCGGCGGGCGGAGCGGCCTGAAGACAATCAGTCATAGCGGATCCGGGGGTCCAGGACGGCGTAGGAGAGGTCGACCAGGAGGTTGATGAAGAGATAGGCGACGACGACCACGGTGACGGCGCCGACGATGGTGATGCCGTCATGGCTGCGGATCGACTGGACGATCAGCCCGCCGACACCGCTGATGTTGAAGACGCCCTCGACCACGACCGCCCCGGCGAGCAGGCCGCCGATATCCTTGCCGACATAGGTCACGGCCGGGATCAGGCTGTTGCGCAGGGCATGCACGACGACGATGCGCGCCTCGCCGAGCCCCTTGGCCCGGGCCGTGCGGATGTAATCGCTCTGCATCGTTTCGATCACCGCCGACCGGGTCAGACGCGAGAGTGTGACCTGGTGCGCCAGCGCCAGAACGATGGCCGGCAGCAGGAGCTCGGCAAAGCTCGTCGGATCGCTCACCGTCACCGGGAACCAGCCGAGGCGGACGCCGAAGACGAGCTGCGCCAGATTGGCGATGACGAAGCTGGGGAAGGCGATGATCCCGAGCCCCACCATCATGGTCGCGGTGTCGAATGTCTTCCCCGGACGCAGCGCCGCGAAGACGCCGATGGTGATGCCGAGCAGCACCTCGATCAGCACGGCCAGGAGCGCCAGCCGGACCGTCGCGGGAAAGGCCGCGACGAGCTGCTCTGAGACGTCGCGCCCCGTGAAGGAGCGGCCGAGGTCGCCGCGCCCGAGATCGGCGAGGTAGTATCCGTAGCGGACGATCAGGGGGCGATCGAGTTTGAACTCCTCGGTCGCGGCAGCGACGAAGGCGTCAGGACATTCCCGATCGCCGCATTTTCCGGCAAGCGGGTCTCCCGGCATGCCCCAGGCCAGGAAGAAGACGACGAAGGTCGTCCCCAGGAACACCGGGATGAACTGCAGCAGCCGGCGCAGGATGTAGCCCGTCATGTCGTCGCTCGCATGTCTCGGCCGTGGCGGATGCTCCGCCTCAGTCCTTCAGCAACAGGGCCGAGTAGTCGATGCGACCGTTGGCGTAGAGCGTGACGGAGCGCACCTTCGGCGAGTGACCGACGGTCATGGCCGGGTTCCAGAGCGGCACGCGCGGCATCTCCGCGGTGAGCATACGCTCGGCCTCCTGATAGGTCTTGATCGCGGCGGAGGTCTCTTCCTTCGCGGCCTTGTCGAGCAGCGCATCGAAGGCGGCGTTTTCATAGGCGCCCCGGTTGGAGGTCCCATCCTTCGAGTAGAGCGGGATCAGGGCATTGTCGATCGAGGGGTAATCCATGGTCCAGTTCGAGGGGAACGGGCCATCGGCCTTGCCGGAGCGCGTGAACGAGCGGAACGTCGCGTTGTCGGACAGCGCCGAGGTCACGCAGGCGATGGAAAGCGTGTTCTGGATGCTGTTGCAGACCGCATCCATCGCGGATTTCACCTCGCTGTCGCCCGCATAGTAGAGCTTGATCTCGCCCTTGTAGCCGCCGGCCTGCGCCAGCAGCGACTTGGCCTTCTCGGGATTGAAGCTGCAATATTCGCCGCAGGCTCCGGGCTGGTAGCCTTCGGTGCCCGGCGGAACCCAGCCGGTGGCGGGCTGCCCGATGCCGTTGAAGAGGATGTCGACGATCGCCTTGCGGTCGATCGCCATCGAGAGCGCCTGCCGGATCGCCGGCTTCAGCAATTGCGGGTTGGCGTCGGTATAGGGCATGCCGAGCGCCTGGATATTCGCGCGCGGCTGGATGACGGCGCGACCGCGCAGGTCGCGCTTCCAGAGATCGGCGACGAGTTTGGAAGCGGGAATGTCGCGCAGCAGGTCGAGATTGCCGGCGACCAGATCGTTATAGGCCGCCTCGCGGCTCGTATAGATCCTGAGGTCGACCCCCTTGATCGAAGGCTTTGCCGGCCCTGAATAGCCGGGGAAGGCCGCCAGCTTGTATCCGGAATCCGGCGCGCCGGAGACGAACTGGAACGGCCCGGCGCCGATCGGCTTCCGGCCAAACGCCGCGGGATCGGCGAAGAAGGAATCCGGCATCGGATAGAAGGCCTTGTAGCTGAGCTGGGCCCTGAAGACAGGCACCGGCATCCTCAGCTCGACCTGGAACTCATGGTCGCCGATGACCTTGAGACCGCTCATCCGGTTGGTCGCGGGAACCGGCGGCTTCTCGCCCTTCGGTGCCTTCGGATTCAGATCGCCATAACCGACGATGACGGAGAACCAGTCATTGTTCGATTGGCCGTTGGGGCCGTAGGCCGCCCAGTTCCAGGCATCGACGAAGTTCTTCGCGAGCACTTCAGTCCCGTCGTGGAACTTGCGCCCCTTCTGAAGCTTGACCGTCCAGGTCTTGTTGTCGGCGGTCGTGATCGACGCGGCGACATCCTCGATGATCGCGCCGGTCTTCGCGTCGGTCGTGACGAGCCCGGCGAGGATCGGCTGCAGGATGTCGGAACCGCAGCTCTCGTTGGTGTTGGTCGGAATCAGCGGGCCCGCCGGCGTGCAGGCCGAAACGGTGACCCAGCCCGGCTGAGGAGCCTGGGCGTGGCCAAGCGAGATGCTGGCCATCAAGGTTCCGCATGCCGCCGCGAATTGCAGGGCGGCAACGCCAGTCGAAAATCGGGTCTGCTTCATGTTTTCCTCCCAGAAATTTGGGTCAGCAACGCGCTGCGCAGCGTCGAGCCACCGGACCCGCCCAGCCGCCAGTGCCCCTGTTGCTTTTGTTGGAGCGGAGCGCCACCCGGAGCCGTCCGGCGCAAGGCATCGAACAGACAGGTCGAAGGATAGGGCTTGGAGGAAATACGGAAAATTCTTTTACAGAACATCTGTATGCAGAAATGATATGTCGACCGCTGGGCGCCCGGCGACCAGGCAGGGGCACTGCGGCTGAACATCCCGCTCAAGACCATCATTGAGTGATGAGCGAGAGCATCAAGGGCGAAGCCCGACCAGATGCTGGCAAGTGAAGTCCGAGAGCCCGCGCCTGTTCGGAGCCGGGCATGAAAGACCCGGTTCAGATGGTCGAGTGGAGATGGAGCAAGTCCAGACGAAACGATTGCCCACGCGGATTGGAGCAACGGCCCGAGGTTGCCCCCCGCGCGGCTTCAAACGCTTCCGGACGCTTCTTTCCGCGGGTCGGCCTCGACCAGATATTCGATGTGCCGGCGCCCGGAGGCTCCCGGGCGGATAGAAACCGCGACGCCGAAGATGCGTTGGATCGCCTCGGCGGTCAGGACCTCCTCCGGCGCACCCGCCGCCTGAAGACGCCCGTCATGCAACAGCGCGATCTCGTCGCAGAACATGGCGGCGAGGTTGAGATCGTGCAGCGCCATGATGCAGGTGATGCCGAGGCGTCGGACCAGGCTCAGGATCGAGAGCTGGTGCTGGATATCGAGATGGTTGGTCGGCTCGTCCAGGATGAGCTCGCTCGGCTCCTGCGCGAGCGCGCGGGCGATATGGACGCGCTGGCGCTCTCCCCCTGAGAGCGTATGCCAGAACTGATCGTGCCGCTCGGTGAGCCCGACCCGCGCCAGAGCCTCGTTGACCGCAGCCTCGTCGGCGTCGTTCCAGGAGGCCAGCGCGGCACGATGCGGCGTGCGGCCCAACCTGACGACGTCGCAAACGGATAGCTGAATCTCGGTCGTGGCCTGCTGCTCGACGAAGGCGAGGCGGCGGGCGAGTTCGCGACGCGGCACGGCGGCAATGTCGTTGCCGTCGAGCGTGACGACGCCGCTTGCGACATTGCGCACACGGCAGAGCAACCGGAGCAGGCTGGACTTGCCGGAACCGTTGGGGCCGATCAGGCCGAGCACCCGGCCGGGCGCCGCTTCCAGCGTCACGCCGTCGACGATCATCCGGCCGCCGGCGCCCCAGCGGACCTCGCGGGTCGCAAGCGTCATGCCGGCCTCCGGGCACGGTAGAGGATCAGGGCGAAGACAGGCGCGCCGAACAGGGCCGTCACCACGCCGATCGGCAGGATCTGCTGGGGTATCAGGATGCGGGACAGGATGTCCGCGAGGATCATGAAGATCGCGCCGATGACGAGGCAGGCCGGCAACAGGCGGGCATGGCCCGAGCCGACGAGGAAGCGCGCGGCATGAGGGATGATTAGCCCGACGAAACCGACCGTGCCGACGATCGAGACCATCACCGCCGTCATCACCGCCGTCGTGGCGAAGAGCACGACCTTGACCCGCGTGACCGCGACGCCGAGCGAGGCCGCTGCATCGACGCCGAAGGCGAAGGCGTCGAGCACCTTGGCGTGGAGCATGCAGATGCCGAAGCCGATGAAGGCGACCGGCGCAGCCATCCAGATGTCGGGCCAGCGCACGCCGCCGAAATTACCGAGGAGCCAGAACATCACGCCACGCGCCTGCTCGGCGCTGGCAAGCGTCGTGACGATGGTCGCCGTCGCGGCGTTGAAGAGCTGCGAGGTCGCGACACCGGCGAGGATGACGCGATCGCTCGCCCCGCCCGCCCCTGCCGCCAGCAGCGCCACGACGACGAGCGCAGCGCAGGAACCGATGAAGGCGCCGGCCGAAACGGAGAGCACCGCGCCGCCGATGCTGATGCCGAGGATCAGCACCGCGACGGCGCCGGTCGAGGCGCCGGCCGAGATGCCGAGGATATAGGGTTCTGCCAGCGGGTTGCGCAGCAGGGCCTGCAGGATCGCGCCCGAGAGGGCGAGCGCGCCGCCGCAGAGCCCCGCCATCAGCGCACGGCTGAGCCGATAATCAAAGATCACGCCCTGCTGGATCGCGCTGACCGGAAAGTCGAGGTCGAACAGCCCGTTGCCGAGCGCCTTCAGGGCGGTGTCCAGCGGGATGCGCATCTCGCCGATGGTCACGGCCAGCGCGACCGAGAGGATCAGCGCCAGCAGCGAGGCCAGCGCGATCGCGACACGCGCCGGCCAGTTCGGCCCATGGGCGGCGTGGCTCAACGCGAGAGCCCGAAGCCGGCGATCGCTTTGGCCAGTGTCTCGATACCGTCGACCGTGTCGAGCCCGGCGCGGGTCGCACCGACATCCATGATGACGACGCGGTTGTTCTTCACGGCGTCCAGCTTGCTGGCGACCGGATCGGTCTTCAGGAACTCCAGCTTCTTCTCGATATCGTCGGCCGGGAAGCGGCGGCGATCCATCTTCACGGTGACGATCACGGCGGGGTTGGCAGCGGCGATGCTCTCCCAGCCGACCAGCGGCCATTCCTCATTGGTCGTGATGACGTTGCGGGCGCCGAGCTTGGAGAGGATATAGGCGGGCACGCCGTTCTTGCCGGCCATGAAGCCGTCGCCCTTGATGTCCTTGCTGGAGAACCAGACGACGACCGGAACGTCCTGCGCCTTCAGCTTCGCGACCTGCTCGACCGCCTTGTCCTCGCGCGCCTTGAGCTCGGCGACGAGCGTCTCGGCCCGGTCGGCGACATCGAAGATCGCGCCGAACTCGCGGATGTTGCGATAGACCAGCTCCATCGTGAACATCTGGGTACGCACGCCGTCACCGGCGCCGGAATTGTCCTTGCCGACGCAATCGGTCGGCGAGACATAACTAGGCACCTTCACCTTGGCGAACTGGTCGCGCTTGCCGACGATGCCGTTCGGGCCGACATGCCATTCGAACATCGCGGTGACGAGATCGGGCTCCTGCGCCAGCACGGCCTCGAAGCTCGGATCATTGTCGGCGAGGCGCTTCACCTTGGCGTTGACCGCCTCATAGGGCTTGGCCACCGGCGAGAACCAGACCGCCGTGCCGACGACGCGGTCGCCAAGGCCGAGCGCATAGAGGATTTCCGTCTGCGTCTGGCCGATCGCGACGACGCGCTTGGGCGCGGCGTTGAAGGTGATCGTCTCGCGGCAATTCTCCAGCGTCAGCGGGTACTTGGTCGGCGCCGCGAGGGCTGTGCCGACAGCAAGGGTCCCGAACAGCGCGGCGGTCGACAGGCGAAGCAGGGTATTGAACGGGCGCACAGCCGACATCGAAGTCATCCGAAATGTAACAATGTTGCATTTCTGATAGAGTGCGCGGCAGGCAGCCGTCAAGCCACCTTGGGCGGCCTGTGCAGTGGTCTTCGTGAACATGGGTTTCATCGCTCCCCGAGATGACGGCCGGGGCAGCTTTGGGCATGTGGGGCGGGAGGCCGGCCGCGAGGGTCGCCATCGACACACAGGCTTCGGAACACCCCGTCCGAAAGACGTCTTCGACGACCGGGGCAGGTCTCCTGGCTCGCGGGTCGATGCCTGTTCCGCCCGGCCTTCCCGGCGCGTCAGGCGCCAGTGGACGATGGACGGAGAGCTCGCCGCTTACAGTTGCGGGGGCAGCCTCGGCTTTGGCACTGGAAGTGCCTCACCGAATTCCCTCTTAGCTCCGGGAGCAACCCGGAGAACCTCGATCGGCGCCCACCCTATAAGGGCGCGGCGCTGCGTCAAGCGGACATCGCGTCAGAGGCTCGGCGTGCTGTAGAGCCGCTTGCCGCCGACGGAGATCTCGACCTCCTGCAGATAGCTGCGCAGTGCCGTCGTCGCGACCTCGATGCCGAGACCCGGTGCATCGGGCGCGGAGACCTGCCCGTTCGCATCGCGCTCCACATGATTGGCAGAGATCGTGGTGGCGAGCGGCTTCGGCATGGCCGGGTATTCGCAAATCTCGTGCGCAGCGAGGCCGGCATAGGGCTGGAGCGAGGCCGAGAGAGCGAGATGCGAGGTGAAGGTGTGGTTGACGAAGGTCACGCCCTTGGCGACCGCATAATCCGCCACCGCCTTGGACGGACCGATGCCGCCGATCCGCCCGCAATCGATCTGTACATAGCCGATGCCGCCATAATCGATGAGCTGCCGGGCCATCGACTCGTTATGGGCGCCCTCCCCGCCGGCCAGCCGGACCTTGGGGCTGCGCTTGGCGAGCGCGCCATAGGCTTCGAGCGCGCTGGCGTGGAAGGGCTCCTCGAACCAGAGCACGTTCGCCTTCTCCATCGCGGGCAGACGGGCGGCGGCGCGCTCGACATCCTCGATGAAGATCTGGCCGGTATCGACGAGCAGGATGCCGTCCTGCCCCAAACCCTCGCGAGCGGCAACGAAATGCTCGGCATCGGCCTCGACGCTGCCGCGGCCGATCGGCCCCCAGCCGAACTTGGCGGCGCGGAAGCTGCGCTTGCGGGCATCGCGGGCGCGTTCGAGGGTCTCCTGCGCCGTGTCCCCGAAAAGGACCGAGGCATAGGGCGTCTTGGGGTGGCTCTTCGCGTAGCCAAGCAGGCGCCAGACCGGCTCGGAGCGCATCTTGCCGAGGATGTCCCACAGCGCCATCTCGACGCCGGAGAAGGTATGCGGCGCCTGCAGCAGGTCCATCGAGTTATAGGCGACGGCAGCAGCGATGCGGGCGATATCCTCCGGGCCTTCCAGCGTCTGGCCGAGCACGGAATCGGCGACCGGCCGGCAGACGCCATGCGACATCGGACAGATGAAGGCGGCGATGGAGGGCAGTGGCGCCGCCTCGCATTCGCCCCAGCCGACATGGCCGCCGGCGGCGACCCTGACCAGCAGCGCATCCTGGCTGCCGTCGGCTTCGTCGGTGACGACGGGCATGGCGAGATAGAAGAAATCGACGGCCTCGATTCTGGGCACAGGCCTTCTCCTCACAGTTCGTAGATCGTGGCGCGGGGCGTGAAGGTGACACCCTCGTCGAGCGGATAGATCGGCCGGGCGCAGATGGTGTGGCCCAGGCTTTTCAGGTTGGCCGAGGTCGCGCCGGGCGCATCGATGTTGAAGTTCCGCGCGCACCACTGGTCGAACATGTGGAACTCGGTGTGCGGCGACTTCACCACGATCAGGTCGAAATCCGTGGGGTCGATGCCGTTGGCGTAATACATCGCCCGGTCGAACAGGCTAACAGAGCGGCTCATCACAACGACGGTGACGTTGTCCCAGGTCAGAACCGCGGTCGGCCCGGCTCTCAGGGGCGCCTTCATCGTCTCCAGCGCCGCCTCGCCATCCGAGAGCAATTTGACCTTGGCCTTGACCTTCATCGGCGGGAAGCGGGCGGGATCGATCGAACCGCCGAGCGCGACCTCGATCGTCGCGCCGACTCCGGCCTTGTGAGCGGCGGCGGCAGCCGGTGCATCGACGATCTGGGCCAGCACCCGCTTGCCGTAACCGGCCTTGCGCAAGGCGGCGAGGATCAGGTTGCTGTCGCCGGAGGCGCCGGACGAGGTCGCGTCAGCCGCATCGGTGAAGATCACCGGGCCGTCGATGCTCCGGGCCTGGGCGATGGCGCGGTCAAGCGGCACGAGCTTGCCCTGCATTCGGAAGCGCAAGGGCCAGAACTCCTCGGCCAGCCGGATCGCCTCGCGCTCCGCCGTCGCCCTGTCGCCGTCGGTCAGGATCAGCACCTGCGAGCAGAGTTCGGGCACGTCGGTAAAGGGGTTACCGATCATGATGCCGGCGGCGAGCGCCCGCCCCTCCTCCTCCAGCCGGCGGCATTCGGCTAGAAGCTCGCCATAGCAGCCGGTCTTGGTGATGAGCTCGTCGCCGCGCACCAGAGCGGGAATGACGACGCGGGCAGCGACGGGTTTGATGCCGCCGGCCATCAGCTTCAGCAGCAGTTCGGCGGCGCGGCGGCCGGTATCGGCGAAGTCGACATGGGGGTAGGTCCAGTAGATCGCGAAACCGTCGACATTGCGGAGCATCCGGTCGGTCAGGATGCCGTGCAGGTCGAGCGAGATGACGATCGGCATGTCCGGCCCGACACGCTGGCGCAGCTTCTCCAGCAGGTAGCCTTCCGGATCGAGTTCGCCATCGGCGCCCATCGCGCCATGCAGCGAGACATAGATGCCGTCGATGCGATCGAGCTTGGCGAAGATCGCGGCGAGGATTTCTTCCGAGAGCTTCTTCCAGCCTGCGGCCGAGAGTGGGCCGGCGCTGCCCGAGCGCGCGCAGATGGTCGGTACGATCTCGATATCGGGCCTGGCCTCGAAGACCGCGAGCGCGCCGCCGAGCTCCTGGTTCTGGCCGCGCTGGACGTAGAGACCATCGCCATGGTGGATCAGGAAGTTCTCGTAATGCGACGGCAACGGATTGAAGGAGGAAATCTCCTGCTTGCAGTCGGCGATCAGGATGCGCTTCATCGGGCGGCTCCTAGAGGCTGTTAGTGACCATGGGAGGGATTTGACGCTGGCGATTTTGCGCGAATGCAAGGAGTTCGAGGACGCAAACCTTCCGGTTTGCTACGAAGAACGACACGGCAGTCGCGCAAAAGCGCCGCGCCCTCCGGGTGAGGTGAAAACCGCAGAGCTGCAGCGTCGCACCGCTTGCCGATACCAGTGGTATCGGCGGCGCGATGCTCCTCCCATCTCTGCGGTTTTGACCTCATCAGATGCCTCCCATGGTCACTAACAGCCTCTAGGGGTCAGAATTTCAGGCGGGGGTCGAGCACGTCGCGCAGGCCGTCGCCGAGCAGGTTGAGGCCGAGGACGCAGGTGATGATCGCGAGGCCCGGAAACACCGTGATCCAGGGCGCCTCGCGCATGAAATCGCGCCCCTGGGCGATGATCGAGCCGAAGGAGGCGGCCGGCGGCGGCGGGCCGGCACCGACGAAGGACAGTGCCGCCTCGGCTAGCACCGCGATGGCGAAGACATAGGTCAGGCGCACGATCAGCGGGCCGGCGACGTTGCGCAGCACATGCTTGAACAGGATGGTCCATTCGCCGACGCCGATCGAGCGGGCGGCGGCGATGTATTCCTGCTCCTTTTCAAGCAGAACCGAGGCACGCACGATGCGGGCGGTATGCGGCGTCGTGGCAATGGCGAGCGCGATCACGACATTGGTCAGCGAAGCGCCGAGCACCGCCGAGACGACCATGGCCAGCACGATCGACGGGAACGCCATCAGCGCATCCATGATCCGCATGATCGGCTGGTCGAGATGGTAGAAATAGCCGGCGATGGCACCGCTCAACGTACCGGCGACCCCGGCCAAGACGACGGTGCAGGCACCTATGGCGAGCGAGATGCGGGCGCCGATCATCACGCGCGAGAGGATGTCGCGACCGAAATGGTCGGTGCCGAACCAGTGCACGGCGCTTGGGGCCGCAAGGCGGGCGCGGACATTGCTCTTGAGCGGATCGAAAGGCGTCAGCCAATCGGCGGCAAGCGCGACCGCGACCATCAGCAGCACCAGCACCGCCCCGATCACGAAGGAGCGGTTGCGGAAGAGGCGCCCCCAGAGGGCGCGGCCGACGAGAGGCGTGCCCTGCATCAGGCTAGCCTCACGCGCGGATCGACCACGGCGTAGAGGATGTCGACGACGAGATTGATCGCGAGATAGACGACCGCGAGGAAGAGCAAGCCGCCCTGCAGCACCGGGAAGTCTCGCGAGGCGATGGCGCCGACGATCAAGCGGCCGATTCCGGGGATGGAGAAGACCTGCTCGACGATGACCGCGCCGCCGAGCAAGGCGCCGGAGACGATGCCGATCACCGTGAGGATCGGGATCATCGCGTTGGGCAGCGCGTGGCGCAGCACGACATGAAGCTTGGCCAGCCCCTTGGCATCGGCAGTGCGGACATAATCCTGCGAGAGCGTGTCCAGCATCGAGGCGCGCGCCATGCGGGCGATGAAGCCGACCTGCACCAATCCCAGCGTCAGCGCGGGCAGAACCATGCCGCGCAGCCACTGGCCCGGCGAATCCATGAAGGGCGTGAAGCCGCCGCTCGGCAGCCATCCGAGCGACACCGCGAAGACCAGCACCATGACGAGGCCGAGCCAGAAATCCGGCACGGAAAGCCCGAGCAGGGCCGTGGTCATCACCGCCTGATCGGGCCAGCGGTTGTGATTGACGGCCGCGATGATGCCGGCCGCGACGCCGAAGAAGACGGCGAAGGCCAGCGCCAGCGCCGCCAGCGAGAGCGTGACCGGCAGGCGCTCGATCAGGGCGGCGGTGACCGAGCGGTTGAGCAGGATCGACTGGCCGAGATCGCCGCTGAGGATGCGCCCATACCAGCCGAACATCTGCTGCGGCAGCGAGAGGTCGAGCCCGAGCGCACTGCGCAGCTTGGCGACCTGGTCTGGTGTCGCCGAAGCGTCGAGGAAGGCCGCCGCCGGATCGCCCGGCACCAGCCAGATCAACGCGAAAGACATCAGCGAGACCAGGACGAGCACGAGAAAGGCGCCCGCGAGCCGGCGGATCAGGAAATGTCCCATGCCGCCCTCCTTCCGAGCGCTAGGCCTTCGTTCTGATAAGTGCGCGTCATCCCGGGCGGCCGAAGGGAGACCCGGGATCCATTCCGGAACGCTTCCGGCAAAGGTTCAGGAATGGATCCCGGATCTGCGCCGCAGCGCGGCTTGTCCGGGATGACACGGCTAATATGACGGCGGTCGATACCTACGACGGCGGGCATCGACCGCTTGCCCTCAAGGCTCCAGCCAGACGCCCCACATGCGCGGGATGCGATAGGGCTTGAAGTTCTTGAGCTTCGCCGTCGAGGCCTGGAAGACCCCGTAATTGCCGGCCTTCATCGCCACGGCCGCATCGTACATGTGCTTCTGGAAGGCATCGAAGAGGGCTTTGCGCTTGCCTTCGTCCATCTCGGCGTTAAAGGCGGCGGCGATGCGGTCGATCTCCGGGTCCTTCGCCTGCTGCGACAGGCCGTTGACCCAGGGCGCCATCACCGAGCCCGGCCCTTCATAGGGTTCGATGCCGAAGCCGTGCGTCCAGAAGGTCCAGCCGGTCGGGGTAAAGCCGATCTTCGAGACCGTCGGCCAGTCGGCGACGGTAATGTCGACCTCGACACCGATCTCCTTCAGCTTCTGCTGGACCAGCGTCGCGGTGTCGACATTGGGGCGCAGATTGTCGGTGATGAAGGTGATCTTGCCGCCCTTGTAGGAGGATTTGGCGAGCAGTTCCTTGGCGAGCTTGATGTCGTTCTTGTTGTATTTGTCGCTGCCGACGGTCGAGTGGAAGGCCGCGCCCGGATAGAGCCAGCTCGGGTCCATCTGGTAGATATCGGCATAGGAGATCGCCATGATCTCCTCCATGTCGAGCGCCGCCTGGACGGCCAGCCGGAAATTCACGTCATTGGCCGGCGCCTGCGCCTGGTTGAACTTGATCACCTGCAGGCCGAACGGCATCGACTTGTGGATGGTGAAGCGGTTGTCGGTGCCCAGCCGCTTTGCGGTCGGGCCGTCGACGGTCTCGTTGAGCTGGATCTGGCCGGCCTCGAGCGCGGCGCTGCGGGCGCCGCCTTCCGGCATGAAGCGGAAGGTCACGGTGTCCAAGAAGGCTTCCTTCTTGCCGGCGAAGCCGTCCCGGCCGGTGCCCTTCGGATTGGGCGCATAGCCGTCATAGCGCGTCAGCTTGACGTGGCTGTCCGGCCTGTACTCGACAAACTTGTACGGGCCGGTGCCGATGACCTCGATCTTGCCGGCCTCCTTGGCGGCTTCGCTCGCCGGGTAGATCGCGATCGGGGCGCGTGGCGAGGAGAGATTGTCGAGGAAGGTCGATTGCGCCTGTTTCAGCGTGACCGTGACCTCGTGCTCGCCGCTCGCCTTGATCGTGTCGATGGCGGCGACCAGCGCCGGCGAGGCGCCGACCTTGCGATAGCGCTCCAGCGAGGCGACGACATCCGCCGCATCGAGCTTCTTGCCGTTGTGGAAGGTCACGTCCTTTCGGATCGGGAAGACATAGGTTTTGCCATCGGGCGAGACCGTCACGCCCTCGGCCAGCTCCGGCACCGGCTTGGCGTTCTCGTCGCGGGCATAGAGCGTCTCGAAGATGTGGAGCGTGACGTTGCGCGAGGCCTGCGCCGAGGTGATCTGGGCATCGAGCGAAGGCGGCGCCTGGCTGATGCCGATGACGACGTCGCCGCCCTTGCGCTGGGCCAGCGCGCCTTGCGCCCCTCCGAGCATAAGCGCTGCCGCGAGGGCGGCGCCGAAGATGAGGTGCTTTGCCATGTTCTTGTCCCCTCAGGATTGATGGTCAGGCACGTGGTGGTTCAGGCGTAAGCTTGGTCAGGCGGCGGCGCGCACCGCGTCGTAATCCTCCATCAGCACGGCAACCGCGTCGCCGCGCTGGACCCGGCCCGGACCGGCGGACATCCAGAGCACGCCGTCGCGGCGGTAGCGCACCTCCAGCGGATCGCGGTCGATATCCTCGACGAAATGCAGGTAGCCCGCGAGATCGCCGGCGCGGCAGATGTCGCCGACGACGTTGCGCGGCTCGAAGAGCCCGCCTGCCGGAGCGAAAGAATAGCCGGCGGCATCGCGCACCATCATGTGGCGGGTGCCAGGCGAGCCGTCGCGCTGCGTCGTGTCGGGCTTTCCGTCCATCAAGCCGCAATGCTTGAGGATGTTCGTCAGCGCCCGGTCGGCGATGCGCACGCCCTCGACATTGACCCGGCCCCAGCCGCCGAGCTCGGTGCCGAGCGAGAGGATGCCGCGCCGCTCGACCGAGGAGGTCAGGGTCGCGCCCTCGTCGACGCCCCAGAACACAACATTGTAGGGCGCGCCGAAGGCGGCCGCCGCCGCCATCGTGCGCTCGCGCAAGGCAGCGTCGGCAACGTAGTGCATGTTGGTCGAGAGCGCCGAGTCGCCGGAATGGCCGGCGGTGTGAAGATCGACGGAGACATCGACCAGCGGCAGCACCACCGTATCGACGAAATGCGCCAGCATCTCGGAGAAGGTGCCGCGTGGATTGCCGGGGAAGCAGCGGTTCATATCGCGATTGTCGACCGGCGAGAGCCGCGTGTCGTTCAGCACGGCGGGCATGTTGAGCGCCGGGATCATGATGACCCGCCCCTGCACCTTCGCCGGATCGAGGCTGCGGGCGAGGCGCGAGACGGCAATCTGGCCCTCGTACTCGTCGCCATGCACGCCGCCGGTGAATAGGATCGTCGGACCGGAGCCGTTCTTCACGCTGACGACGGGGATTTCGACGACGCCCCAGCCGGACGTGTTGCGGGACAGAGGCGCCCGCAGATAGCCCGCTTGCCTGCCTGAAGATTCGAAGTCGATCTCGCAACGAACCCGACTTTCCGACGCCATGGCGAACCCCTCTCGCTCTTGCGTTTCGTATGATTGTATACGATCATACGACCTGTCAAGCGAGAGGCAGAGAGCCGGATGACGGATACGGGCGGACCAGTGCGGGCAGCCGGAATGGCAACACAGGAGCGGGCGAAGAGCGCCGCACCCGACTGGCAGCCCCTCCAGCCGCAGACGCTCGTCGACCATGCGATCGAGGCGATCATCGCGGGCGCCGCCGCCGGGCTGATCCTGCCGGGGGACCGGATCGTCGAGGTCGATCTCGCCCGCAAGCTCGGGGTCAGCCGCGTACCGGTGCGCGAGGCGCTGCGCCTGCTCGAAAGCCAGGGCGTCGTGGTCAGCGAGGCCTACAAGGGCATTCGGCTCCGCCCGGTGACGAACGAGCGCGTCTCGGACCTGATCGAGGCGCGCATCGCGCTGGAAGCGAGCGCCGTGGTGCGTGCCGTCGCCGCCGGCCGCAATCGCGGGGCTCATCTCGACGAACTCCGTGCCGCCGTGGCGGAGATGGAATTGATGGCGGCGCGCGGCAGCGCCTATGGCGTCGCGGTCGCCGATACCGGCTTCCACCGCGCACTCTGCCGGCTCGGCGGCAACAGCGTCACCTTCGACCTGTGGGAGACGCTGGCGCCGCAATGCACGATCATTTTCGGCCTGGCCACCTTCGGCAAACCGATGGCCGGCGTGGTCGAGGAGCATGTCGACCTGCTCGCCGCCTTCGAGGCCGGCGATATCGCGGTGATCACCCGCACGCTCGACGAGCACATCACCGTCATGAACCACGCGATGGATTACGAGGCCATCGTCGCCCAGCGCCGCAAGGAAAGGGATTTGCCGTGAACGACCAGCCCATCCAGACGCGCGCGGCCGGCCGGACGGCGGGGCTCCCGCCCTTCCGCATCACCCGCATCGAGGCCGCCCCCCTGTTCGGCGAAAGCCCGAAAGGCGGCTGGTCAGCGGAGATCCGGCCGGAGGATTCGATCCATGCGCTGATCGCGGTCCATACCGATCAGGGCCTCACCGGCTATGGCAGCGTCTTCACCGATGGCCGGCTCGTGCAGGCGGGCCTCAAGGTGCTGGAGCCGCTCTTCCTCGGCGCGGATGCGCTCTCGCCCGATTTCGTCAGCGAGAAGCTGCATCAGAACACCTTTTGGATGGGGCGCGGCGGCACGCTGACCCATACGATCAGCGGCATCGACATTGCCCTCTGGGACATTCTCGGCCAGGCGACGGGGCTCAGCGTCGGGCGCCTGCTCGGCGGGCGCTATCGCGAACGCGTGCAGCCCTATTGCTCGCTGCTGATGGAGGAGCCGGTGGCGATGAAGGATGTCGTCGCGAGCTATCGCGACAAGGGTTTCAGTGCCTTCAAGATCGGCTGGGGGCCGTTCGGCCGGGCGCTCGACGTCAAGCTCGACGAGGCGATCGTGCGGGCCGCGCGCGAGGCGGCCGGCGAGAAGTCCAAGCTCTTCGTCGATGCCGGCGCCAGCGACGCGCTTTGGCCGCATGGGCTGAAATGGGCCAAGCGCACGGCCGAGATGCTGGCGGATTACGAGGTCGGCTGGTTCGAGGAGCCGGTCAGGCCCGATGCCATCGACGATTATCGCGAATTGCGCCGCTCCTCGCCCGTACCGATCGCCGGCTGCGAGGTGCTGACCCGGCGCCAGAGCTTCATTCCCTGGCTGACGACCGGCGCGCTCGACATCGTCCAGCCCGACGTCACCAAGGTCGGCGGCATATCCGAGCAGCGCCGCATCGCCTGGATGGCCTATGATCTCGGCATCAAATATGTCGGCCATGGCTGGAACACGGCGCTCGGCCTCGCCGCCGACCTGCAGATGGCCGCGGCCTTCCCGGATGCCGATCTCGTCGAGTTCATCGGCGGCAGCCCCTATGTCGACGGCATCCTCGCGAAGCCCTTCGCGCTCGACGCCGAGGGCTGGCTGACGATTCCGGACCTGCCGGGGCTCGGCGTCACGATCGATCGCGACAAGCTCGGCCGCTATACGCCGGATCCGGGGGCACTGTTCGTGTGATGCCCCGGGAACTGGCTGTCATGTAAGAAAGCGCGGGTCATCCTGGACGGAGCGTAGCGAAGATCCGGGATCCATGCCTGAACCTCAATCGGAAGCGTTCCGGAATGGATCCCGGGTCAAGCCCGGGATGACCCGCGTGGTTCCGAGAATGGTCGGCCAGCCCCTGCCGCCATTTCACTCCGCCATCGCATAGGCCGCCCTATCGATGCCATGACGGGCGAGCTTGTCGTAGAAGGTCTTGCGGGGGATGCCGAGCGTCTCCAGCGTCGCGCGGACATCGCCGCGATTGGCCTCCAGCGCCTCGCGGATCAGATTGGCCTCGATCGCGTTGAGGCGATCCGGCAGGCTCGCGACCGGAGCGTCAGAGCGAGCTGATTGCGCCGGCAGATCGCTGGAAAGGCCGAGCGCGACCCGCTCGGCGAAGTGGACGAGCTCGCGGACATTGCCCGGCCAGTCGTTCTCGACCAGATAGCGTTCGACGGCCCGATCCAGCGCGGGCACCGGCCGGCGATACTTTTCCGCCGCGCGCGCCAGAAACCGGGTGAAGAGCAGCGGAATGTCGCGGCGGCGCTCGCGCAGCGGTGGAATGCGCAGGGTCACGACGTTCAGCCGATAATACAGGTCCTCGCGAAAATCGCGGCGTTGGGCGGGATCGCCGAGATCGGCCTTGGTCGCGGCCACGACCCGCAGATCAACGCGGCGCAAGTCGTTCGAGCCGAGCGGGGCGATCTCGCGCATCTCCAGCACGCGCAAGAGCTTGACCTGAGCAGAAAGCGGCATGCTCTCCAGTTCGTCGAGGAAGAGCGTGCCGCCGCTGGAATGCTCGATGCGGCCGATCCGCTTTTTCTGCGCGCCGGTGAAGGCGCCGGGCTCGTAGCCGAACAACTCGCTCTCGATGACGCTGTCGGGCAGCGCGCCGCAATTCAGCGCGACGAAAGGCTTGTCGCGGCGGCGACCGAGCCGGTGCAGCAGCCCGGCGACGACCTCCTTGCCGGTGCCCGTCTCGCCGAGCACGAGCACGTCGACATCGACATCGGCGAGTTCGCGGATGGTCTGGCGCAGGCGCGTGATCGCGGCGGTCTCGCCGATCAGCGCGGTCTCCTCCTCGCCCTGTTCGGCCAGCGCCCGCAGCCGCCGATTCTCGAGGACGAGCGCGCGCTTCTCGGCCGCGCGCCGGAGCGTCTCGACGAGGCGCTCGCCGGCATAAGGCTTGGCGATGAAGTCGTAAGCGCCCTCGCTCATCGCGCCGACGGCGGTGGCGATATCGGCATGACCAGAGATCATGATCACCGGGATATCGGGGTCGAGCGCCCGCAGGCGCCGGAACAGTTCGATCCCGTCCATGCCGGGCATGCGGATATCGGTGACGACAATGCCGGCATAGTCCGGCCCGATCCGCGCCAGCGCCGCCTCCCCGGAGGCCAGCGCCACCGCCCGGAAGCCGGCGAGGCGCAACGCCTGGACATTGGCGTCGCGCAGGTCGGGATCGTCATCGACGAAGGAGACCTCGATCGCGGCCGAAGCTTCGGTGTCGCTCATGCCGCCGCCCTTTCGAGAGTGATGACGAAGCTGGCGCCGGCGCCGGGGGCGCTCGTCGCGGTCAATGTGCCGCCGAAGGAGACGATCATGTCCTGCGAGATCACCAGTCCGAGCCCCAGTCCCTTGGGCTTGGACGTGCTGAACGGGACGAAGAGCTGCGCCAGCGCCTGCTCGGACAAGCCGGGGCCGCGATCCGTAATCGCGATCTCGACCCTCTCGTCGCCTGGCGTGACCGTGATCGCGAGCGCAGGCTCGCCGCCCTGCCCGCCTTCCATCAACGCCTCGATCGCATTGCGCAACAGGTTGACGAAGACCTGTTCGAGTTCGATCGGCCGGGCGATGACGTGGACCGGCTCCGGCGGCACGGTGACGAGCGGCGTCACGCCCGCCTGCCGCAAGGGACCTTCGAGCAGGGTCAAGGCGCCCTCGATGATCGTGCCGATCGGAACCGGGGCCAACGGCTCCTTGCCGCGCCGCGCGAAGCCGCGCAAAGCCTCGGTGATCGCGCCGATCCGGTCGGTCAGCGAGACGATCCGGACCAGCGCCCCGTCCGCATCCGCAGGCTCGGCACGCTTGAGGAAGGCGCGGGCGTTCTCGGCATAGGTGCGCAGCGCCGCCAGCGGCTGGTTGACCTCATGCGCGACGCCGGCGGTGACCTGGCCGAGCGTCGCGAGGCGGTTGGCCTTGGCCAATTCCTCGCGGAGATTGGAGAGCCGTTCCTGTGCGCGGGTGCGCTTCGCCATCTCGGCGACGAGGCGTTCATTGGCGCCGGCCAGCTCGGCCGTGCGCTCGGCGACGCGGTCCTCCAGTTCGGCCTTGGAGCGGGCATCGGCCTCCTGCCGGGCGAGGTTGCGCTGTCGGCGATGCAGCGCGAAGCCAGCCAGCGCCGCCCCCGGCATCAGCAGGAGCGCAACCAGCGCCTGCGATTGCGAGCGTCCGGCGGTGATCGCGGCATCGACAGGCTGGAGCACCTCCAGCACCCAGTCCGTGGTCGCGACAGGCTGACGGATGCGGACATAGCGCCCGGCGAAGGCATCTGCGCCCTGCACGAGATCGCCGCGCTCCTGCAGCGGCAGCATTGTCAGCGGAGCGGTACCGAACTGAAGCGAATCCCGGATCGCGGCCGCGGTCGCCGGAGCAAGCGGCGCCTCGACCCGGAAGCGCCAATCCTCGACCGTCGAGAGCAGCACCACGCCTCGCCGGTCGACGACATAGGTCTGGCCGCCGAGCGCCCGCCAATCC
>Ga0209793_1000434_pt1 | contig 49172 bp, 47 predicted proteins | sample EBPBio122009_DNA_FD_185863 | JGI IMG/M metagenome (GOLD analysis project Ga0209793, IMG submission 185863) | Wastewater treatment Type I Accumulibacter community from EBPR Bioreactor in Madison, WI, USA - Reactor 1_2/2/2009_ DNA (SPAdes) (version 2) | ecosystem: Engineered > Bioreactor > EBPR >... | reverse complement strand
AGCGCGCGCACCCGCGCGTCGAAGCCCGGCGCAGCGGTGGTCAGCCGCCGCTGGAACACCGCCTGCAGTTCCTTGAAGCCCTTGTAGCCCAGCGACTGCGCATAGCGCACGAAGCTGGAGGCATAGATCCCGCATTTCGCCCCGATGGCATTGACCGACAGCACCGCCACGTCGTTCGGGTTCTGCGTCAGGTACAATGCGATCTTCTGGTACGACTTCGACATGTCGTCGTAGCGGTCGTGGATCAGCCGGATCAGCTCTTCATAGGTGTCCGGCGGGCGAAACGGCATTCTGCGATGATCCATTGAGAAGGACGTGAGGAAACATGCTATCATCATGGTGCAGTGATCGTTGTCAACTAAGGCGCTGCGCAAGGAAAAGTGCTGCAACCTCGTTCAATCGACATTCTGGGCAGTGAATGTCAAAAAGCTGATAGCCGGATTGTTTACTGGCCGCGAAAGGACGCCTAACCTGAACAGCATCAATTCCAACGCCCGACGCGCTTGGACTTCGGGAGCCTGATCCAGCACCACTTGCATGGTGCGATCTGCCAAGGCTGCGGCGGTCCGTTCCGTCAGTTCATGGCCGACATAGAACACCTCCCGCCCAAGCGGGTGGGTCCGAAGCATGTCACAAAGCACCCCGTTCAATCCGCCACAATTGTAGAACCCGGCCACCGCCTCCCCTGAGTTCAGGACGTCCCGCAGCAGCTCGACTCCGAAGATGCCCTTCTCCGGCGCCAAAAGCACCAGGGAGAAATCAAGATCCGGATTAGGGAATGCTGCGAAATAATCCGAGAAACCCCGAAGCCGCTGCTTGTGCGCCTCATATCGGTTCTCGGGAGCAAGGGCTACGACCCGGCCCCGCTTGCGGCACATCCGCGATAGAAACATCGCGGCCGACCTGCCAGCCGCAGTGTGGTTGATGCCAACATAGTCACCCGTAAAGCCAGCCACCTCAGTCACCAGTTGAATAACGGGCGTGCCGGACCTCTGGACATCCTGCAAGGCGTCACGAACCGCCGGATGATCTGGCGCCGTGATAATCAAGCCTGACCTCCGAATACTGTTCGCTTTAATTCTTGCGACACATTCCTCGGCATTCTGTCCCACAATCGTTCGATAAAGTATCACATTCGAGTCTAATGTGTCGGCCGCCTCAACAAACGCCGTCACCAAGCGAGCAAAGAATGTCGTCTCTGGTCGAGCCAATATCAACTCGATACGCTCAGTTGTTTGATGCATTTCTGGAAAGTCCCGGTCATATCTCAATGACTTTGCTGCTTTGATGACTCTTTGGACTTTATCTGGTCTAACCCCGCCTCGCCCATTCAGAACTCGTTCAACCGTGGCGAGGCTGACTCCAGCCTCTGCAGCGATGTCGGCAAACTTCACTCTCGCCATGATCGGCTCCTCCGCCCCCCAATCCGCGGAGAAAATTGAGGTGATCGCCTCAATTTTACGTTTCCCAACGGGCGATCGCAAGTAGCCTACTGAAAACACGTGAACTTTCTTCGGCAGCGCCTCCGCCTCACGCGCCGTTGCAACTCTTGCAACATGACAATTTTCTATGCAGTTTCTCTTTGCCTGGGGTGCGCCCTGGGTGCGGGGAGGAAGACCGCCCATTACCCCAAACGCATAAATCACCGGAAAGCCTGCGCTTTCCGGAACAGGATGGGCTGTGCGCAACAGGAGGACGCAATGAAATTCAAGAAATCGCTGGCAGCTTTGGCGCTGTCGACCGCCCTGGTCGCGGGAGGGGCGGCCCTTGCCAAGGACTCCGACCACGACTGGACCGGAATCGACATTCTGGTGCTGCACTGGTCGCAGTCGTCGAACCCCTTCTTCGAGGCGGTGAACAGCGGTGTTATCGACGCGGCCGAGGACCAAGGCGTGACCGTCGACATCCAGTTCGGCGAGGAAGATCCGGTCACGACCTCTAACATCCTCGAGACAGCCATCGCAAACGGGGTCGAGGCCATCGCTGTCGCTATCGCCGACGACAATGCCTATGACGAGATCCTCTGCCGCGCCAAGGAGGCGGGCATCGTGGTCGTCACGCTGAACATCGACGACTCGCAGGGCGCCAACGGCATCTGCCGCCTGGCCTTCATGGGTCAGAACTTCGTCGAGTCGGGCTATGTCCTCGGCAAGCGAATGATCGAGGAGCACGGGCTGAAAGAGGGCGACCTGGTCTTCACTCCGGTCGAAGCCCCCGAGGGCACCTATGCGGTGCTGCGCCACGAGGGCGTCGCTAAGGCTCTCGCCGAGATTGGCGCGACCACCGAGATCCTGGGCACCGGCAACGACCATGGTCAGGCGCTGAGCCTCATGACCCAGTGGCTTCTGGGCCACCCGGATGCCGATGCGGTGATCGGGCTGGGGCAGACGCCCACCAGCCAGGCGGTGCAGGCGATCAAGGATGCCGGCCTGACCATCCCGGCGGGCGGCTTCGATGTCTCGCAGTCGATCCTGAAGAACATCGAGGACGGCGAACTGACGGCGGCGGTAGACCAGCAGCCCTATTCGCAGGGCTACTACGCGGTCACCCAGGCTGCGCTGGCGGTGAAATACGGCCTCTACCCGTCCGAGATGGACACCGGCGGTGCCGGCTTGGTCGACAAGACCAACTACAAGGCCGCCGTCGAATGGGCCGGGAAGGTCCGCTGAGACCATAGCGAAAAGACCGGGAGGGGCACCCCTTCCCGGTCCAGCCAGAAAAGGGGAGGGGAAACCGGGAATGTCCGCCACACAATCAGATCACATCCGTTCGGCCATCGCAGCCAGAAACAGCCGCGGCATGGCCGCCAAGGTCCGCGACTGGATCCAGTCGCGCCCCGAGGGTGGTATCGCCGTCCTCTTCGTCGTCGTGCAGGCCGTCGTGGTCCTGTCCGCCGTCGCCATGCCGGATTTCCGCTACCTGACGCAGGCCAACATCGCTGTGACGCTGAAGGCCATCGCGCCGCTGGGGATCATGGCGCTTGGCGTCGGCATCCTGATGATCGCGGGCGAGTTCGACCTGTCGGTCGGCGCGCTATATTCCTTCTGCGCCATCGTCACCGCGACCCTGACCAACGCCTGGGGCGCCGACATAGACGCCGAAGGCGCCAACGCGCTGCTGCCCTTCGTCGCCATGGCCATCGGCCTGCTGATCGGAACGCTGGCCGGGATCGTCCATGCGGTGATCACGTTGCGCTTCAACATCCCGTCCTTCATCACAACACTGGGGGCCATGCTGATCTGGAAAGGCGCCACACTGTTATTCCACGGCGCCACCTCGCTACGCTTCAAGCCATCGGAACCCTTCGCCTCGATCTTCGGCGGGCAGATCGGCGTCGTCCATGCCTCCATGTTCTGGTTCCTCGGCATGGCGGTGGTCTTCTTCTTCCTCCTGCACCGCCATCGGCTGGGTAACCACTTCTTCGCGGTCGGCGGCAACCGCAACGCCGCCGTCGCCATCGGCATCAACCCGGCGCGCACCAAGATCATCGCCTTCGCCATCTGCGGCTTCATGGCCGCGCTGTCGGGGATCGTGGCCGGGGTCCGGGTCTCGTCGATCCAGCCGGGCGGCGGTATCGGGCTGGAACTGGTGGCCATCGCGGCCTGCGTGATCGGCGGCCATGCGCTGATGGGCGGCCGGGGCTCGATCCTGGGCATCGTGCTGGGAACGGCGCTGATGTTCACCATCCAGGACGTGCTGCTGCTGCTGCGCGCGCCCGGCTTCTATTTCGAGATGTTCGTCGGCGGTCTGATCGTGATCGCGGTGATCATGAACATGGCGATCCGGCGCAAGGGATGAGGGGGACGGAGATGACCGAACAACTGGAAATCGTTACTCCGGCCGAACCGCCCGTCGCCGGCCTGAAGCCCACCGAGACGCCGCTTCTGGAGATGCGCAACATCACCAAACGCTATGGCGGCTTCGTCGCGCTGAACGACATGAACTTCTACATCGGCCGGAACGAGGTGATCGGCCTTCTGGGCGACAACGGTGCTGGCAAGTCGACGCTGGTCAAGATGATGTCTGGTATCAATCCGCCGACCTCCGGCGAGATTCTCGCCAATGGCCGCAAGGTCCAGTTCCGCAGCCGCTCCGACAGCGAGGCGGCCGGGATCGAGACCATCTACCAGGACATCGCGCTGGTCGACAGCATGTCGATCACCCGCAACATCTTTCTCGGCCGCGAGATGGTGAACGCCTTCGGCTTCATGAACCACAAGGCTATGGAGCAGAAGACCATCGAGATCCTCGGCTCGGCGGTGCAGATTTCCGGCATCGACGATCCGGATAAGGAGGTGGGCTTCCTTTCCGGCGGCCAGAAACAGGCCGTCGCCATCGCGCGGGCGGTGCATTTCAAGCGCAATATCCTGCTTCTGGACGAACCGACCTCGGCCCTGTCGGTGCGCGAGACCGAACATCTTCTGGCCTATGTCCGTGACCTGAAGGACCAGGGAACATCCTCGGTCCTTGTGACGCACAACCTCTACCACGCCTTCCAGGTCTGCGACCGCTTCGTGGTGATGAGCCACGGAACGAAGGTGTTCGAAGCCCGCAAGGAGGACACCTCGATTGAGGAAGTGACCTACCACGTGATCAGGACCTGATCCTCCGGCACCGCGCCAGCAAGGCGCGGCGCCTACCCCCTCAAGACCCGTTCAAGACCCGGAGCATCACATGGCCCTCGCAGGAACCGAATTCTACCCGCCCGTATCGCGCAAGCTTCGCCTCGGCATAGTCGGAGGCGGGCGCGGTGCGCTGGTCGGGCAATGGCACTGGACGGGCGCACGGCTGTCGAACCGCTGGGACCTGGTGGCGGGGGCATTGTCGTCGGACCCGGAAACCGCCCGCGCTTCGGGGCGCGAATGGATGCTGTCCGAGGACCGGATCTACACCGATTACCGCGCGATGGCTAAGGCTGAAGCAGCGCGACCCGACGGAATCGAAGCGGTGGCGATTTGCACGCCGAACTTTTCTCACCGCCCTATCGCCGAGGCCTTCATGGATGCGGGCATCGACATCATCTGCGACAAGCCGATGACCAACACGCTCGAGGATTGCGTGGCGCTGGAAAAGCGCCAGCGTGAGACCGGCCTCGTCTTCGCCATCACCCATCCTTACCCGTTCCACGCGATGGCCCGGCAGGCGCATGAGATGGTGAAGGCCGGTGCCATCGGCAAGGTCAGCCAGGCGCTGGTGGAATATGCGCAGGACTGGGCGACAGAACCGGACGATCCCTCATCGAAAAGCCTGGCATGGCGGCGCGATCCTGCCAAGATCGGCCGCGCCTCGGCCACTGGCGACATCGGAACCCATGCCTTCCAGATGCTGGAATATATGACCGGCCACCGGGTCGCTCGGCTGCGGGCCGATTTCCACGTCTGCGGCGCACCCAAGGCGATGGAGGACACCGCTTTCTTGAACCTGTCGCTGGACAATGGTGCCCCGGCGGCGATGTGGCTGACCCAGGCGGCGCCGGGCAACTACAGCGGGTTGCGCTTTCGCATCTACGGCGACAAGGGCGGGCTGCACTGGGACCAGGAATTCCCCGAAACCCTGCGCTACACCCCGCTGAACGCCCCAGAGCAGACCTTCGTCCGCGGCCACGGGTCGGGCATCGTGCCATCTGCGGAACGGATGGTGCTCTTGCCCCGCGGTCACGGCGAGGCGCTGTCGGACGCCTGGGGCAACCTTTACCGCGAGATCGCCATCGCCGTCGAGGCGCGGCGGGCGGGCAAAACGGTGCCCGAGGGGCTGATCGACTTGCCCGACATCAAAACCGGCTCGCGCGGCGTCCGCTTCATTAACGCCGCCGCCGACAGCCACGAGGCCGGCGGCACCTGGGTTCAGGTGGACTGACGGAGTTTTCCCATGCGTATCGCCCTTGACCCTTTCATGCACCGCCACCTTGGCCTTGAGGACCTTCCCCGCAAGGTGAAGGAGCTTGGCTATGACTGGATCGAACTGTCGCCGCGCGGCGACTTCCTCGAATGGTTCAAAGCGCCGCGGGTCTTCCCAGACCGGATCAGGACGTTCCGGAAGGCGCTGGCGACAGAGGGAGTAAAGATCGCCAGCCTCCTGCCGATGTATCGCTGGGCCTCGAACGACGAGGGCGAGCGGCAGGCCGCTGTGAAGCACTGGAAACGCGCCATCGAGATCGCGGTAGAGATGGAAGTGGACACGATGAACTCCGAATTCGGCCGCGGGCCGCATCCGAACAAGGGCTCGTGCTACTGCTGCCATACCGGCAGCATGATCGAGACCTGCGAGAACGCCTGGTGGCGGTCGATGGAAGAGTTGGTGCCGGTGCTGGAGCGCGAGGGCATCCAGCTGAACATCGAGCCCCACCCCGAGGACTGGTGCGAGACGATCCAGCCCGCGCTCGACATCATCCGCACGGTGAACTCAAAGAGCGTGAAGTTCCTCTACTGCGCGCCGCACACCTTCTATTTCGGCGGCGACACGGTGGAAATGCTGCGTGCGTCGAAGGACGTGCTGGCCCATGTCCATGTCGGCGACACATTCAACCACCGGGCCAGCTCGGGCCTGCGTTATATCCTGAACCCGCCGGGCACGCAGGTGCGCGTCCATCAGCACCTGAACATCGGTCAGGGCGAGGTGCCTTGGGACAATTTCTTCGGCACCCTGGCCGAGATCGGCTTCGACGGCATCATGACCGCCTGCGTCTTCGCCTGGGAGGAAAAGGCCGACGAATCCGGTCGGTTCATGCGCGCCGAGATGCAGCGCTACATCGACAGATACTGGAAAACATGAGGAGGAACGTCATGGACGACCTGCAATATGGAACCAGGAACAAGCGCGGCGACTGGACCCCGAGCGAGCCGCTGAGGATCGCGCCCATCTACCGGCTGCCCTGGAAGTTTCGCGACATCCTCGGCTTCCTGAAGGGCTACTTCCTGCCCTGGAATGTGTCGTTCATGGCGTTGGCCACGATCTACTGGTTCTTCCTGACGCCCTCGGTCGAGACGATCCGAACGCTCGCTCCCGGCTGGATCCTCTATCTGTTCCTGCGAAACTCGGCGGCGGTCCTGATCTTCTTCGGGGCGATGGAACTGCGGCTCTACGTCCAGCGCCGACAGGGCAGCCAATTCAAATACAATCATCGCTGGCCCAGTGAGCACCCTTCCGACGTGTTCATGTTCAAAAGCCAGACCATCGACGGGATCATCCGCACCTTCGCGACCGGCGTCCCGATCTGGACGGCCTACGAGGTGCTGATCCTGTGGTGCTATGCCAACGGCATCGGCGCCTGGTCGACCTTCGAGGCGCATCCGGTCTGGTTCGTCGTGCTCTGGCTTCTGGTGCCGATCTGGCACGAGGGGCACTTCTACCTGATCCACCGGCCGCTGCACTGGCCGTTCTTCTACAAACATATCCACTCGATCCACCACAACTCGGTGAATCCCAGCCCCTGGTCGTCACTGTCGATGCACCCGGTCGAGCAGTTGCTCTTCTTCTCCAGCTCGCTCCTCTATCTGGTCGTGCCCGCCCATCCGCTGTTTGCACTTTATCATCTGCAGCTGTCGGGTCTCGGCTCGATCGTCGGACATATCGGCTTCGACAAGATCGCCCTGGGGGACGAGAAGCTGATGGATACCCATACCTACAACCACTACCTCCACCACAAGTATTTCGAGGTGAACTATGGCGACGGGACGGTGCCCTTCGACAAGATCTTCGGCACCTACCATGATGGAACCGCCGCCTCGGATGCCGCGCTGGACCGTCGGATGAAGCGGCGGCGCGAAAAGATGGCCGCTCGCTTGGGTTGACCGCAAGCGACCACCTTGTGCCGGGCCGTGCTCTCCCTCCCGCCGGCCCGGCACCTCCTTCCAGCCTCTGAAACGATGAATAGAGAACGCCTATGGCCCGCACCAATCGCGACTATGCCCTGCTGGGAAGGGACGCCCGGCTTGCCGAGAAGATCGGGCTGGTGTCGGCAGCCTGGTATCACACCGAGATTCCACGAAAGGTGATGAAGGACCTGATGCAGCGCGGCGACAATCCGGCCATCCGCGACACCATCATCCTTTTCGCCACGATGATCGGATCGGCGGCTGCAGGCATCTGGCTCTGGCCGTCTTGGTGGTCGGCACCCTTCTGGGCGATCTACGGCGTGCTCTATGCCTCGGCGATGGATTCGCGCTGGCACGAATGCGGGCACGGCACGGCCTTCCGCACCCGTTGGCTGAACGATGCGGTCTACCAGATCGCCTGCTTTTGCATGTTGCGTAACCCGGTGGTCTGGCGCTGGAGCCATGCCCGGCATCACACCGACACTATCATCGTCGGCCATGATCCCGAAATCATCGCCATGCGGCCCGCTGTCGTGGCGCGGCTGATCCTGAACTTCTTCGGGCTGTTCGAGCTTTGGGGGAACGGCAAGGCCATGGTCCAACTCATCTTCGGCTACATGCCTGCAACCACGCGATCCTTCGTGCCCGCCAGCGAGCAGCCGAAGGCCTTTCGCATCGCGCGCATCTGGGGGCTGATCTACCTCGGCACCGCCGCCCTCGCGCTCTGGCTGGGCTCCATCCTGCCGTTCATGGTCATCGGCCTGCCCATCCTCTTCGGCAGCTGGCACATGGTCATGACCGGCTACATGCAGCACCTCGGCCTGGCCGAAAACGTTCTCGACCACCGGCTGAACAGCCGCACGGTCTATATCAACCCGATCAGCCGATTCATCTACTGGAACATGAACTACCACGTCGAACACCACATGTTCCCGATGGTGCCCTACCACGCGCTGCCTCGGCTGCACGCGCTGATCAAGCATGACCTGCCGCCCGCGCATCCGTCGATCCTGTCGGCCTATGCCGAGATCATCCCCGCTCTGGCTAGGCAGTTCCGTAACCCCGACTGGTTCGTGAAGCGGCAACTGCCCCCCACCGCCAAGCCCTATCGGCCCGAGTTCCACGGCGATCTCGAGCCTGGCCAGCCGACGCCGGGCATCGGGGGCTATCCATTTTCCCATGCCGCCGAATAGGCGCCCGACACGACACCTCAAGACTGGAGCCCAGATGCCCTGGATCACCGCCTGTTCCACCGACGACATCGAGACTGAAGATCTGATGCGCTTCGATCATGCCGGCCGCACCTTTGCGATCTATCGCAGCCCGGATGACGAATTCTTCTGCACCGACGGCCATTGCACCCACGAGCGGGTCCATCTCGCCGACGGGCTGGTCATGGACTACGTCGTCGAATGCCCGAAGCACAACGGCCAGTTCGACTACCGCACCGGCGAGGCCGTGCGCGCGCCGGTGTGCGTCAACCTCGCCACCTTCGAGACCCGGGTCGAGGACGGCCAGGTCCAGATACTCATTCCCTGAAGGAGCCCGGAAATGGTCCACAAGAACACCCGCCCGACCGTCCACGACATGCGTCAGATGAAGGCTCGCGGCGAGAAGATCGCGATGCTCTATGTCACCACGCAGGAGGAGGCGGCAGCGGCGGCTCAGGCCGGCATCCACATGCTGTCGATCGAGGCCCGCTTCTTTTCGCCGGGGATGCGAGAGGCTGCCGGGGACTGCTTCGTCCAGATCGGGCTGCCCTACGGCCCGAATGGGGCGCTCGTCACTGCCGAGGATTATCTGCGCGCGGCCTATCATTTCACGGCGATCGGCGGTGACAGCTTCTATTGCGCCGCATCGTTCGACATCCAGAAGGCTCTGTGCGACAATCATGTCCCGATCGTGGCGCATGTGGGCATGAATCCCAACATCGTGACCTGGACGGGCTGGCGCGCGGTCGGCAAGACCGCGACCGAAGCGCGCCGCGTCTGGGACCAGATCAAGCGCCTGGAGGCGGTCGGCGCCTTCGCGGCAGAGCTGGAATGCGTGCCGGACCGCCTGGGGGCCTTCATAAGCGCCAACACGCCCATGCTGATGCTGGGCATGGGCGCCGGTCCCGGTGCGGATGCGCAATACCTGTTCGCCGAGGATGTGCTTGGCTGCACGGACGGACACAAGCCGCGCCACGCCAAGACTTACAGGGACTTCGCGGCCGAGTATGCCCGTCTCCAGGACGAGCGCATCGCGGCCTTCAAGGAGTTCATGACGGACGTTAACACCGGTAGCTATCCTCAACCGCACCACAACGTCCCGATGCAGGACGAAGAATTTGCATCCTTCAAGGCCGCAATCGGTCACTGACTCAAAGGAATCATCCGATAAAGTCGGCCTTCTCGGTGCTGGGCGTATTGGCGGCGTCCACGCCACTGCCATCTCCACCAACCCCGAGGCGCTGATTTTCAGTCTTGGGGTTGAGATCGAGGACTACATGGCTACTCACGACGGCCACCCGCCGCCGCCACGCTGGCCCACAACTTCCGAGGCAAGGAGATGCGAGTGATCGGTCTCCCGGTGGATTGTTTACGTTCCCTAACGATCCCTTTTGCTGGCACGTTGAATTTCATCGAGGATCATCACCGCTTCATAGCCATCCTGGATGGACCCATTTTTGAATGGCCGACCCTCGGCACAGCAGGTAAGAAACTCATGAAGCATGAAGCCGAACCACTCTGCATAACCGATCGAGACCGCATCGTGGGGAACCGTGCCAAGTGCGCCGATGTCTGGAGCGGCTGGGCTGTTCATCACCCGTGTGAAGCCGGTTGACCCGTCCGGCGACCGCAAGGCAATTTCGTAGAAGCTCGGCATCTCGGTCGTGAACCTGGCCGTGCCCTCAGTGCCCATCACCTCGACAGTCAGCCGGTTTCCGCTGCCGACGGCAACGCGGCTGGCGGACAGGTAACCCTGTGCCCCGTTGGTGAAGCGCAGAAGGGCCGACATCACGTCGTCATTGTCGACAACGGCGGTCTTGTCGGACAATGCCACATGCCCGTGTCCGGTCGTGGCGCCCAAAGGCAGCCGACGCTCCGTGATCGAGATGGTGGAGATTGCCCCGATCACCTCGGCCACATCACCGAAGAGGAAGCGCATCGTGTCTACGGCATGGGTGCCGACATCGAGCAGCGCGCCCGGACCGGCCTTGGCGAGCTCGTAGCGCCAGGAATGCGGCAGCAGCGGGTCTGCGGCGTAGTCGCATTGGAACTGGACCAAGATCTGTACCGGCTTGCCCAGATCGCCTGCCTCGATCCGGGCCTTGATCGCCGCGATGGCGGGGATGCGACGGTAGTTGAAAACCGTGCCAGAGACCGACCGCGCCTTGCGCGCGACCTCTGCAACGGATCGGGCAGAGGCCGCATCCAGCGCGAGAGGCTTTTCGCAAAGCACATGCTTGCCGGCGGCCAGCGCAGCCAGAGTCACTTCGGTATGCAGGAAGTTCGGCAAGCAGACCGAGACCACCTCGATCTCGGGATTGGCGATGACGGCCCTCCAGTCGGTCTCGGTCTGTGCGAAGCCCCAGTCGGCGGCCAGTCTGCGCGCAGCGTCGGGGTTCATGTCGCAGACCGTGTGCAGATTGCCCGTGGGGCCGAAGCGGTGCGCAAACTGGCGGTAGGCGGCGGCATGGGCAGCGCCGATCATCCCGGCTCCGATGACGGTAATTCCATGGAACGGCATCTCAGTGTCCTTTCACGTCGGCCCAGCCGCCCGACCGGGCAGAGGCAAAGACGGCATCTGCCACGGCAGCGTTGGCGCGGGCGTCTCCGATTCCATAGAACGGCGCATCGAAGCCGCGCACCGCGCGGGCGAAGTTGGTGACTTCGGCCTCATACTGATCCAGCGCCGGGAATTCGACGGCGTGGGTCTCGGACCGCGCATGATCGGTCGAGGTGTCGATGATGATCAGGTTTGGCTCGGTCTGCGACGGGACATAGGCCTGCGGCAAGGTCAGGAAGGCACGCTCGCAGACAATCTCGATGGATTGCGACGACGCTTGCGCCAGGGAGACCATGAAGGTCGCCTGCCTGCGCGCGCCGAAATCCAGGATCACTGAGGTGAAGAGGTCGATCCCGGCGGTGTTGCGCTCCATCAGCGCCATGGCGCGAAGGGGTTCGGCGCCAAAGACGAAGCGGGCAGCCATGGCGGTATAGCAGCCAAGGTCGTAGTAGGCCCCGCCGCCCATGTCCGGCGTCTGGCGGAAGTCGTCCACCTTCGTCATGTGGAAGGACAGAAGCGAGGAGAAGGTCAGGGGCGCCCCGTAGGTCCTGTCCTGCATCAGCTTGCGAAGATGCTGCCATCTCGGCTGGTGGCGCACCATGAAGGCCTCGGCGATCCGTAAGGCCGGATCGACACGATCCAGCGCAGAGAACTCGTCTGCGCGCATCGCTGCGGGCTTTTCGATCAGGACATGCTTCCCCGCATCCGCAGCCTTGCGGGCCCATTCGATATGCAGGTGGTTCGGCAGTGCGATGTAGATGGCCTCGACATCGGGATCGGCAAGAAGCGCATCGTAGCTGCCATAGGACCTCGGGACCGAATGCCGCTCGGCCATGGCGCGGGCGCGGTCCGCGTCACGGGCGGCGACAGCCCAGGGCAGGCAGGTTGGGCTATTCTTCAGCGCCGGCAGGATGGCTCCGTCGGCGATCCGGGCAGCGCCAAGAATGCCCCAGCGGACGGGTTCGGCGATCATCGGCACGGTTGGTTTCTCCTCCACACCCGACAGGTTCTGCCACAGGGCTTCGGCGTGCGCAGGGTCCGCGGTGATGGGTTTCCATCAGTCGCATCCGTGCCCGCAGAGGCCACCGAAGATATGTCGTCACAAGGGGAGGCCGGCGGGTCCGGCCTCGCCATCAGGGAGGAGCTGCCATGAAGATCGGATTTGTTTCGGACAGCCTTGGCGGGCTGTCCTTCGATCAGGTGCTGGACAATGCGGCGCGGATCGGGGTTTCGGGGGTCGAAGTGAACACCGGCGGCTGGTCGACTGCGCCGCATTTCGATCTGGCCGCGATGAAGGCCAGTGCCGAGGCACGCAAGGCGTTTCGGGGGGCGTTCGAGACACGGGGGCTGGAGATCATCAGCCTGAATGCGAACGGCAACCCCACCCATCCGACCGAGCCAAAGCAGGGAGAGTGCCTCAAGGACACGATCCGTATCGCGGGTGAGATGGGGATCCAGACCGTCTGCACCATGTCGGGCCTGCCTGCGGGGCAGAAGGGCGACCTGATGCCGAACTGGGTGGTATCCAGCTGGCCGCCCGAGACGCGTCGCATCCTCGACTACCAATGGAACGAGGTCCTGATCCCGTTCTGGACTGGGATCGCCGCGCTGGCCAAAGAGTGCGGCGTGGAACGCATCGCGCTGGAGCTTCACGGCAACCAGTGCGTCTACAACGTGCCCAGCCTGCTGAAGTTGCGGCAGGCGATCGGGCCGGTGATCGGCGCCAACCTCGACCCGTCGCATCTGTTCTGGATGGGGGCCGATCCGCTGGTCGCGGCCGAGGCGCTGGGTGAGGCGATCTACCATGTCCATGCCAAGGACACGATGCTGAACCCTCGCGTGCAGGCGACCACCAGCCTGTTGGAGAGCGGCGGGCTGACGGATATTCCGGCCCGGTCCTGGAGCTACATCACCCTCGGCTTCGGCCATGACGAGACCTGGTGGCGCAACTTCTGCTACCGGCTGAGGATGGGCGGCTATGACGGCTGGCTGTCGATCGAGCACGAGGACATCCTGCTGAACTCGCTGGAAGGGCTGGAGAAATCGGTGGCGCTCTTGAAAGGCGTGATCCCGGTTGCGCCGTCGAACTTCAAGTTGCAGGCGATCTGAAGGCAAAAGGGCGCGGGGTTTCCCTCCGCGCCCTTTCCTTTTGGCCTGGGTTCCTCAGCGCGCGTAGAAGTCGGGCTGCGCTTCCAGCTCGACCGCAACCCGCCGGCTCTCCGTCAGCGCCCGCACACCCGCTTCGGCTACTGTCGCTGCGGCCAGTCCATCCCAGCAGTCCGAGGCGATGACGGGGAATTCGCCCGTGGCCGCGAAACGCAGGAAGTCGCGGTTCTGGCGGCGGTAGGCCTCGGCATAGCGCCCCCGCCAGTCGGCATCGTAGACTGCGCTTTGCGTCAGGGCGGCGTCCAGCCGGCTGTAGCCCGGCGCGATCATCTGCACCGATCCGGTTTCTCCCACCAGCTCGCCGCGCACGTCGTAGCCGTAGGCGGCGTTGTTGTTGACCTCGATCGTCACCAGCTGGCCGCCCGTGGTTTCCAGCACCATCACCACCGGGGCGACCCGCGCATCCGACCGCTGCGGCTGAAAGGCCGAGATGGCCGCATATTCGGTGCCCAGCACATGGCGCACCACATCGAATTCATGCGGGGCGGAGTTGGTGATCGCCATCGCCCCGGTGAAATCCGCCGCCGGGGTTTCCACATTGCGGTGGAAGTTGTGCATCATCAGCGCCCGGCCGATACGGCCCTGGGCCAGAGCCGCCTTCATCTCGACATAGGACTGGTCGTAGCGCCGCATGAAGCCAAGCTGCACCCAGCGTCGTCCCGACGCCATTTCCGCGGCGGTCACCTGCCGGCATTCGGCAGAAGACTGCGACAGGGGCTTTTCGCACAGGACGGGCTTTCCGGCGGCGATGCATGCCAGGGACAGGGGCGCGTGGGTGAAGTCCGGGCTGGCCACGACGACGGCATCGACATCGGCCCGCCGGATCGCGGCCTCGGGGTCGGTCATGACGTCGGCCGCGCCAACCGATCCGGCCAGCACCGCCGCCCGTTCAGGCGAAGCATCGCAGACGACCTGGACGCGGCCTCCGGGTATTTCCGAGGTGAAGATGCGGGCATGGTCGCTGCCCATGATCCCGGCACCGATGATGGCAAGGCGAATGGTCATCAGACCTCGATCCAGACTTGGCCGTCCTGGACGCGGACGGGGAAGGTTTTCAGGTTGATGCAGGCGGGGGCGCAGGCGCGGATCCAGTCGGGCATGGGACTTCTTCCTGAATTTGGGGCCCCGGCCCGGGGAGACGGGCCGGGGCTAGGATCGGAGGCCGGGGGCAACCGGCCTACCGACAGGGAGGTTATTCCGCGGGCGGTGGCGGGTGGCAGTCGTGGCTGGCCATGTAGCCTTCGATCTCGGCCTCGAGGCTGGCCATGCTGGCGCCCCCGGCCATCAGATCGGTGATCTCCTCGCGGCTCTTCTCGCCCTTCTTGAAGTCGGCGGCGACGGCGCCGCGGATCAGCACGGCGAAATGGTCGCCCACCGCCATGGCATGCATCACCTGGTGGGTGATGAAGATCACCGCGAGGCCCCTCCGCTTCGCCTCGTTCACGATGCGCAGGACATGGGTCGCCTGCTTCACCCCAAGCGCGGCGGTGGGTTCGTCCAGGATCAACACCCGCGCGCCGAAATGCACCGCCCGGGCGATGGCGAGCGACTGCCGCTCGCCGCCCGAGAGGCCCCCGACCAGCCGGTCGCCGTCGGTGATCCGGGTGATGCCCATGTCCTGCACCGCCTTGACAGCAATCGCGTTGGCCCGCGCGCGGTCATAGGTCCTGAACGGCCCCCAGCCCTTCGTCGGCTCCACGCCGACAAAGAACGACCGGCCGATTGACATCAGGGGAAAGGTGCCGCCGAACTGGTGGACGGTGGAAATGCCGGCCTCCTGCGCGGCGCGCGGGCTTGGGAAGCTGACCGTTTTGCCGTCCAGCTCGATGGCGCCGGTGGTGGGCTGGTGCACACCCGAGAGGATGCGGATCAGCGTCGACTTTCCTGCACCGTTGTCGCCGAGAAGGCAGAGAACCTCGCCCGGCCGGACCTCTAGCGTGATGTCGTGCAGCACGTCGATGGGGCCGAAGCTCTTGTTCACGCCCCTCAGGGCCAGGATCGGGGCGGTCATGCCTTGAGGCCTTTCTTCTTCGTGGTCGCGGACAGGGCAATCTTGCGGAAGGTGTTGTTCATCAGCACGGCGACCAGCAGCATCACCCCGATGATCAGCGAGGACAGGTTGCGGTCGAAGCTGGTGAAATAGATGCCCTGGTTGACGATGGCGAAGGTGATCGTGCCGAAGAAGATGCCGACGACCGACCCGAAACCTCCGGTCAAGAGGACGCCTCCGACCACGACCGAGATGATGGTGTTGAAGATATAGCTCTGCCCCGCGGAAACCTGCGCCGAGTTGAAAAGGATCGTCTGGCACATGCCGACAAAGGCGGCGGAGACCGAGGACAGAACGAAGAGCCAGATCGTCAGCTTGTCCGTGGGGATGCCGGCATTGCGGGCGCTGACCTTGTCGCCGCCAAGCGCGAAGACCCAGTTTCCCCAGGGGCTGACGTGCAGGAACCAGAAATAGGCGAGGGACAGCACCAGCCACCAGAGGACCAGGACCTGATAGGTTCCGAAGATGAAGCTGCCGAACACAGTCTTCGCCCAAGGCTCGATGTTGGGCATCGAAACCGAGGTCGAGTTGGTCAGGATGATCGACAGGAACAGCACCAGACCTGCGATGGCAAACAGCGTTCCCATCGTGACGATCAGCGAGGGCACGTTGGTGCGCACGACGATGATCCCGTTGATCAGACCGACCAGCACGCCAAATCCCAGCGTCACGGCGATGCCCACGATCATCGGCAGGCCGTAGTGGCCCGAGACGATGGCGATGGTCATCGAGGCTGCCGGGACCATCGCACCGATGGAGATGTCCAGCTCTCCGGCAATCATCAGGAAGCCGACAGGCACCGCGATGATCCCGAGGTTCGCCGCGACGTTCAGCCAGCTGGCAACCCCTTGCGGCGAGAGAAACAGCACGCCCCCGAAGATGGTAAAGAAGATGGCTACGAAGACCATGCCCAGGAAAGCGCCCGCTTCGGGTCGCCGCAGCAGGGCATCAAGTGAAAAGGTTCCCATCGGCGCTCCCCCCCTCTGGTAATGTCGGTCTGGAGTAGGGCCCGCCCACGCAAGGCGGGCCCCGCTCAACTTAGCGCGTGCCCGCTTCCACGCCAGCCAGCGTTGCCTCGACATTCGCGGCATCGACGATGGCCGGCCCGGTCAGGACCGGGTCGGTCGCAAGGTCGGTGCCCCAGTCGATGGTCGCGGCCAGCATGGTCACCGCCAGGAAGGATTGCAGGTAGGGCTGCTGGTCGACCGCCATCGTCTGCTTGCCGTTCTTAATGCGGTCCAGGATCGAGGCGCTGAGGTCGGTCGAGGCGAGCTGGACCTTGTCGCCCACGCCCGCCTGCTCGATCGCCAGCGCGGCCGCATCGGTCACGGCAGAGTTCAAAGTGAACACCGAGTCGATGGACGGGTCCTTCAGAAGTTCTGCTTTGATCGCCTCGGTGGTCCCGGCGGCGTTGCCGTCGAGGTTCGCGGGCAAGGGCAGGCGGACGATCTCGGCACCATTGGCCTTGGCGCCTTCCTCCAGCCCGTTGCAGCGGGTTTCCAGGTTCACCGCGCCCGGCACCTGGATGACGCAAAGCATCTTCTTCGATCCGGCCTTGGCCATGTATTCGCCACCCCGGACACCGGCGAGATGCTCGTCGGTGCCGAAGTAGTTGAAGGCCCCGATCTTGTCCTTGTCGCCGTCGGCGCCGATCGTGTTATAGAGCATGATCTTGATGCCCTTCTTCGCCGCCTCCTCCAGCGCCGGAACCTGTGCATCCGGCACCCAGATCGGGATCGCGATGCCATCTACGCCCTGGCTGACGGCGGTGTTGATCAGGCCGACCAGGTCAGGGCCGAAGTTGTCGTAGTTTGGCACGGTCAGGTAGGTCACCGTCCCGCCGTTCGCTTGCACCACCAGTGCCGCGTCATCGACGCCCTTCTTGATCTTGTTGAAGAAGGCGTCCTGCGCCGAACCGGCGATCACGGCGAGGTCCGCCGCAGTGCCTTGGGTCGCAATCAGCGCGGTCGTGGCCAGGGCCAGACCAAGGGTCTTCATCTTCATGGGGTCTCTCCTCCTGTTGTCCGCCGTCCCGGGCGGTCCCATGTTCCCCAACCGCCCTCTGCGCGGCCGGAATTCCGTTTCATTGCGGGGGATTGCCGGCGCGGGCATTCATCCGCGCCTTCTTCTTCGCGAACCGCGCCTGCATCTGCGCGTCGCCGTCCTTTGTCCCGTCGTGCCAGGTGCCGAACAGCCGGTCGAAGGGCATGAGGCCATCCGAATAGTTCACCTCGAAATACTTGTGGTGCAGGTAGTGGGCATAGGCCTGCGTCCCGATGGCGCCATCCTCGCCGGTCTCGATCTTGTCAAAGCCGATGTGACCCACGACCGCACCCGTCCCGGTGACTTGCAGATGGTAGAGGACCAAGAGCGGGTGCGACGGCAGCACCAGATGGATCAGCACGTCCGACCAGTAGAGCAGGTGCTCGACCGGATGCATCGACAGCGACGACCAGGGCGAGGGGTTGACCGAGTTGTGGTGCACCGAATGCACCCATTTGTAGAGCGGCCCCTGATGGATCAGCCAATGGATGCAGAAGAAATGCGTCTCGTGGATCATCGGGACGGCCAGGCCCAGCAGGACCAGCGCCCAGGGATGGGCATCGAAGGTGGTCCAGGGGCCCCAGCCGATGGCCCAGAGGTGCAGCATGACCACCTCGTAGGCGGTCCAGATCGGGACGCCGGTGCCGAAGCTGCGCAGGATGTTGTCGAGGTTCTGGCTGCCGAACCAGAAAACGTCCGACTTCCGGTCCACCGGGAAGAGGGCATTGAACTTGAAGCGGTTGCCCTGCGCGCGCTTGACGTAAAGCCGCAGTTCCAGCGCGCCGTAAAGGACGAAGACGATGGCCGCGTTGCGCAGAAGCAGATAGCCGATCCAGCGCCAGTCATAGACCGCCAGCGTCTCCTTCGCGGGCGTCGCCCAATACCAGAGAGCCGCGCCGATGGCGAAGAACAGCAGGTTCCAGGGCAGGAAATAGCCGGGCAGCCAGGCGAGGAACTTCAGCGGACGCGGAGGCCAGACGAAAAGCGGTGCGCCCTCCAGCCTGCCGCCGGGGGTATAGTCGCCCCGCTTGTTGCGGGTGCCAAAGCGAAGGTCGTCCATGGTTCTTCGGTCTTGCGACCGCCTTTCCTGTCATTGCGCGAGGGATTTTCGGACATGCCGGTACCGGCCAGCAGATGGCGATGCCCCTGCGGCTTTCCTGATGCCCGCCTTGCGGGCCAGGCCGGTTGTGCCTTTGAACTCCCCCGGATCTCTCCCAAGACCCTGGCGCAGACTCATAGCAACGCTTGACAAAATGTCGCACGCTGCGTTGATTGATTTGCATCACATCCAGCCCCGACAGTCGCAACGCCATGCAAAAAAAGGATAAAAAACCTGGCGCGAGGGTAACGCTAGCCGATGTTGCCGCCGCGACCGGGGTCGGCAGCGCAACCGTGGACCGGGTGCTGAACGAACGCGGCAACGTCAGCGACGACATCCGCAAGCGCGTCCTCGGGGCTGCGCGCGATCTGGGGCTGCGTCGGATTCTGCCCTCGACGCACCACCGGCATGTCCGGGTGAACGTGATCCTCGCTCGTCCGGAGCGCCCGCTGATCACCCGGATGGCGAACGAATTCCGCCGCCAGTCGCTGCGGCTTGACCGCAGCATCTCGATCCACCGCACATTACTGAAATACGAAAGCCCCGAGGCGATTGCCGAAGCCATGAGCCGAGGGGGGTTCGACGCGATTATCGTCGATGCACCTGACCACCCGCTGATCCACGCGACGATCCGCGACCTCACCCGCCAGGGCCGCCCCATCGTGACCATTATCTCCGACGTGCCGCAGACCGAACGGCTCGCCTATGCCGGAATCGACCATTACAAGGCCGGCCGGTCAGCCGCCTTCTTCCTCGGCCGCATGAGCTTGCCCGCCAACCGCCCCGGCAAAGTGGTCGTTCTTTGCCACCATATCGGTTTCCAGGCCCATGCCGAACGCATCCGCGGCCTGACCGACCAGTTGCAGGCCGACGCGCCCCACCTGGAACTGGCCGAGATCGTGCGCGGCGGCGACGACCCGCTAATGTCGGAGATGAAACTGAAAGAGGCCTTCCTGCGACACCCCGAAACCACCGGTATCTACAATGCCGGAGCCGGGAACCGGGGCGTTGTCGCTGCGATGCGCGCGGGCCTTCTGCCGCGCCCGCCGATCTTCATCGGCCATGAACTCACCGCTTTCACCTGGGCTTCTCTCCGCGACGGCTCAATGACGCTGACCATCGACCAGAGCCCTGAGCTTCAAGTGCATTACGCGTTGGAGGTCCTGATGCACCACTTCGGCTTCGAGGGTACCGGTCCTGCCGAGCCGCCCTATGTCTCGAACGTGCCCTTCGTGATCTACGGGCCGCAGAACATCCCCGACCTGCCTCCCGCCTGATGCGAAACCATCAGCGCCGGGCTTTGGCCCCGCGCCCCCGCCGCCTATCCGGTCCGGGACAGGGAGGGACAGAATGCGATATCGGACGTTCGGGCGGACCGGTTGGCAGGTGTCGGAGATCGGGTTCGGCGCTTGGCAGATCGGCGGGCAATGGGGCAAGGTCGACGATGCGGCCTCGATCCGCACGTTACTGCATGCCTTCGACCGGGGGATCAATTTCGTCGATACGGCTAAGCTTTACGGGGCAGGGCATTCGGAAACCGTTATCGGCCAGGCCCTGCGGCAATGGCGCGGCGGCAAGGTTTATGTCGCCACCAAGGCGCAGCCCACCGTCTGGCCCGACCCGGACGATCCGTCCCCGGCCCTGCGCGGCCGTTTCCCCGACTGGCATCTGCGGACCAATGTGGAAAACTCACTCCGCCGCCTGGGGGTCGATCGCATCGACCTGTTCCAACTGCACAGCTGGGGTCCGCGCGGGCATCTGGAACTAGACTGGCTGGAGGTGCTGAACGACCTGGGGGCCGAAGGAAAGATCGACCAGATCGGCGTCAGCCTGCGCGACAACCAGCCCCAGGAAGGCGTGGCGCTGGCTCGTCTGGGCCTCGTCGCCAGCGAACAGGTGATCTTCAATCTCTTCGAGCAGCCCCCGCGGGAAGCACTGTTTCCCGCTGCGAAGGCCGGCGGCACCGCCATCATCGCACGGGTGCCGCTCGACTCCGGCTCGCTCGTCGGCAACTGGACCGCCGAACGCTACGCCCGCTTCGAGCCCGGCAGCCAGCCGCACCAGATGTTCCGCGGCAACCGCTTCGCCGAGACCCTGCGGCGGATCGAGGCGCTCAAGGCCGAGGTCGCACCCTTCTTTCCGACGCTGGCCGAGGCCGCGATGCGGTATGTCCTTGCCCATGACGCGGTCAGCACCCTGATCCCCGGCATGAAGACACCAGAGGAGGTGGACATGAACATCCGCTACTGCGACGGCGCGGCCTTCCCGTCGGATCTGCTCGACCGCTTGCCAAGCCACGCCTGGGTCAGGAACTTCTACCGATGATTCGCCAGATCGAACGCCTGCGCCCGCATCAGATCACCGAGGCCCTGCGGGAGGCGTCGCTGATCTACCTTCCCCTGGGCACGATTGAATGGCATTGCCACCACCTGCCCGTGGGACTGGACGCGCTCACTGCGCACGGCCTCTGCCTGCAGGCTGCAGAACGGACGGGTGGGCTGGTCTGGCCGGCGCTCTACTATGGCACGGGAGGCGACCACGGCGACTTCCCCTGGACCGTGATGATGCCCGATGCCACCGAGATCGAGGGCCTCCTGACCTTCACGCTGCGGCGCCTGGGCGATCTTGGCGTAAAACACGCCGTCCTGTTCTCGGGCCATTTCGCCGAGACCCAACTGGAAATGATCGACCGCATCGCTGCGCAGTGGAACCTTCGCCATGACATGCCCAAGGTCACTGCGCTATCGGTCAACCAGGCGCCCGTCCCGGGCCTTTCGCCCGATCACGCGGGCCTGTTCGAGACGACCCTTCTGGATGGCGTCGCTCCCGGTCTTTCCGACATTGGCCGACTGTCCTCCGACCCAGATACCATGCACCGTTTCGACCCCTATTCGCCACTATGGGGAATTGTGGGCGCTGACCCCCGACAAACTCCTCCTATGGCCGGCGCAGAGATCTGTAACCGCGTCGCCGCGTGGATGGAAAACCAGGTGATCGGCACCATGTGATCGAAGGCACACGTGTTCTTGCTGAGCCAGGTCTCCAGAGCGGTCAGAACAGCTGGGTTTCGAATCTGCGATCCCCTGCTCATGGCGAATCCGACGCCCGGGGCGAGCTTTCAGGTAATCGGCGTAAATCGCCGGGAACCCTTGCTTAATGCTTACACCGTTTACCGCACCAGATGCAGAGCGTCGCGTGGGGTCAGCTAGATAATTCGGGTGTAAGTGCCCCTCGGAGCAGCGCATCTGAAAAATGAAAACGGGGCCACCTGGCTCCGTTCGTTCTCGTTTTGATCTGAATAGTTGAGAGCTACCTGCCGTCGATCCACTCGAAGAACCTGAAAGTACCAGGCGGCGATACCGACGCCTATTGCCACAACAGGCACCCAGACCTCAGGATTCATCGTTAGCCTCCTCCTTACTTCTTGGGACAAAATATGGTGCTGACCGCATAAAATGCCACCCCTACTAGCATCCAGACAACGGTGATGCATATCAGAAGTCCACCTAAGCTTCGGCTTCTCGGCTCGACCGTTGTTCTACAGCAGGGGATCCAGAACCGTTCCGCCTCTCTAGCGCCAGGATCAGCGCCGACATCGGGAGGCCCAGCCCCTTGCTAACGGCAGCAAGTGCGCTCAGCGAGGGCTGCCGCCTGCCGGTCTCCAGGAATGAGATGAACCGCACCGATACATCAGCGCGCTCAGCCAGTTCTTCCTGTGTGAGGCCAGCATGTTCACGTCGTTCTCGAAGAACTTCTGCGAATGCGGCGACAAGGGCGGAGTTGCTGCGGTCCATGGCGCGAGGCATCCCGCACACCTTGACCTTGATACACGAACAGTTGTTCCTGTTCGCGCCGTGCTCCTCGATTCAGTGGGGAGTAGGCGCAGAGCATCAAATAGCAAAAATGTCGCCCAATCAACGCGCTGCCCTTCAATTCCTTGGTGGTGGTGGGAGTCCTTGGCCTACTTGCCTACAGGGCGATCAACGCCGTCCGAGGGCATCTGGAGGGGCTGGAGGCTGAAGCCGCGCTGGCGCAGGAAGAGCGCAAGCAGGAAATTGCGCTGGTGGCAGCCCAGGAAGCAGCACAGGCCGAAGTGCTCGGCAGACTGGCGCAAGGCGATGTCGCCCTGGTCGCCGAACTGATCGACGCGTGCATCGAGAGTGTCCGTGGGCCGAGCGTATACTCCATGATCCCCGATAGAAGAGATCCCGGCGACGTTCGGATGCATCTGAAGGGGTTGTCCCAGTATGACGTGTCCAGGATGCTGGCCTATCTTGCCCTGCCCGAGCTGGGGGACCAGGCGTTTCTGTCCGCGACGGCGAGGGAGACGCTTGAGCGAAAGGAAAAGACCGGCGCCGTAGCTCTGGAGATTGCGATGACCTACGAGATGGAAGGGTTCGTCGGCTTCAAGAAGGGTTGGGGCATCATGACCTGCTCACTGCGTAGCGGTCAGCCTTATGAGATTACATCGAGCAACTCTACATGGAGTGAGGGAAGCCGAGCCAAGGGGGACTGGGGTAACATGGCGCCCCAGCGCCCCTCTCCGATCTCTGGCGTAGTGCAGCCGTTGTTCCTGCGGTCGGCCACCGGAAATCGGGGCAACCAACAATGTGCGTGCTCTGTGTGGAGCACGGCCTTTGCGCCATACCGCCCCGCAGACTCACGGAGAGTCGATCTGAGGGGGGGAGTGGTCACATTGCCGTGGGTGAGGGCGGTCGAGCGGCTCGGCCCTCAGACGGTATCTTGCAGAACGCCAGAATGGCTTTCTTGGTCGTTTTACTCATCTGGTTGGATCTCGGCGCAGTTTCGTCGTTTGAGCGCGCGCGAATGAAAATAGAATAACAATCTGAAATATATATGATTTCTTCTTCGTTCTGTACACTGCGAATTGCAGCGTGTCTCAATCCGCTGCTCTACCTGCTAAGGAAATCAGGCGCACGAGTATGACACGAGAGTCCCGAGCCCAATGGGGTAGGGGCAAGTCACAGTTCAGCGGTTCGCCCCGGCCATGTGGCGGGCCGCGATATAGCCGAAGGTGATCGCCGGGCCCAGGGTGATCCCGCCGCCCGGGTAGTTGCCGCCCATGATCGAGGCGGCGTCGTTGCCCACGGCATAGAGACCGGCAATGGCGCTCTTGTTCTCGTCCAGTACCTGGCCGTTCTCGTTCGCCTTCAGTCCGGCGAAGGTTCCCAGGTCGCCGACATGCAGACGGACGGCGTAGAACGGCGCCTTTTCCAGCGGCGCGACGCAGGGGTTCGGCTTCTGATCGGGGTCGCCAAGCGAGCGGTTGTAGCTGGTGGACCCCTTGCCGAACTCGGGGTCCTCGCCCCGTCTCGCCCCTTCGTTGAACCGGGCGACGGTGCGCTCGGTCTCGGCCGGATCGGCGCCGATGCGGCCGGCGAGGTCGGCGATGCTGCCGCCCCGCAGGATGTAGCCGTCGCGGATCAGGTGCCGGAAGGGCACGGGCGCCGGCTTGGCGAAGCCGAGGCCGTATTTGCGGAAGGCCCGGTGGTCGGCGATGAACCAGGCGGCGATCTCGGCAGTTTCGCCGCCTTCCTCGCGGCAGCGCTTCACCATGGCCTGGCAGAAGTCGTGATAGCTTTGCGCCTCGTTCACAAAGCGGCGACCCGAGCGGGTGATGGCGATGATCCCGGGCTTTGAGCGGTCGACGAAATGCGGAAAGGTGCCGAACGTTCCGTCCGGCTTGCGCGGGCGCGAGACCGGCACCCAGGCGGCGGAATGCGGCAGGCTGGTGTCGACGCTGCCCCCGGCGGATTCGCCAAGGCGCAAGCCGTCGCCGGTGTTGCCGGGCGGCGCGGGCGAGACATGCTCGTGCCCGGAAGGCGCGTGCGGCATCAGCGCCTTGCGGCGCACGGCATCCTGCGGAAATCCGCCCGCCGCCAGCACGACCCCCTTGCGGGCGAAGACCTCGACCGACCCGTCGGGGCAGGTGACGACCGCCCCGGCGATCCTGTCGCCGTCGCGCAACAGCCGCTGCGCCGGCGACGATGTCCAGATCTCCACCCCGCTGTCGAAGGCGGATTTCGCCAGCCGCCCGACAAGCGCGTTGCCGTTCATCAGCCGCATCGGCCGACCGTGAACCGCCATGTCCCAGAGGAACTTCAGGAACAGCCGCCCGACATACAGCGCCGAGACCGGCGAGCGGGTGACGTTGAAGAAATGCAGCAGTTCCTTGCCGGAGCCGATCATCATGCCGAGGAAGGTGATTTCCTGCAGTGGCGGGCGCAGGCGGCGGATCTCGGGGCCGAGGTCGCGCCCGTCGAAGGGGCGGGCTACGATCGACCGGCCGCCGTCCATGCCGCCCGGCGCGGTGGGGTGGTAGTCGGCGAAGAAGGGGCCGAGATCGAACTGCAGAGAGGTCTTCGTCTCGTAGAATTCCACCGCTTCCGGCCCGGCGGCCAGGAAGGCATCGACGCGGGGGGCATCGAAATGCGCGCCGGTCTCGTGCTGCAGGTAGGTGCGGGCCTTCTCGGGGCTGTCCTGGATGCCGGCGCGGCGGGCCGGACCGCTGTTCGGCACCCACATCCATCCGCCCGATCGGGCGGTGGTGCCGCCGAAGACCGGCTCCTTCTCCGCCACGATGACCGACAGGCCGCGATGCGCCGCCGAGACCGCCGTTGCAAGGCCCGCCGCCCCCGATCCGACGACAAGCACATCCACGTCCCGGCGCTTCATGGCAATTCCTTCTGCTCGGCGATGGCTGGACGCGCTTGCCGATATTCGTTATATCCTAATTAATTATCTTATAGATAAAATCAGCGTGCTGCCAAGCACAATCTCTCCCATCGACGTTCTGATGCGGCGTCATTGATTTCCCTTGCAGAAAGTGCTTGATCCGACGAGAGGCTCCGGGAGAGCGCAGCGTCCGGCCCGGCATCTTCGGCCCGCTCGCAGACCGATCCGCGCAGCACAAGGCAACAGGCGGAAAACGACGGTGTCCAGCGGCCGCGGCATACAATCCATCGAAATCGGCGGCCGGCTTCTGGCCAGCCTGGCCCGGCAATCCGGCCCGCGGATGCTGCGCGACCTTGCGCAGGAAAGCGATCTGGTCCCCGCGCAGGCCCATGCCTATCTCAGCAGCCTGTGCCGGGTCGGTCTGGTCGAGCAGGACAGCCGCACCGGCCAGTATCGGCTGGGTGCCTTCGCCATGCGGATCGGGCTGGCGAGGCTTCGGTCGGTCGATCTGTACCGAAGGGCCGGCACGGCGGCGCATCGGCTGTCGGAAGCCACCGGCCTGATGGTGATCCTCGTCGCCTGGGGGCCGCAGGGGCCGGCGGCGGTGCAGGTGTCGGGCGGGGCATCGCTGAACCTCAACATCCGCCGCGGCACCTCGTTTGCGTTGCAGGGCACGGCAGCGGGGCATGTCTTCGCCGCATGGTCACCGCAGGCCGAGGCGGCAGAGATGGACAGTGCCGCGGCGATCGAGGTCGAGGCCACGCGCGAGCGCGGCTACGGCATCGCGCGGAACTCTCCCATCCCCGGGATCAGCGCCTTCTCTGCACCGGTCTTCGATGCGGCTGGCCGGCTGGCGCTGGCGCTGACCATAGTCGGTGCCAGCGATGCCCTTCCCGACCCCAACCCGGTGCTGGACGACCTGCTGCGCCTGACCCGCGCCCTGTCGCTGCCAGCCGGGACCGATGAACCGCAGGGCAGGGCGCAGGCATGAGAAAGGCGACCGGCGCAGCGGCGCTTGACCAGATCCTGCCTCGCAAGGAGGCCCGGGGTGTGCAGTCCATCGAGGTCGGAGGCCGCATCCTTGCGGCGCTGGCCGAAGCCTCGTGCCCGATGATGCTGAAGGATCTGGCCGCGTTGGCCGGGATCGCCCCGGCGCAGGCCCATGCCTATCTGCTCAGCTATCGCCGCATCGGGCTGGTCGAACAGGAAGAGGCGACGGGTCGCTATCAGTTCGGACCCCTTGCGCTGGACCTGGCCATCGGGCGGATGACCGACCTGAACCCCGACCTGATCGCCACCGAAATTGCGCAGGATCTGTCGCAGCGCAGCGGCATGACGGTCGCGATCGTCGCCTGGGGCGCCTTCGGGCCGGGGGTGATCGCGCTCGTGGAAGGCCAGCACCAGATCCACATGAACACCAGGGCCGGTACGATCTATTCGCTGACCGGAACGGTCTCGGGCCGGGTCTTCGCGGCCCATATGCCCGAACGGATCGTGCGGGACATGCTGCGCCTGCAGGCCCGGCCCGACATCCGCAGCGGCATCGTCGGGCAATTGCACGACTATCGGGTGTCCGAGATGGAAGAGATCCGCCGCAAGGGCTATGCCAGCTTCGATCCGCTGCCGGTGCCGGGCGTTGCCGCGATCTCGGCCCCGGTCTTCGATGACGTCGGCGGCATCCGGCTGGCGCTGACGATGATCAGCTCGGCCAAGCGACTGGGGCCCGAGGGATTGGCGCCGCAGGCCCCGACGCTGGTGGCCGCCGCGCGCCACCTGTCGCAGCAGCTGGGCCACGACCCGGCGGCGCGCTAGGCCCCTTGCCGCCGCGCCGACCGCCGCCGCAGCCATTCCACCGTCGACAGCAGCAGCACCGCCGTCACCATCATGAACAGTGCTGCCGCCGCGATGGCCGGGCTGACGTTCTCGCGCATCCCCGAGAACATCTGCAATGGCAGGGTCCGTTGCGATGGCCCGGCGAGGAAGAGCGAGGTGATCACCTCGTCGAACGAGATCGAGAAGGCGAAGACCGTCCCCGCCAGCACGCCCGGCAGGATCAGCGGCAGCGTGACCCGCCGGAACGCCGTCAGCGGCGGGGCGCCGAGGCTGAGCGCGGCGCGGAACAGCCGCTCGTCATAGCCCCTCAGCGTCGCGGCGACCGTGGTCACCACGAAGGGCACGCCGAGGCCGGCATGGACGAGGATCAGCCCGGCGAAGGTGCCCTGCAATCCCCAGCGGACGAAGGCCAGGTAGGTGCCGACCGCCAGCACGGCGATCGGCATCACCACCGGCATCAGGAACAGACCCATCTGCGGCGCCCGCCAGAAGGCGCGGGTCTTCGACAGGCCAAGCGCCGCCGCCGTCCCCAGCACGGTCGCGATCAGCGCCGCGCAGGTCGAGATGAAAAGCGAATTGCGGATCGGCGGCAGCCACTGGTCCGACAGCAGGATTTCCTCGATCCAGCGCAACGAGAAGCCGCGCATCGGATAGGTCAGGAAGTCGCTGTCGTTGAAGGCCAGCGGCGCCACGACCAGAAGCGGCAACACAAGGAAGACCAGCGTCGCCCCGCAGAACAGCCGGAAGACGCCGGCCCAGAGGATCTCGATCGCGCGCATCCTCAGCCCCTCACCATCCGCAGGCTGCGGCGCGCGGCCAGTGCTCCGTACAGCCCGCAGATCGCCAGCGTCATCACCAGAAGCCCGCTGGCCAGCGCGGCGGCGATGCCCCAGTTGCCGGTCTGCAGCGTATGGCTGGCGATGTTGTAGCTGATCATCTGGTCGCCCGCCCCGCCGAGGAGCAGTGGCACCACGTAAAGGCCCAATGTCATGGTGAAAACCAAGAGCGCCGAGGCGCCGACGGCGGGTAGCGTCTGCGGCACGTAGACTCGCCAGAACGCCTCGTAGGGATGGGCGCCGAGAGACGTGGCGGCGCGCATCTGCTCGGGTGGGATGCCGCGCATGGTGGCGTGGACTGGCAGGGTCACGAAGGGGATCATCACATGGATCATCGCAGCATAGACGGCGCCGCGGGTGAACAGCAGTTCCAGCGGCGCATCGACAGCGCCGAGCGCTAGCAGAAGCGTATTCAGCGGCCCGTCCTTCTGGAAGATGATCAGCCAGGAGGCGGTGCGCGCCAGAAGCGAGGTCCAGAATGGCACCATGACCAGGAAGACCATCAGCGCCGCCCGGCGGGCGGGCTGTTTCGAGATCATGTAGGCCAGCGGATAGCCGATGCCGACGGCCGAGGCGGTGACGACCAGGGCCATCCAGAAACTGCGCACATAGATCAGGCTGTAGATGCCCGGCTTCGGCTGGCCATCCTCCCAGCTTAGATCCGCGACGCGCCGATAATAGGCCGGGGTGTAGCGGTGCGACAGCTCGCGCAGCGCGTCCCAGACCTCGGGCCTGTGCCAGCGCCCGTCCTCGGCCAGCCGCTTCGCCGCCTCTTCCGGCGGCAGGTCGCGCACCACCTTGGCCGAGGCGATCAGCAGACTGCGCAGCCGCGGCTCGAAATAGTTCAGCGTGGAGCCGGCGGTGGCCACGGCCGTGCTGTCGGCTGCCCGAAGATCGATTGCCAGCAGCAGGAAGATCGCGTCGGAGGGCACCTCGGCGCCCCCTGCAAGCGCCCCCGTTACCCCCGGCAGCGTATCGACCACCGCATCCACCTTGAACGAGCGGAGCAGCATACTGCCGATGGGGTAGAGGAAGACAAAGCCCAGGAAGAGAAGCAGGGGAACCGTAAGCAGCGTCCGGCCGCCCTGCATCATCCGCCCCAGACGGAGGATGCTCGGCCCTGTACCACGCGCTGCTGCCACTCCTCCTGCTCCTCTTCCTGTCTGCGTCACTGCATCGCCCATTCCTGGAAACGAGCATTCAACGCATCACCGTTCTCGACCCAGAAGTCCGGGTCCAGAGGAATCGCACCCTTCAGGTTTTCCGGGGCCGAGGGCAGGAGCGAAATCCGTGCGGGGTCGACCAAAGCCGCCGACTTGGTGTTCGATACGCCATAGTCGTAGATATTCATGAACTCGGCCCCGGTTTCCGGCGTGGCCCATTTGGCCAGGAACTTCGTTGCCGCCTCGACGTTCTTCGACCCTTTCAGGATCACCCAGGCATCGCCGTAGAACTGCGAGCCTTCCCAGAGATAGCGGATGTCCTGACCCGAGGCATTGGCCCCCGACAGCCGGCCCGAGGGGAACATGGTCATCACCACGTCGCCCGAGGCCAAGAGCTGCGCCGGGGTGGATGACCCTTCCCAGAACACGGTCTGGTCCTTGATTGTGTCCAGCTTGGCGAAGGCGCGGTCCACGCCCTCTTCGGTGGCCAGCACGGTATAGATGTCGGCCGGGGCGACGCCGTCTGCCAGCAGGGCGAATTCCAGCACATGCTTCGGCCCCTTGCGGAAGCCGCGCTTGCCGGGGAATTTCTCTAGGTCGAAGAAATCCGCCCAGGAGGTCGGCGCGGCGGTCTGCTTGCTGCCGTCCCAGGCCAGGCCCCACGAGGCCAGAATGGTGCCGACGCCGCATTCGTTCGACCAGTCCGGCAGGAAATCCTCGCGCACGCCGATGGCGGACCAGTCGAGCTCCTCGAAGAGACCCTCCTCGCAGCCCTGACGCAGCTCTTCGGCCTCGACCTCGATCACGTCCCAGCTGGAGGCGCCGCCCTCGACCTGCGCGCGCAGGGTGCCGACGCCGCCGTTCCAGGTGTCCTCGACCACCTTGATCCCGGTCTCGGCGGTCAAGGGGTCGTAAAGCGCGGTGCGGAAGGCATCGGTGAAAGGGCCACCCCAGTTGACGACCGTCAGTTCCTGCGCCTGCGCGCCTGCGGCAAGGGTCAGGGCGAAGGCTCCGCCCAGATATCCGGCTTTCAGTCTCATGTGCGTCATCCCTGTTCTCTGTTGTCGTTTCACGGTTTTCGGCAGGCCCGCTATCGGCGGGGCTGCGGTCTTCAGCCGTCCTAGAACGGGCGGGTGGTCTGGATCACGTCCAGCGTGGCGCGCAGCCGGTCGCACAGGTTGTCGATCTCGGCCTCGGTGATGATCAGCGGCGGAGAGAGCACGACGGCATCCCCCGCCTCGCGCAGCGCCAGCCCGTGCCGGAGCGCCTCCTTGCGCACATCCGAGCCGATGGCGTGGCGCGGCAGGAAGCCAGTCTTCGTCGCCTTGTCCGACACCAGCTGCAGCGCGCCCATCATGCCGATGCCGCGCACCTCGCCCACCAGCGGGTGGTCGGCGAAGCCGGCCAGGCGGGCTTGCAGATGCCTGCCGACGCGGGCGGCATGGCCCATCACATCCTCCTCCTCGTAGATCTTCAGCGTCTCCAGCGCGACGGCGGCGCAGACCGGATGGCCCGCATGGGTCACGCCGTGCCAGAAGGCGCCGATCTCGTCCGACTGCCGCGCCATCACGCCAGCGATTTCCTCCGAAACCAGCGTCGCCGAGATCGGCTGCACCCCGGCGGCCAGCTGTTTGCCGCAGGTCAGGATGTCGGGCCGGATGCCGTAGACATCGCTGCCCCACCAGCTGCCCGCACGGCCGAAGCCGCAGATGATCTCGTCGGCGATGAACAGGATGTCGTGCTTGCGCAGGATCGGCTGGATCAGGTCGAAATAGCCCTTGGGCGGCAGGATCACTCCGCCCGAGCCGATCACCGGCTCGGCGATGAAGGCGCCGATGGTATGCGGCCCCTCGCGTTCGATCAGGCTTTCCAGGTTGCCGGCCAACCGGCGGGCGAAGGCCTCTTCGCTTTCGCCCTCCTGCGCATACTTCCAGTAGTGCGGGCTGTCGGTGTGGCGGGCGAAGGACAGCGGCAGGTCGTACTGGCGGTGCATGTTCGGGATGCCGGTCAGGCTGGATGAGGCCAGCGTCGTGCCGTGATAGCCCCCCATCCGGCCGATCACCTTCTTCTTCCGGTGCAGGCCGCGGGCGTTGTTGTAGTACCAGACCAGCTTGACCGCCGCGTCATTGGCCTCGGAGCCCGAATTCGAGAACAGCACCCGGCTCAGCCCCTCCGGCGCCAGCTCGATCAGCCTGTCGGCCAGCTGGATCGCCGCCTCATGCGAGCGGGAAAAGAAGAGGTGCGAATAGGGCAGGCGGTCGATCGCCCGCGCGGCCGCATCGCGCAGCCGGGGAACGGTGAAGCCCAGAGAAGCGCACCAGAGCCCGCTCAACGCCTCGATGTAGCGGTTGCCCGCCTCGTCGATCAGCCAGACGCCCTCGCCGCCGGCGACGATGAAGGGGCCCTCTTCGGCATGGGTCTTCAGATTGGTGCCGAGGTGGATGACATGGTCGATGTCATCCTGGCGCAGGCGGTTCGAGGCAGGGGTGTTCGTCATGGCTCTTTTCCGATGTCTGGCCGGGTCACGGGCCGTTTCTTGGCCCGTTATCCGGCAATGACCACACAATTTTCCGAGGGCAGCGACAGGTCCAGCGCATGTCCGCTGCGGATCTGCGCCGCATCGGCCAGAGGCACCTTGATCGACAGGAGCATCCCGGGAGTCACCTCGACCCCGCATTTGACGTGGTCGCCGTAATACATATGGCCGACGATCCGGCCCGAGACCCGGGTCGCCCCCGGCGGCGTCTCGGCGCCGCATGCGACGCCGATGCGTTCGGGCCTCAGGGCCACCACGACCGCGCTGCCGGCGGGCAGGGCCGAAGGGGCGGCGCGCAACTGCTGGCCGCCGATCTCGACCAGGCTTTCCAGGGTGCCGGGCCGGACCATCCTGCCGCGCAGGACGTTGTTTTCACCCAGGAATCCGGCGACGAATTCGTTGGCGGGGCGCTCGTACAGCTCTTCGGCCGTGCCCAGCTGGGCGATCCGGCCGTTGTCGAAGACGGCGACCCGGTCGGACATGGTGATCGCCTCGCCCTGGTCATGGGTGACATAGATCACCGTCACCCCCAGCATGGCGTGAAGCTGCTTCAGCTCCACCTGCATCTGTTCGCGCAGCACCCGGTCCAGCGCGCCCAGCGGTTCGTCCATCAGCACGATCCGCGGATTGAAGACCAGCGCCCGCGCGATGGCGACCCGCTGCTGCTGGCCGCCGGACAGCTGTGAAGGCATCCGGTCCTCAAACCCCTCCAGCCGCACCATGGCCAGCGCCCGGCGGGCAGCCGCCGCCTGGTCGCTGCGGGATTTGCGGCGGACGGCCAGCGGAAAGCAGACGTTCTCCAGCACCGTCATGTGCGGGAAGAGAGCATAGCTCTGGAACACCACGCCGATGTCGCGCTGCCAGGACGGGGTGGCGGTGATGTCGCGGTCCTGCAGTTCGATGACACCAGAGGTGGGCCGCTCGAACCCGGCCAGCATCATCAGGCTGGTGGTCTTGCCCGAGCCCGAGGGCCCGAGCAGCGTCAGGAACTCGCCCTCGGCGACGTCAAGGTTGAGCGTGTCGACGGCCAACTTGCCGCCGGCATAGGCCTTCCGCACATCGCGGAACCGGATGATCGGGGCCTTGCCGTCTGTCGCGGTCATCTGGACCAACTGGCAACCTCTCCTGTTTCGCCCACCTTCTCCGGCCGGGTCGCGATCCGATCTGCGCAAGATGGGCGCAGGTCTGCTGATGATTCATTTATGACTAACTAATTAGTAAATGCAATATGGATCTTTCGGGAGGTGCCCCGTCACCATCGCCGTATCGGTCCCTGCGCGAGGTTGCGCCTGTGTCGCGCTTTGGGGATCGCGCGCGGCGACCGATTGGACCCCACTCGCCTTCGTCGTCCACGATGAACTCGGCTACCCGGATACCTGACGACGGTCTGGGCTCTGGTTGCAACGATCAGCCTCGCGAATTCATCTTGTGAACTCAGCGTGATAGCTTGACGTCATGAGCAGGCCAGCATCCCCGAGCGACAAGAACCAGAACTGGTCGTCCTACAATGAAGCACGCAAGCGCCGGGGCTCGCTGACTATCTGGCTCGATCCGGCTATGAGCTGGGAAGTCCGTCCCCCCGCAGGCGCGGCCGCCAGCCCAACTACAATGACGTGGCGATCCAGAGCCTCAGCCCCGGAAATGCAGCTCTCCGTTCGACAGGCTCTCGCGGCGGAGGGGGATGTCGTAGACTGCGGACAGCCGCTCCGCCGTCATCACATCGCGCACCAGGCCGCTCGCCAGCACCTGACCCCGGCCGACCAGCAGGGCGGCGTCGCCCAGGGCGGCGGCTTGGTCGGGATCGTGGGTGGACAGGATCACTGCGGTGCCCCGTTCGGCCAAAGCCCGTATCGCCTGCCCCACCCGGATGCGGTTGGCGAAATCGAGGCTGGCGGTCGGCTCGTCCATCACCACGATCTGCGCGCCCTGCGCCAGCGCGCGGGCGATCAGGATCATCTGGCGCTGGCCGCCGGAAAGCCGGGTGATCTCTTCCCCCGCCAGCCCGGCGATGCCGAGGCTTTCCATCGCCGCCATCGCCAGCCAGGTTTCCGCCCGGCCGGGGCGGGCGAAGGGGCCGAGATGCGCCGAGGCGCCCATCAGCACCAGGTCGAGGGCGCGGAAGGCGAAGGGCGTGGTCAGCGCTTGCGGCACATGGGCCAGCACCTGCGCGACCTCGGACCGCGGTATCCCGGCCAGCGGGCGGCCCGCGAGCAGGATCTCGCCCGCCAACGGGGGCAAGAGGCCCAGAAGGGTGCGGAAGAGCGTGGTCTTGCCCGCGCCATTGGGCCCGAGCAGACACAGGATCCGCCCCGGCCCAAGCGACAGGTCGATGCCGGACAGCACCGCGCGCCCGCGATGGCCGACGCCAAGGCCGCGGGCTTCCAAAAGCGGGCTCATTCCGCCCATCCCCGGCTGCCTCGCGCCAGAAGCCAGACGAAGACCGGCGCGCCGAGGACGGCAGTCAGGATGCCCAGGGGCACCTCCATTTGGGCCAGGGAGCGGGCGGCGGTGTCGACCAGCACCATGAACGCCGCGCCGATCAGGGCGGCGGCAGGAAGCAGCCGGTCGAAGCGCGGGCCGGTCATCAGCCGCGCCATATGCGGCACCATCAGCCCGATCCAGCCGACGACTCCGGCCATGGATACCGCTGCCGAGGTCATCAGCGTGGCGCAGGCGATGATCAGAAGGCGCAGGCGCGTGGCCTCGACCCCCAGGGTCTTGGCTTCGTCGTCGCCAAGCGCCAGAAGGCCGATCCGCCAGCGCAGGAGGACAAGCGGCAAGAGCCCGATCAGGATCGGCGGCAGGGCAGCGGCGACATCTGCGCGCTTGGCTCCGGCCAGGCTGCCCATCAGCCAGAAGGTGATGGCGGGCAGTTGCTGCTCGGGGTCGGCCATGAGCTTGACGAGCGAGATGCCGGCACCGGCCAGCGCCCCGACCGCAATGCCGCAGAGCACCATGACCAGCACCTGCCCGCCGCCGCGGAGCGAGAGCGACAGGCCCAGCACCAGCCCGACGGTGGCAAGGCCGGTGGCAAAGCCGGTCAACTGGATCATCAGCACCGGCAGGCCGAGAAGGATGCCGAGAACCGCTCCGAACCCCGCCCCCGCCGAAACGCCAAGGATATCGGGCGAGACCAGCGGATTGCGAAAGGCGGTCTGGTAGGCCGCCCCCGCCGCCGCGAGCGCGGCGCCCACCAGCGCCGCCGCAAGGACGCGCGGCAGGCGGATGTTCCACAGCACGGTGGAGGCCTGGGTGTCTCCGCCCCCGGCCAGCACGGCGCCGATCTGGCGCAGCGACAGCGGGAAGGGTCCGATCACCACCCCTGCCAGCAGCGCGGCGACAAGGCCCGCCAAGAGCAGGGGCGCAAGCCGCCGTTCAGTCACCCAGAAGCGCCGAAACCGCAGCCTCGTCCAACTTCACGCCGTAAAAGAGGTCGTAGAAGCCAGCCACGTCCGCCCGCAGGTCGCCCTTGGCATGGTCGGGATAAAGCTTGTGCGCCAGCCATTTCAACCCGATCAGCCGGTTGACCGAGGGCGGACGATCGATGAAGCCGAAGGGCGCCGCCGGGGCCAGGTAGACCCGGCCATTCGCCACCGCCGGGATGCCCTGCCACTCCGGCATGCCGCCGACATTGGCGGCGAAGTCGCGGTCGATGGTGATGATCACATCCGGCGCCCAGGCCTGCACCTGTTCCGGGCTGACGGTGGCAAGGTTGCCGGTCCCCTCTTCCGCCACGTTGCGGCCGCCGACCCGCTCGATGATCTCGGCGTTGATCGAACCCCTGGTCGCGGTTTCCAGCCCTTCCGGCCCGCGGGCGAGATAGACCGAGGGACGCTGGTCCTCGGGGATGCCTGCCAGCAGCGCGTCGGTCTCGGCCAGGGCGCTTTCCGCATAGGCGGCCAGTGTCTCTGCCCGTTCGGGCACCGCCAGCACGTCGCCCATCTGGCGGATGGATTGCGGCAGCATCGCGAAGGAACCGTCGATCAGCACATAGGGCACGCCAGACTGATCCTGCACCCGGGCTGCGAGGTCCTTGTAGGTGTCGTTCACCGTGCCATAGTCCAGGATCAGGTCGGGCGTGGTGGTCAGCAGCACCTCGAGGTTCAGCGTGTCGCCTTTGCCGGTCAACTGACCCAGTTCCGGCAGCGCCGCCGCTTCGGGCCGCAGGTAAGGAAGATCGCCCTTTTTCGGGGCGCGGACCCAGCCGACCATCGCCTCGGGCTTCAGCACATAGAGCAGCGTCGAGGCGGGCGGCCCGGCGGCGAAGACCCTTGCCGGGTTCACCGGAACCATCACCTCGCGGCCCGTCGCATCGGTGACGGGGCGGCCGTCGAAGGCCAGCGCGGGAAGCGCCGTCAGCGCGGCAAGGATCGCGCCTTTCAGCGCTTTTGCTGGGAAGTATTGCACCAGAGGGCTCCGAATTCGGGTTTGAGGTCGATGAGCGGCGTGCCGTCCACGCAGTCGAGGCCGCGGACGGTCAGGATATTTCCTTCCACCGCCAGCAGCCGCACCACGGACGAGGCGACGGGATTGGGACGCAGCGGCGAGCGGATGGCGAAGGTGCCGATGGAGCGGTCGGCAAAGGCCGGGTTCTGCCGCACGGCATCGCGGCGCGAGAGGTGCATCCAGTACAGGACCTGAAGGTTCTCGTGCTTGCCGATCCCGTCCAGCGCCAGCGTCCAGCGCGGGTCGACCTCGATCCGGCAGGGCGGGCCAGCCTCGGCATCGCCGCGCTTGGGGCAGTCGCTGCGGCTGGCCCATGGCGTGCGGATGCGCCCGATGAACCAGAGGCCCGCGTCGAAGCCCCCGGGCAGGGCGACGGTCTCCTCATGCGGGCGCAGCGGGTCGGCGAGGGCTTCAGTCATCGACCCCGACCATGACGTCCGAGGCCTTGACCACGGCGGCGGCGGGCTTGCCCACGGCGAGGCCAAGCTCTCGCACCGCGTCATTGGTGATCGAGGCGGTGACGATGGCACCGCCGATGTCGATCCGGACATGGCTGGTCACGGCTCCGGTGACGATCTCGACCACCGTGCCGCGCAGGACGTTGCGGGCGCTGAGTTTCATGCGATTTCTCCCTTCAGGTCAGGCCGCCTGCGCACGGCAGGCGGCACGCAGCCAGTCCATCACCCGGTCGGCATCGGCTGGCAGCGGCTCTGCCGTGCCGCTGGCGAAGGCCAGGAAAGCCGCGCGCCATTCGGGCGAGACGCCGACCAGCACCGGCAGGCCCGCCGCGCAGGCCTGGCTGATGATGTCCACCAGTCCGCGCCCCGCCGCCTCCTGCTTGCCGAACTTGTTGACGACAAGCCCCTCGGCGCCGGCCATGCGGGCCTGCACCTCGAGCACCGCCTGTTCCAGCGCACCCGCGTCCAGTCGGCAGCCGGTCGCGCCGGGACCGAGATCCATGCTGATGTTGCGGATCGGGCCGTCCGGCAGAAGGCGCAGCACGATCTCGCATTTCTGCTGCGGCGCATCGCCCATCACCGGCTGCACCGTGCCCGCAAGCTGGATTCCCTCTGCCGCCGCCCGTTCGGCGACGGTGGCGAGGATGAGGTTGGTCTGCTGATCCTGGTCGGAACTGACGTATCGGATGTCCATCGGGTCCTGCGCTTTCCGGATGCCCCTTTCGCGGGGTCGATAGGTATGATGGAACATATCTGGTCCCGCTTTCAAGCAGGAAACCGTGCAGACCCCTCTCGGCAGGGCCCCGATCCTGCGGCAAGGCCCCTGCTGCAAGAATGCCACAGCAGAGTGGCGGTCGGATCGCACCGGCTTGCCCATCGGACTGGATATGTTTCCTTAAACATAACGATTCGCCAGACCTTCCCCGAAGGCTGCGCCTGAGGAGGAGAAGACCCGAATGACCCTGCCCAAATCCCTGCTGCACCGGCTGATCCTGGCCGGAATGGCGATCCCCGGCCTTTCCGCATCGCCCGCGCTGGCCGATCCGAAATGGTCCGACACCTTCCTTCTGGGCACCATCTACATCGGCGAGGATGAAGAGGGTCAGGGCGGCACCCATACCACCATCACCGGCGACGCCGCGAAGAAGGCGGGGCGCCCGACGCTGGACGAGGCCTTGGCCACGCTGCCCGGCGTCACCTCCATCAGCACTGGCGGCGGGTCGCGCAACGAACGCTCGGTCTATGTGCGCGGCTTCGGGCGCTGGCATGTGCCGCTGTCGATCGACGGCATCCGCATCTTCCTGCCTGCCGACAACAGGCTGGACTACGGCCGCTTCCTGACGCCGGACCTCGCGGAAATCCAGGTGCAGAAGAGCTATGTCTCGGTTCTGAACGGGCCGGGTGGCCTGGGCGGCGCGATCAACCTTGTCACCAGGACACCCACCGAGAAATTCGAGGGCGAGGCACGGCTGGGGATCGAGGCTGGCAATGGTGGCGATATCTCGGGCCACAGCGGCTATCTGTCCTTCGGCACCCGGCAGGACAAGTGGTATGCCCAGGCCAGCCTGATGAAGCGCGCCAGCGACGGCTTCTGGCTGTCGCGCGATTTCGTGCCCGTCCCGAACGAGGACGGGGGCCTGCGCAACAATGCCGATACCTCGGATTCACGGGTGAACCTGAAGTTCGGCTACACGCCTAACGACACCGACGAATATGTGCTGAGCTATACCGTGCAGACCGGGTCGAAGAACGCGCCCTACAGCACGCTTCTGCCGATGGACACGGGCACCGGTCCTCGTCCCACAGGGTCGCAGCGCGACTGGACCTGGCCGGAGTGGGACATCGCGAGCCTCGCCTTCTACTCCCATACCGAACTCGACACCGGCTATGTGAAGACGAAGCTCTACTACAACACCTTCGACAACACGCTGTCGGCCTGGAACAACGCATTGCACAACGCCCAGACCGTGGGCCGGGCCTTCAACAGCGTCTATGACGACTATTCGCTGGGGGTCAGCGCGGAATACGGCCTGACGCTGGGGGCGCATGACCTGAAGGTCGCGGCGCATTACCGCAGCGACGTCCACAAGGAAACCAACTTCCCGACCCCGAGCCTGGTCACCCCGCCTGACCCGACCGAGCACAGCAAGGAAGAAACCCTGTCCTTTGCTGTCGAGGACACCTGGCGGCTCAGCGATACGCTGCGCATCGTCGGCGGGCTCAGCTACAACAAGGCCAAGGTGCTGGAAGCCAAGCGCAGCTCGGTCAGCGCCGGTCGCCCGACCGCCGAGACCGATGCGGTGGATTGGCAGATTGCCGCGATCTGGGCGCCCGAGGCGGGTGGCGAATTCCATGCCAGCTTCTCCTCGCGCACCAGCTTCCCGACGCTCTTCCACCGGTTCAGCACCCGCTTCGGCACGATGGAGCCCAATCCCGACCTGAAGGCCGAGCGGTCGGGCAACTTCGAGTTGGGCTACAAGGGCGATCTCGGCCCGGTCAGCCTGGAAGGCGCGATCTTCTACAGCCAGGTCGACGACCTGATCCAGGCGGTTCCCTTCAGCGGCGCGCTCTGGCAGCAGCAGAACGTCGGCAAGGGGGTCTACAAGGGGGTCGAAGTGGCGGCCAACTGGACGGTGAACGACCGTCTCGGCCTTTCGGCGAACTACACCTATCTCGACGCCAGCATCATGGACCCGTCGATCACCGGACTGCGGATCGCCGACATTCCCCGGCACAAGGCCTACCTCGCGATGGACTGGCAGGCGACGGACAGCCTGACGGTGTCTCCCTCGCTGGAGATCTTCGGCTCGCGCTGGTCGGATCCGGCCGCGGGCCAGCCGCGGACGGCGAGCCCGACCTATACCTATCTGAAGACAGGCGGTTTCGGCCTGGCCAATCTCAGCGCCAGCTGGGCGGTGACGCCGAAGGCCTCGGTCGATTTCGCGGTGCGCAACATCTTCGACCGCAACGTCGAGGTGGTGGCTGGCTATCCCGAGGCAGGCCGGACCTTCTTCCTGACCGCGCAGACCAAGTTCTGATTGCGACCCCTGCCGGTTTCTTCGGCAGGGTTACAAGCTTGCATGGCGCGCGGTGATCCCCTGGGTCGCCGCGCGTCATGCCGTTGCGGCTGGCGGATATCGCCTCGCGCGCCTGATTCCGAAGCACGCGCGATTTAGGATATGGGGTGGCAAGGGCGAAGGACCGGGCGGACAGGCACCGCAACCATTGTCGGAAGGCCCGGCGGATGCGAAGGTCCGGGCAAGGTTTGTCCCTGTGAAGGCTCGGGGACGGCGGGAAGGATTGATGCTGGACGCACTCTCGGCAGATGAATGGCGCGCGGTAGAGCTTTCGCTGCGGGTCTCCCTCTGGGCGACGCTCGTCAGCCTGCCGCTGGGCATTTTCGTGGCCTATGCGCTGGCGCGCTGGTCGTTCTGGGGACGCCAAATCCTGAACGGCCTGGTGCACCTGCCCCTGATCCTGCCGCCGGTGGTGACGGGCTACCTTCTCCTTCTGACTTTTGGCCGCAAGGGGTTTGTCGGCCAGTATCTCGACCAGTGGTTCGGCATCGTCTTCGCCTTCCGCTGGACCGGGGCCGCGCTGGCCGCTTCGGTCATGGCCTTCCCACTGATGGTCCGCGCGATCCGGCTGGCAGTCGAGGCTGTGGATCCGAAGCTGGAAGAGGCGGCGAGTACGCTCGGCGCGCCCCGGCTCTGGGTCTTCGCCACTGTCACCCTGCCGCTTATCCTGCCGGGGATCATCGCCGGGGCGATCCTGGCCTTCGCCAAGGCGATGGGCGAGTTCGGCGCGACGATCACCTTCGTCTCGAACATCCCCGGCCAGACCCAGACCCTTCCCTCTGCGATCTATGCCTTCCTCCAGGTTCCGGGGGGCGAGCCGCAGGCGTTCCGGCTGGTGCTGGTCTCCATCGCCGTCGCCATGGCGGCGCTGCTTCTGTCGGAATGGCTGAGCCGCGCCGTGGCGCGCAGGATCGCAGGCGGATGACGCTCTCCGTCTCCCTTGGCCATCGCTTCGGCGGGTTCTCCCTGGACGTGGATTTCGAGGCGCCTTCCGGGGTGACGGCACTGTTCGGGCGGTCGGGCTCGGGGAAGTCGACCGTCGTCAACGCCGTCGCGGGGCTGTTGCGGCCGGACCGGGGGCGGATCGTGATCGACGGGACCATAGTGCTGGACACCGCCGCCGGGATCGCGCTGCCGCCGCATCGCCGCCGGATGGGCTATGTCTTCCAGGACGGGCGGCTCTTTCCGCATCTGACCGTCCGCCAGAACCTGCTCTACGGCCGCTGGTTCGCGCCGCGGACGGCGGGGGTGGAGCTGCCGCGGATCGTAGATCTTCTGGGGATCGGCGCCCTGCTGGAGCGGCGACCGGGCGGGCTGTCGGGGGGCGAGAAGCAGCGGGTGGCGATCGGGCGGGCGATCCTGTCGAACCCGCGGCTCCTGCTGATGGATGAACCTCTTGCCGCGCTGGACGAGGCGCGGAAGGCGGAGATCCTGCCCTATCTGGAACGGCTGCGCGACGAACTGGGCCTGCCGATCCTCTATGTCAGCCACTCGGTCGCCGAGGTGGCGCGGCTGGCGACGACGGTCGTCCTGCTGGAGGCGGGGCGGGTGGTAGCCGCAGGGCCAGCGGCGGCGGTGCTGGCCGACCCGGGCACCGCGCCGGTGGTGGGCCTGCGTGAGACCGGGGCGGTGATCGCGGCGCGGCTGGCCGGGCAGGACGACGACGGGCTGAGCCGGTTCGAGACCGGGGGCGGGCCCTTGTGGCTGTCCCGGGTCGCGGCCCCGTTGGGGGCGGTGCTGCGGCTGCGGATCCTGGCGCAGGACGTGATGCTTGCGGTGGAGCGACCCAAGGGAATCTCGGCGCTGAACGTGCTGGGGGGGCTGGTGGAAGACATCCGGATCGGGGAGGGGCCGGGGGCGATGGTCCGGGTCAGGGTGGGGGAAGAACTGCTGCTGGCGCGCATCACCCGGCGGTCGGTGGGGGTGCTGGGCTTGGCCCCGGGCAAGCCGGTCTTCGCGGTGCTGAAGGCGGTCTCGGTCGCTGAGGAGAACGTGGGCGGGGCGGGGTGACACCGCGGGGTGCCCGCGCGCGGGCAGTTTTACGCATCGTATTTATCAATTGGTTGCGCGCGAGTGTTAAGGATTCGGTAAGAGTTTGGGTCGCGCCGGGATGTGGTGTAAAACGGGAGGCAGGTGATGCGTGAAATACGCATCCTACGGCTGTCTTCCGTGCCCGGGGACAGGCTGATCGCCTAAAGCCCGCCGACGGCGGAGGAGAGGCGGAAGCTGATCGCCTCGGCGATATGCGGCTTTCGCACCGTGGGGCTTTCGTCGAGATCGGCGATGGTGCGGGCGACGCGCAACACGCGGTGATAGCCGCGGGCAGACAGGCCCATGCGTTCGGCGACACGTCCGATCAGTTCCTTGCCTTCGGCATCGGGGCTTGCGTGTTCCTCGAGCGCGGCGCCCTCCAAATCGGCGTTGACGCGTAGTTCGGGAGCTTCCGCGAAACGGGCGCTCTGCCGGTCGCGGGCGGCGGCGACGCGGGCGGCGATGGTGGCAGAGCTTTCGCCGGAGGCTGGCAGGTCGAGGTCGGCGAAGGCGACGGGGGGCACTTCGACGCGCAGGTCGAAGCGGTCCATCAGCGGGCCGGAGATGCGGCCGAGGTAATCTTCGCCGCAGATCGGCGCGCGGCCGCAGGCGCGGTTCGGGTCCGAGAGATAGCCGCATTTGCAGGGATTGGCGGCGGCGATCAGCAGGAACCGGCAGGGGTAGCGGATATGGGCATTCGCCCGGGCGACCATGACGGTGCCGGTCTCGATCGGCTGGCGCAGGGTGTCGAGCACGGTGCAGGGAAATTCGGGAAATTCGTCGAGGAAGAGGACCCCGTTATGGGCCAGGCTGATCTCGCCGGGCTTGGCGCCGCGTCCGCCGCCGACGATGGCGGCCATGCTGGCGGTGTGGTGCGGTTCGCGGAACGGCCGGTCGCGGGAAATGCCGCCTTCGGTCAGAAGCCCGGCAAGGGAATGGATCATCGAGGTTTCCAGCGCCTCGGGGGCCGAGAGCGGCGGCAGGATGCCGGGCAGGCGGGCGGCGAGCATGGATTTGCCCGAGCCCGGCGTGCCGACCATGAACAGGTGATGGCGCCCGGCGGCGGCGATCTCCAGCGCGCGCTTGGCGCGTTCCTGGCCCTTCACCTCGCGGAAGTCGCGGGGCGAGGTTTCGCGCAGGACCTCTCCCGCCTCGGCAGGGGCAAGCGGGGTGCGGCCGGTGTAGTGGTGCAGGACCTCGTCCAGCGAGGCGGCAGCGAGGACCTGGGTCGCGCCGACCCAGGCGGCTTCGGCGCCGCAGGCTTTCGGGCAGAGGAGCGCGCGGTCTTCCACGGCGGCGGCCATGGCGGCGGGAAGGGCACCCGCGACGGGGACGAGGCGGCCATCCAGCGACAGCTCGCCCAAGGCTACGGTGCCCTCGACATCCTCGCGCGGGATGATTTCCAGCGCGGCGAGGAGGGCGACGGCGATGGGCAGGTCGAAATGTGAGCCTTCCTTGGGCAGGTCGGCGGGCGAGAGGTTGACGGTGATCCGCTTCGCCGGCAGCGCGATGGACAGCGCCTGAAGCGCGGCGCGGACGCGTTCCTTGGCTTCCGTCACCGCCTTGTCCGGCAGCCCGACCAGGGTGAAGGAGGGCGAGCCGGGCGAGACGGCGCATTGCACCTCGACCAGGCGGGCCTCGACCCCCTCGAAGGCGACGGTATAGGCGCGGGCGGTCATTTCGGCGTTTCGCGGGTTGGGGCAGTTGCTGAAAGGAGCGCGTTCCGCGCAAGCCTTTTGTCTCGCCTCTGCGCGCGAAGGGCGCGCAACCGGCTCGGGCGAAGGGCCTCCGGCGGGGATATTTGCGGACAGAAAATGCTGTCTTTCTCGGCCTGTCCCATGCGCCCCACCCGATTCACCTTGGTTAACGGGTAGGGCGAAATGGTTTACGAGTGGTAAAGCGCCATGAACTTTGGCCAGGCCTCGGCGTCGGCCAGCGTCTTGTCGCGGCAGAAGGCGTTGCAGAAGCCGAAGCGACGTCCGTAAAGCTGGAGCGCATGGGTGACGGGCTTGCCGGAATAGGGACAGGCGGTGTTCACGGTGTCGGCGCAGTCCGCCACGCTTGCGGGCAGCGGGACCGGGCCGGGCCAGTCGCGGCGGGGCCAGCTGCGGCGGTAGAATTCCTGGTCGGCGCCGTCGATCAGGCCCATCGCGCGCCAGCGGCGGAAGCTGGGATGGGCGAGATGGGCGTTGACATAGAGCATCGCCTGCGCGCCGACCGGCAGGTTGTAGGTGGCGATGCGGGCGGCGACGGGGGCGAAGAAGGCATCCGCCGCCGAATAGGCGCCGCAGAGCCAGGGGGTAGTGGATGTCGTCGTCTCGCGGGCCCAGGACCAGAGGGTTTCGAGGCGCTGGAGGTCGGCCAGGACATCCTCGGGCGGCTGGCAATCGCTGTAGCTGACGCGCAGGTTCATCGGGCAGAAGCTGCGCAGGGCAGCGAAACCGGCGTGCATTTCCGCCGCCAGCACCCGGGCCGTGGCGCGGGCATGGGCGTCTTGCGGCCAGAGCCCGGCCTCGGGGTGGCGGGTGGCCAGTTCCTCGGCGATGGCGATGGTTTCGGGAACGACCGAGCCGTCGGGCGTGCGCATCGTGGGGGCGGTGCGGGCGGGAAAATAATCCTTCAGCACGGTCGCAAGCTCGTCGGTGTAGAGCCGGGCGGCATGGGTCTTCACCGGCAGGCCGAAGGCATCGAAGAGGAGCCAGCCGCGCAGGGACCAGCTGGAATAGGCACGATCGCCGATCACGAGGTCATAGGTCATGGGTTTTGTCCTTTTCCCGCATTTGAGCCTGCATGCCGGGCGAAGGGAAACGATGAATTGTGCGCCGATGCATCACGGGCGGTGATTGATCGAAAAGACCTTCGGCGGGGCAAGGGTGAGGGAGGTCACGGAGAGGTTGTCGATCCGATGAGCGAAGGCCGCTTCGGGGGAAAGCTGCTCGGCCCGCTGGAGCGCCGCGACGATGGGGCCGAAATGGGCGACGACGATGATGTCCGGGGCAAGCCCCTGCAGCCGGTCCAGCGCGGCCCAGGTGCGGGTGGTCAGAGCCGTCCAGCTTTCGCCGCCGGGGGGGGCGATGTCGCCGGGGGTTTCCCAGAAGGCGCGGATATGCTCCGGGCTTTCGGCCTCGATCTCGGCGAAGGGGCGGGTTTCCCACTGGCCGAAATGCATCTCGCGGAAGGAGGGGTCATGCGGCAGGCGCTGCCGGGCGCCGAGGGCGTCGGCGGTGGCCACGGCGCGGGCGAGGTCGGAGGAGATGACGGGGGCCTCGGGCGGCAGGTGGGCGGAAAGGCGGGCGAGGGCGGCGGTGTCGGACAGGTCGGCGGGCAGGTCGGTCCAGCCGATCATGGTTTTCGCATGGGTGGGGCCGTGGCGGACGAGCCAGAACCGGGTCACGGCAGGTTGCCCTTCAGCACCATCGGCAGGCCCGCGATCACCGTAACTACGAGGTCCGCCCCTGCGGCGAGGCGCTGGTTCAGCCGTCCCTGTTCGTCGCGAAAGCGCCGGGCCAGTGCATTTTCCGGAACAATTCCCCAGCCTGTCTCGTTGGTTACGATGACGACGGGGGCCGGGCTGGCCGCCAGGGCGTCGAGGAGCCGCGTTGTTTCGGCGGCAAGGTCGCTGTCGGCCAGGAGGTGGTTGGTGAGCCAGAGCGTGGCGCAGTCGACGAGGACCGCCTCTCCGGGACGGGCGTCGGCCAGGGCGGCGGCGAGGGCGAGCGGCGCCTCGACCGTGGCCCAGTCGGCGCCGCGGTCGCGCAGGTGGCGGGCGATGCGGTCGCGCATCTCGTCGTCCCACGCCTCGGCGGTGGCGATGTAGCGGCGGGGGCGGGCGGAGGCGGTGATCAGCCGCTCGGCAAAGGCGGATTTCCCGGACCGGGCGCCGCCGACGACAAGGGTAAGGGGCGGAAGTGATCCGGTCACGGATTGGCCTCGTAGAAAGGAAAGACGCCGCGGGCTGATCTGGAGGTGGTCATGGCACTGGACGGATATATCGACCTGAACGTCTCGCGCCAAGCGATGAAGGCGGAACTTCTGGATGCCGAGACCGAGGTGCGGCTGGCGCGGGCCTGGCGCGACTGCCGCGACGAGCGGGCGCTGCACCGGCTGATCACTGCCTATATGCGGCTGGCGATCAGCATGGCCGTGCGCTTCCGCCGCTACGGGGCGCCGATGAATGACCTGGTCCAGGAGGCGAGCCTGGGGCTGATGAAGGCCGCCGACAAGTTCGACCCGGATCGCGGCGTGCGCTTTTCCACCTATGCGGTCTGGTGGATCAAGGCCGGGATCCAGGACTATGTGATGCGCAACTGGTCGATGGTCCGGACGGGGTCGACCTCCAGCCAGAAGTCGCTGTTCTTCAACCTGCGCCGGGTTCAGGCCAGGCTGCAGCGCGAGGCCGCCGATAGCGGTGCGGGGCTGGACCAGACCCTTCTGCGCCAGCGGGTCGCGGAGGAGCTGGGGGTTCCGCTCGCCGATGTGGAGATGATGGAGGGGCGGCTCTCGGGGTCCGACTATTCGCTGAACGCCACGCAGAAGGCCGATGAGGATGGCCGCGAATGGATCGACGCGCTGGAGGACGAGAGTGTGCAGGCCGCCGAGGCGGTGGAGGGCGCGCATGATGCCGAAAGGCTGCGCAGCTGGCTGGCAGAGGCGCTGCTGGGCCTGAACGCGCGCGAGCGCTACATCGTGGCCGAGCGCAAGCTGAAAGACGGCGGGCGGACGCTGGAAAGCCTGGGGGTGGAGCTGGGCCTGTCGAAAGAGCGTGTCCGCCAGCTTGAGGCCGCGGCCTTCGCGAAGATGCGCCGGAGCCTGGAGACCCAGTCGCAGGAACTGCGGCATTTCCTGGCCTGAGAGCGGATCGGGGCGCCTGTCTCGCGCTACGGCGCGCAAGGCCTTCAGGTCGCCTGCGCGCCGTCGCGCCTGGCTCCGAAGCGCCTCCGGCGGGGATATTTGCGCCAGTATGAAAGCCGGTGCGGGGTGTTGAGTTTGGCCGCTTCGGCCCCTACACCTGAAGGCGGGCCGTCTGGGGGACCTGCCGATGCTGGCGGACAAGCGCATTCTTCTGATCATCGGCGGCGGGATCGCGGCCTACAAGGCGCTGGACCTGATCCGGCGGCTGCGCGAGCGCGGGGCTTCGGTGCGTGCGGTGATGACGGCGGCCGCGCAACAGTTCGTCACGCCCCTTTCGGTGGGCGCGCTGACGGCGGATCATGTGTTCACCGATCTCTTCGACCGGCAGGATGAGCAGGACGTGGGTCATATCCGCCTGTCGCGCGAGGCCGACCTGATCGTGGTGGCACCGGCGACGGCCGACCTGATGGCCAAGCTTGCGCAGGGGCTGGCTGGCGATCTGGCCAGTGCGGTCCTGCTTGCGACGGACAAGCCGGTGCTGATGGCGCCGGCGATGAACCCCCGGATGTGGGCCCATGCGGCGACGCGGCGCAACCATGCGCAGCTTCTGGCGGACGGGGTAGGGTTCGTCGGCCCGGGTCGCGGCGAGATGGCGGAAACCGGCGAGGCGGGCGAGGGCCGGATGGCCGAACCGCTGGAGATCGTCGAGGCGATCGGCGCGGCGCTGGGCGGGGGGCCTCTGGCGGGCAGGCACATCCTTGTGACCTCGGGTCCGACGCATGAGCCCATCGACCCGGTGCGCTATATCGCCAACCGCTCGTCCGGCGCGCAGGGCACGGCGCTCGCCGCCGCGCTGCGCGATCTGGGGGCACGGGTGACCTTCGTCACCGGGCCTGCGGCGGTGGCGCCGCCCGCGGGGGTGACGGTGGTGGCGGTGGAGACCGCGCGGGAGATGGCTTCGGCGGTCGAGGCGGCCTTGCCTGCCGATGCGGCGGTGATGGCGGCGGCGGTGGCGGACTGGCGGGTGGCCAATGCCAGCGGTCAGAAGCTGAAGAAGGACGGCTCGGGCAAGGCCCCGGCGCTGGACTTCGCCGAGAACCCGGACATCCTGGCGACGGTTTCCAAGGGGCCAGAGCGCCCCCGGCTGGTGGTGGGCTTTGCCGCCGAGACCACGGATGTGGTGGCCCATGCCACGGCGAAGCGGGCGCGCAAGGGCTGCGACTGGATCGTGGCGAATGATGTGTCCCCGGCGACGGGGATCATGGGCGGGGCGGAGAATGCGGTCACGCTGATCTCGGACGCGGGGGCCGAGGCCTGGCCGCGGATGGGCAAGGACGAGGTGGCCCGGAAGCTTGCGGCGCGGATCGCCGAGGCGTTGCGCTGATCGAGGCTTTGGGAGCCTTCGGCGAGGATATTTTGCAAAGATGAAAGGGCAGGCCATGGGTCCGGTGGTGCAGGTGCTGTGGGAGGATTGGGCCGACCGGAGCCTGCCGTTGCCCGCCTATCAGACCGCGGGGGCGGCGGGGGCGGACCTGTGCGCGAACTTCCCCGAGGATCAGCGGGAGGCCGGGCTGGTGCTGGAGCCGATGCAGCGGGCGGTCTGTCCGACCGGGATACGGGTGGCGATCCCGGACGGCTACGAGATGCAGGTCAGGCCCCGGTCCGGGCTGGCCACGAAGCACGGGATCACCCTGCCGAACACGCCGGGGACCATCGATTCGGATTATCGCGGGCCGCTTGGGGTGGCGCTGATCAACCTTGGTCCGGAGCCCTGGACGATCCACCATGGCGACCGGGTGGCGCAGACGGTGGTGGCGCCGGTGGTGCAGGCGGGCTTCGCGGTGGTCGAGGCACTGGACGAGACCGCGCGGGGGACGGGCGGCTTCGGGTCGACCGGCTTCGGGAAGGGGCGGCCGTGAGTGCAGGGCTTTTCGCCCTGTTGAGCCAGTTCGGGCTGGCCGGTCTTGCCGCGATTGGCCTTGTCGGCTGGCAGCGCGACTGGCCGAGGGCCAAGACCTATGCCTGGCTGGCGGCGGTCTGGGCGGCATGTCTGGCCGCGTCGTGGTTGCGACGGGATGGCGCGGCGGCGGAGGGCTGGCTGCGCCTCTGGATCACCATCGGGCTGATCGGGGGGCTGGCCATCCTGTATGGCGAGGGGGTGCGGTGGCTGAAACGGCGCCGGATCGAGCCGGTTCCGGTCGCGGCGACGGGCAGTTTCAGCCCGGCGGAGTTGGATCGCTATGCCCGCCACATCCTCCTGCGCGAGATCGGGGGGCCGGGGCAGCAGCGTCTGAAGGCGGCG
>Ga0209793_1000433_pt1 | contig 49240 bp, 48 predicted proteins | sample EBPBio122009_DNA_FD_185863 | JGI IMG/M metagenome (GOLD analysis project Ga0209793, IMG submission 185863) | Wastewater treatment Type I Accumulibacter community from EBPR Bioreactor in Madison, WI, USA - Reactor 1_2/2/2009_ DNA (SPAdes) (version 2) | ecosystem: Engineered > Bioreactor > EBPR >... | reverse complement strand
CACGGAAAGCATCAGGTGGCGCTGCGCCACATCGCCGAGACCGGCGCGATGCTGGGAGCATGGATTCGCGCCGCGAAGGGCAATGGGAGGTCGGGGTAATGGCTATGTTGCGCCCGTCCATTTTCGGTGGGTCCTGGATCAACGGCTCGAACGCGGGTTCGCGCTACGCGAACCTCGACAACTGGGCCGAGAATTCGAACGGCAACCTCAGCGTTCGCGCCGCCTGCGACGACCCCTTTCCGGCTCGGCGACGGTCACGGCCGCGTCGGCCACTTTCCACCGACGCGAATGCGTCAGGGTGGTCGGCCCAACCTTCCAGCTTCGGCGAATACACTGCGAGGTCCGGCAAAGCGGGGAGTAGCGGCGTTCGCGCCGTCGAAACCCGCGGCCGGCGTCTCGCCGCGAGGCCCCTCATGGCGAAGAAATACCGTAACCTCATCGGATCGATCACGGCCGACGCCAACATGCGCGAGGCGCTGCGCCTGACCGCGCGCGGCAAGCGCCTCACCCCCGGCTATCTCGAATTCAAGGAATACTCCGTCCTCAACCTGCATCTGCTGGCGGCCGCCATGCGCGACGGCTCCTATATCCAGGGGGAGCCAGCCGAGTTCCGTATCTTCGATCCGAAGGAACGGCTGATCTCGGCCTTGCCCTTCGAAGATCGTATCGCGCAGCAGGCCGTTGCCCGCGTCATTGCACCGATCTTCGATGCCACCCTGCTGCCGCGCTGCTTTGCGTGCCGCCCGGGCAAGGGCACCCATGCCGCTGCGATCACCCTTCAGGCCGATATGCGCCGCCTGGATCGCGACGGGCCGCTCTACGCCCTGAAGACGGATTTTTCGCGCTACTTCTATTCCATCGAACGCGGCGCGCTCTGGCATCTCATCGAGGCGAAAATCTCCTGCCGGGCCACCTTGCGCTTGCTGGAGGCCATGCTGCCACGCACCGGCATCGGCCTTCCTATCGGCAACCTGACCTCGCAGATTTTCGCGAACATCTATGCCGGCGTCGTCGACCGCCACCTCCAGCAGGATCTCGGCGAACGCTACTGGTATCGCTACATGGACGATATCGTTGTCCTCGGCCGCGATCCCGATCACCTGCGCAAGGTGCGCGCCTCCATCGAGGAGCTTTCCCGCGAACGTCTCGGCCTGCGCTTTTCCAAATGGAGCATCCAGCCCGTCAGTCGCGGCGTGAATTTCGTTGGATACCGCATCTGGCCGACGCACAAGCTGCTGCGCCGCGACAGCGTTGTCCGCGCCCGCCGAAAGATCAAGGCCTACCGCGCCAGCGGAGAGCACCAGCGCCTTGAGCGCTTCCTAGCCGCCTGGGCCGGACATGCCCGTTGGGCCGACAGTCGCAATCTTCTCAAGAACCTTGACGTTCCGCCGGCCGTGACTAGCCCGTCGAGCATCACAAAACCTAAAGGCTCCGGTCAATGATCTACCAGTTCAGCAGGTACATATCCGGCCGTCTTATGGCCGAAGGCGTTACGATCGAGCGCGCGAGGTCGCTTCAGCAAGCCACGGCGGAAGCAGCCCGCATTGCCCCGCTCGGCCCGCATGGCGAGACGCCAGTGCTCGTGCTGAGAGAGGTCGCCGTTGCCGGGCTTGTCGATGCACTCACCGAACGTCACCGACAGACGGAAATCGAGGGCTGGTCGGCAGAACATGACGACACTCACACTCGCGGGGAATTGGCGCGGGCGGCGGCCTGTTATGCCACGCACGCCACGGTGCTCGGGAGCGAGTTGGAAACTATCTGGCCCTGGGACTTCGCGTGGTGGAAGCCGGCCGATTACCGCCGCGACCTTATTAAGGCCACCGCGCTCCTCATCGCCGAGATCGAGCGCATCGACCGCTCGGAGGCCACAGATGAGACCGGAGGCGTGTCATGAAAATCGAGCGCTCCGAAACTGACCGTGGCTTCCGCATCGATGAGTTTATCGATGCGAACGGCGTGCGATGCACTCTGCAAATGAGCAGCGCCATCCATCACGAGGCGCTTATATGGCTAGGATGTTGCGAAATCGGCCTCAAGAGGTTTGAACCTTACAAGGGCTGGACTGACGTAGCTCTGGAGCAAAACGCGCCGCACGGGGTATCTCATATCGCCAACACACGCATGCACCTGTCGCAATCACAGGTCGCCGCGCTCATTCCAAGGCTCTCACATTTCGTTGAAACAGGTGAAATCGCCACCGCACCGACCTGCGCGGTTGGACACGATATGCGTGCCGCGCTCAAACTCGCCATTGAGCATATCCAGCACATGGCTGCGTTCATCGGCACTCAGAAGCTCGGCTATTCGTTCGAAAGCCTTGGTGAAGATATGCCGGGCATCCGCGCCGCTGTAGCGGCGACTGCCGTGAACGATCAGGGACCAAATCGGGAAACCTTGGAAAAGAGTTGCATAAATGACCCTGATAATGACCCCAAAAACGAGAACATCGCCACCGCAGCCCCCTCAGGCATAGAGCTAGCTGCACGCTTCGTAGATCGTCGCCGAGACGACTACGTACGCGAACACGGCTCCTATGATCCCTCCACCGGCATGACTGAGTATCCTGGCAACGGCGACGAATACGTCTACGAGCTGGAGGAGATCGCCGAGGGAATTCGTGCGCTGTCAACCACCAACATAGCACTGGTCAAGCGGTCCTGCGGGACGTGCCTCTATCGCACGTATCGCAATCACGAGATGCCCTGCAACCGATGCGACGGCCCCGGCCGGCCGAGATGGGAGCCTCACGAACCCGGCATTCGTATTGTCTCTCTCGGGTCCATCACCACAGATGCGTCCGGAGGCCGGAACGATGACTGACCGCCCGATCCTTTATAGTGGGCAGATGGTCCGCGCGCAGCTCGACGACCGAAAGAGCCAGACGCGCCGCATACTTAAGCCTCGCAGCAAGAACCGCCCAAGCCTCTTCGACGGCGGCTGGTCCGATAGCTATGTTCTAGACCCCGGCAACGAAAGCTGGCGGCAAGACGATATGCCGATCAAGATCGGCGATCGGCTGTGGGTCCGCGAAAGCTGGTGGATCGCGACGATGTACAGCTACGGTACGACGCCGGGCGGCTGCGAGATCGATCCGCCGCCACTCGCGCATCGCAAGCGCGATCCCGTCCACTACGACGCTGACGGCAATCCGCCGAACGTCGGCAACCGCACTTACGGCCCGGAAGGCCTTCGCGGCGGCTCGTTTGCTGCGCCGGACCCATATGCGATCTGGCTGAAGAGACCTTCGATCCATATGCCCCGCTGGGCATCGCGCCTCACGCAGATCGTCACCGATGTGCGCGTCGAACGCTTGCAGGACATCAGCGAAGCGGATGCCGTAGCCGAAGGCCTGGCAGGTCAAAACCTCGACGGGATGGACCCGCGCGGGTGGTATCGCGACCTCTGGGAGAGCATTAACGGCGCTGGTTCGTGGGACGCCAATCCGTGGGTCGCGGCCTACACCTTCACGGTCGAGCGCCGGAACATCGATGCGCCCGCCAACGTATCGAAGGGGCGCGACGAATGATTGCCGCTCAGACGAACTTGATGAAAAGCGGGAGCACCAGAAGGAAGAACAGCACGGCTGATGCGATAACCCCGCAGATATCGCCTGCTCGTTCTGCTGCGGTCTTGGTCATGGTCGCTCCCCTTGTTTTGCGTCCCAAGCGTTTGCCCCATGCAATCCTCACGCCGGTCGTAAGTCAAGCACCGGCCACCCCCAGTGCATCGAGAGGCGTCAATGACTGATTCCGTGCCGACCGCCGAGCGCTGGGAGGTCAGCGATATTGCATGCTTTCCGCCGCGGCCGGCAGCGGCTGGAGGTAAGTCGTTTGCCGAGGCGGCAGCCAGCCACATCGAGCACGGCGGCGAGGCCCGGTACTTGCGTCGGATTGTCGAGCATTTTGGCGACAAGCTGCTGTCGGAAATATTCCCGTTCGACATAAAGCAGATGGCGCGGGCGCTTTACCCCGACGGATCGAACGCTACCTTGAATCGACAGGCGCTTGCGCCGGCGCGCGCGGTAATGATCCATGCCTATGAACGCGGATGGTGCGGCTATACGCGTTTGCGTCGATTCCGCGAGGATACGCCGAAGCGCCGCGAGCCGGCCTCTACGACATGGCTTCACGCCTTCATCCGGCAGGCGGTCCACGACGGCCACGACAGGGTTGCCGCACTCGTCCTTTTCATGGCGACATCCGGCGCCCGCGTTACCGAGGCGATCAATCTGCGCTGGAGCGAGGTCGATCTGCGGCAGAAGAGCGTGCTGCTACTCAAGACCAAGACCGATCGTAATTCGCTCCGCTCGCTCACCGGAGAGGTCGCGGCGCGCCTTGCGGACCTTCAGACGAGCGCCAGACCGGAAGACCGCGTCTTCGGCTTCTCGCACCGGCAATCCGTCAACGCCCGCATCCGGAAGATCTGCGAGCGCGCCGGTATCTCCTACAAGCCGAGCCACACATGCGGCCGTTCCAGCTTCGCGAACAACGCGCTCGACATGGGTATCGACATCCGAAGCGTGATGGAGGCCGGCGGCTGGCGCAGCCTCGCGATCTTCCTCGGCATCTATGTGCGTCCGCACCGCAACGCCAAGCGCGTCGTTGCTGAAAGCTTTGGTCGCTACGAATATCGGACGGAGATCTGACATGGCGACAGCAGAACTTCGCCCATCACCGGCCCAGATACGAATGAATGCGATCCGCCGTCGAGTGGAGGGCGCCTCGCCTGACTGGCGCCTCGTCGACGATGGTCGGCTTGGCATGACGGCAGGCCAGGGTGCCGAGCAGTTTGCGGTCCTGACCTTTGATCGGAAGGCGGATATCGGCGACCAGGAGATCGTCGCCCATGCGCGCGACGATCTCGTCTGGCTGCTCGCCACCTATGATCGCCTGGCACGCCACTATCGCGAGACCATTGCGGAGAAGGAGCGCGCCGAGCGCACCCGGAAGGGCAAAGACTTCGCAGCTGAGTGCGCCATGCTTTGCGGTCAACTTGCGTTTCGCACATTCCTGCAAGAGCGCCACGGTCTCGACACGGCCGATCGTGAGCGGATCGAGACCCGCGTGCGCTCGATCCTCGCCATCCAGTCGCGCGCCGAGATCAACACGGACGAGAGCGCCCGCCAGCGCTGGTTCTCGCTGCGGGCAGAATTCAAGCAATGGAAGGAGGGACGGTGATGGCGCTCACGATCCCCCTCAAGCGCTCGGAAATGAAGCGGCTCGCCGATTTCGTGAAGAAGGAGGGGGTGCGCGCCGAGGTGGAATTCGACGGTTTCATTTTCCGCGTTGCACCCGACCATCCTCCGGCCAGAGTTGACGACAGCGAAGAATCCGAGCTTGATCGCGAACTCGCGGAGTTTGATCGGAAACATGGTTACAGTTGAACTCAAGGGCCTGCATATCGTCAAAGCCAAGGGTAGAACCTATTACTACGCATGGCGCGGCGGCCCCCGCATCAAGGCCGAGCCAGGCACGCCGGCATTCCAGAAGGCTTACGCTGAAGCAGTCGAGAGTGTCCGCGTGCCCGACGAGACGTGCTTTTCAGCGCTGGTCATCGCCTACAAGCACAGTGATGAATACAAGAAGCTCGCGGACAGCACGAAAAGGAACTGGTCCGGATGGCTTGATCGCATTGATGAGCATTTCGGCGCGCTCCGGATCAAGAACTTCGATCGTCCGGATCATATCCGCCCGCGCATCCGAAAGTGGCGCGGCAACTATGCAGCAACCCCGCGCGCTGCGGACTACGGAATGCAGGTCCTGTCTCGCGTCCTGTCCTATGCGGTCGATCCTCTCGCCAAAATTGCCATGAACCCTTGCGAAGGCATTGGCCGGCTGTATTCCGCCAACCGCGCGGCAATCATCTGGGAAGCAGCTGACATGGCCCAGGTTCTCGCAGCCTGCTCGACAGAGGCCAAGCTCGCCGTGCAACTGGCTGCACTTACAGGGCTGCGCGCTGGAGACCTCTTCCGTCTTGCCTGGTCGCACGTGGGCGAAAACGCAATTGTCATGACGACCGGCAAAAGCCGCCATCAGCGCGAGGTCGTCGTGCCGATCTACGGTGAACTGCGTGAACTGCTTGACGAAATCCCGAAGCGATCGCCCGTCGTGCTGACAAACAGCAGAAAGGCCCCCTGGACGGTCAACGGCTTCGCATCCGTCTTCAACAAGGCGAAGACCGACGCGAAGCTCGACGAGCGCGATCTTCATTTCCACGACCTGCGCGGAACAGCAGCCACAAAATTCTACAGGGCCGGCCTCGACAAGCGGGTGATTGCGGAAATTCTCGGATGGGAAGAGGATCACGTCGACAAGATCATTCGCCGCTACGTCGACCGCAACGCTGCAACCGAGGCGGTTATCCGCAAGCTCGATGAGGCCAGATCAAGAACAGAGTTTGTAAAACCTGCTGTAAAACCGTCTAAAACGGATCGGCTTGAACTCGGCGCAAAGCCCTGAGAAACCGGGCTGGAGCGGGTAGCGGGAATCGAACCCGCGCGTTCAGCTTGGGAAGCTGACAGGCTACCATTACATCATACCCGCAGGGCAGCGCCGAGGCCGCATCCATTCAACAGTTCGCCGGGCGTGTCAAGCGAGACGGTCATGCGGGCGCTTGAACAGCCTGGGTATATGATGAGCGTCCGCAACGCGTCGGACGATTCTCCATCCATGCGCCGCAGGATGGAACGACCGAGCGGTTCGCTCGGCTCGTGGATCGAGTATTAGGGCCTTCCTTGCCTGGCCGTGCTCAGAAACTCCAGGCCGCCTTGAACGAAACCGACTGTCGCAGATAGTCATCCCGCCAGCCGGCGTCATAACGGAGCGAGATATCTGCCCCGCCGTCGAGGCTGTAGGTGTAGCCCATGCCAGCCCGGGCCAGCCACGGGCTGCGGTCAATCCCAGCCGCCAAGAAGCTCTGCCCCGGCAGCCCCGCATATGACGCCGTCAAGTCGCCGTCGTCGTTGATGGCATCATAGCTGACGCCCACGATCGCTTCGAGCTGTGCGTTGGGGCTGAGCACATGGACGATACGGCCATCCAGGCCGAGGGTCAGAGCCTCGACAGTGCTGGCCTCGACATCGAGATTCAATGCTCCTGCACCCTGCTCGGCGTAGGACTGGCTTCTGAGCCTTGTGTAGTCGGCACGAAGCGCCGGAATGAAGGTGTTGGCATGATCCAGGACGATGGCCCTGGACAGGTTGCCGCCCGCATGCAGGTTCCAGCTATCGTAACTGCCGCTGGCGGACCTGTTGAGTCCTCCGAAGTCGAGGATGCGCTCACTGTCGGTGTTGTTCCAACCGGCGTCGACCTGGAAACCCAAGGCCATGTCGTCGATCGGATGGCTGCCGTAGACGGCGACGACGTTACTATCGATCTCGGCACTCGTTCCCGCACCGCTCAGGTCGGCATTACCGTCGAGATGCGTCCTGGCATAGGCGTAGGCAACACCGACCTGGGTTTTCCCGATATCGCCTTCGATGCCGGCCGCCAGCCCCCAAGTATTGGCGTCGTAACCCGAGGCGTTGTTATCGGTATCGTTCTGAACGGCTCTGAAGCCCAGGGGCGTGATCCAGACCTGCCTGTTCGCCGCCATGTCACCCGAAGGCATACCGGCGTGCCCAGGGGCGAAGCGACTGGCGAAGATCGAGTTGATGGTGCCGAGCGTTTCCAGCGTGGCCTCGGCCCCGGCGTTGAGCGGCAGGGTCTGCGCCGCGGCGCGAGCGACGCTACGCGCATCCGGCAGCTGGCCGAACGCGGTGACGACATTGGCCATGTCACCGGTCGGCGCTCCCTGAACTTGGGTATCAAGGACGCTGGCCGCACCGAGGGCCGGATAGAGACGATTGTCGAGAACCGAGCGGTAGACGGTGGTGCCGGTTGAACCACTGGCACTGACGTTGAGGTCGACAGCATTGCCGTTGACGGTGGCGGCGAAGTCGAACAGCGCGGAGTTGTCGGTGACGATGAAGCCACCAACAGGAGTAGTCAGGGCGCCGGCAGTGATGACACCTGCCAGGGACATGTTATTAGCCAGCACGGGGCTACCGATTACATCGACGGCCAGATTGCCATTATTGAAAGTGGCCGTACCGATAACGTTCAGCTTGCCGTAGTTGGCACTGCCGGCGACGCCAATGGTGAGTATCTGGCTGCCATCCTGGAGGTAGTTGCCCAGCAGCGTCAGCGTGCCCGCGGTTACAGTTGTGTCGCTATCCCACGAGTTGTCGCCGGCGATGGTGAGGGTGCCTGCCCCCAGTTTGGTGAAGCCACCGTTACCGACGTTGCCGATGAGGATGTTGGGCTCACTGAAACCAACGTTATGGCCGTTAGTATCGAAGAAGGCACCGTTACTATCGATAACAATGTCCCCGACATCGAACCCGGAGAGGAAGTCTGCATCATCACTGCTAGCCTGCAGAATACCCCCATCCCACAGCAGCATCCCCATACCATAGCCCTTCCAAAAGGAGGGCGTTGAAAACAACCCACGAGCGATGATGTCACCGCTAAGTGTCACCTGAGCAAAGCTGCTCGTGCTATTTGCAAGAACAGTTCCACCAACGGAGATTATGCTTGCACCGTCGTCAACCATGACGAAGGCACTCCCATCATTGCCAATAATGAGGAAGCTGCTTGTCCATTTGGAACCTGTGCCGCTGACAGATACCTGGCCCTCGCTCGAAAGCTGATAGCCGATCCAAGCATTATCGTTTGTAACTTCGCCGCCGCCGGTAATATTGAGCAGACCGGGAGCAGACAAAATAGGCTTGGCAGAGTAGCCAACAACAAGGAACCCGGCAGCATCAAATGGTGGACCTGAAGACACATTCAACACCGCACCGTTGTCAATAATCTGGTCCGCCAATGCAGTGCTTGCGGCTAAGGAAAAACTCGCCGCCAGCAATACCATGGCAAGCGAACGATGCTGCTTATTTGCGTTCTCGCGCCTCATCGACAGATCCGATGCGGCGTGCGCCTCAAGCCGACGATTGAACAAGGCTTTATAGCTATGGCTCATGCCACCCCCCGTGGCTGCAATATGAGGCTTAATCACATTCTGGCCTGAAATGAATTTGCTCCAGGAAGACCGCAGTCTGCCCCGTGAGGTGATCCGGCTGAAGTGTTAGTGCATAATCAACCCATTGGCTACCGCTGGTTGCTCTTATCCCGGAAAAACGATTTGGTTTTTCAAGAATAGGAGCACCGACGGAAGTCCCCCTCAAACCGAGGGACATCTTCATTCCTACAGCGAAAGGCCCCCTATCGGTATCCTACTGATTGTCATGGGCATACTGCGTCTCGCTTCAGGCCGTCGAGACCAACGCACAGCCCTTTCCAGCACCGCTAAGCTGGCCCTGACCCGGCTTTCCCGGAAGCTGCCCCATGATTGGCCACGGCTGGCCAAAACCGACACGAGAATTCGAGACCTCCGATTACTTGCTCGCCGGCACACTGGGCAGTCCGTCGGTTTCTCCAGCCCACACTTAGCATGGCGCGTCACAATTCGGGGCGCCGAAAGTGCTGGAGCAAATCATCGTCAAGCTGCGTCCGCTCTTGCTCAGTCCCGGCGGCAAGGCGAATGCGGATACAGGGCCAACGCTATTTACACTTCTGTCATTCCAAAGAAGTCGTGGCCTCACCGTCATAGCAATATCCAAGCGCTTGCAAGCGCTCGGAAACTCCAGATCGCTGATCGCATACTTTCATTGTATCGGGATCATCTCCGCTGCCGCCACGGCAATTCTTGTTTAGCCCTTCCCATTTCTCGATAAGAGCATCCACCAATGCAGCAGGATCGGAGAAGGAAGGCCCGTCCGCTGTGAATGCCACCAAATCGAGTTCACCGCGCTTGGCCAGATCGCAATCCTTCCTATCCAGAATGCTCCGTCATCAATAGGTGTAGTATCCTATGGAAGATCACGCTGGATGATTACTCGTGCCGCGACGCAGCTCGCGTCAGGATGACGTCAATACGGTGCGTAAATCACGACTTACGAAGAGGCCCATTCTCATCAAAAACTGGCACAACTCCTAGGATACTTACGAGCTAAAACTCCAAGGAAGGCCAAGCTTAGGAAGAAAGTTAAACCACTGAGTATAATCGTAAAAGCGTTGCTTCAGTCAGACAACTCAACCATGGCAGGCATCTTGGGGAAACTGACAGGCTACCGTTGCATCATACTCGCAGGGCAGCGCCGAGGCCGCACCCCTTCAACAGTCCGCCGTCAGATGCAGGCAAGGCCTGCCGCAGAGCCCAGGAGCCGATTTTTATTTCCGCTTCAGTGCCGGCAAGGGCGCGGGATCGGCGGCCTCCCTGGCCATGCGCAGGACACGAAGTTTTTCAGTCTTCTTCTCTCGCGCCGCCGCCTCCTGCTCGATGATGCCTCTTGCGATGGAGTTGGTCTGCGCGGATTTTGTGTCCGCGCTCACCTTCGTCGGCTTGAAGAACTGCTGTTTGGTTGCCGTCATCCGTCCACTCCTCTGTTCCCCGGCGTGCGCCGTCAGGCGCGACGAGCGCTCGCGGGTTTCTTCTTCGGAGCCGGCAGCAATCCCTCCCGCTGCGCCTGTTTGCGGGCGAGCTTGCGGGCACGCCTGACGGCCTCAGCCTTCTCGCGCGCCCTCTTCTCGGAAGGCTTCTCAAAGGCGCTGCGCGCCTTCATCTCGCGAAAGAGTCCTTCGCGCTGCATCTTCTTCTTCAGAACCCGAAGGGCCTGGTCGACATTGTTGTCCCGTACGAGAACCTGCAAGACATGTCCTTTCCGAGCGGCCTGGCCGCTGCGTCACTCGATTATTTTCTGGTCCGGATGGTGGATGGCTTGAACCACGGCTCCTTGCCACCCGCCGATGGGTGCGCTCCCGCCGCGGAGCGCGCCGTCACCGCTTCCGCCGCCTCGATATCGCTCGCCAGGATGCGGCGCTCGCACGTCTCGTTGCCAAGCCGCACGCGATACTGCACCTCTCCGTGATCGGACGGCAGAATTCCCGCGATCCGGCAAATTCCACCACCTTCCGCCCGACGGAACAGATCAGGCTTGAGCCTGACAGTGTCACCGACAGCGTAGATTACCCGGCTCATGGCCAGCCCTCCCGCATACCGCATGAAAACAAAAAGGTCGGGCATCGACCCGACCTCTTCCCGTCGTTCACCATCGACGCTGCCAGTACATCCGTGGTCAGCGAGGAGGAACGACAATTCCTTATGCGGCGCGCAGGTTGTCTGCGGAGTTCTTGCCGGACTTGCGGTCCTGCACGATGTCGAAGCTTACCTTCTGGCCCTCGGCAAGGGAGCGCAGGCCGGCGCGTTCGACCGCCGAAATATGGACGAACACATCCGTCGCGCCGTCGTCGGGAGCGATGAAGCCGAAACCCTTGGTGCTGTTGAACCACTTTACAGTGCCTGAATTCATAACGATTTCCTTTCAATCGTTGGTGCGGCTGCCGGGTTGGCAGCCTATATAAATCGACGATGAGAGGAGATCCGACCGGGCCACAAGGGCGAAGACAAAGGTCACAAGCAAAGTTCGATGACTTCAAGATATTGATACTTACGTATTTTTCAAGAAAAATAACCGCTACCGTCGCGCGAGCCGGTACGGAAATCCGTATTTTCCCTCGTGGAAACAGCAGCCTGGCGAGAAAAACTATTAGATATTAATTTCAGAAGACGGATAAATTTCTGATGAAATTTACAGAGGCGCCACGAGGCATCGGCATTCCACCGTCAATTACTGCCTGTCCGGCAGCAGCCGGAACCTAGAGAAGCTTCCTGGCGCCAGAGGCATATTGTCAAATCGAGAATACGATCACGCGAGACGATCGTCCGAGCGCTCGATCAATCTCGGCATGATGAGCGCCTGCAGCGCCTCCGGCGGCTCGCCTTCCATGCGGCGCAGGATGTATTGGCCGAGCAGCTCGCTCGGCTCGTGGATCGGCAGGTAATAGGTGGTGATCGGCGGGGCGAAGTACTGGCTGACGTTGAGGTCATCGGTCGCGTTGATCACGGCGTCGCGGCCGTGCACGAGGCCGCGTGCGTGGAAACCGGAGAAGGCGCCGAGGGCGGAGGCTTCGTTGGCGCAGATATAGGCGGTCGGCGGGTTCGGCAGGGTGGACATGGCAAGCACATTCTCCCGGCCGAAGGCGGGGGTCAGGTGACCGTGGGCGACGAGAGCGGGATCGAAGGAAAGACCGGCAATATCGAGGGCGCGGCGATAGGCTTCCAGGCGGACGATGGCGTAGCTGAGTTCGGCCATCGGATTGACGAGCGCGATGCGGCGGTGGCCGCGCCCGGCAAGGCGGGCGACCGAGTGGCGGATCATCTGCTCGTTATCGGCATCGACGAAGGCGTGCGGGGCGTTGTGAAGCGTGATGCCATAGGTGACGAAGGGAAAATCCGCCTCCTGCATGATGCGCACGCGCGGATCGTCCGCCCGCGTACCGGAGACGATGATGCCATCGGCCGTCTTCAGGGAAACGATCTGACGTATGGTGGCTAGACTCTCCTCGAAATTGCGCACGGCATAGAGCGAGACGCGGTAGGGACTGTCCTCCAGCGCCCAGGAAATGCCGCTGAGAAGCTGGGCGTATTCGACGCCCTCCCACTCGTTCTGCTTGGGGCCGGGCGCGGTCATGATGGCGGCGACCTGATAGGTCTTGCCGGTGCGAAGCTGCACGCCATGCATGTTGAGCTGGTAGCCGATACGCTCGGCGGCAGCGACGACGATGGCGCGCGTTTCCGGCCGCACCTGCGGGCTGTCGTTCAGCGCCTTCGATACGGTGGCGATCGAGAGGCCCGTCTCCTGCGCGATTGTCTTGATCGTCGGTCTTGGCATCGCGTCTTGCTTGTCCGTCTTTCCCGCGCGATCCCGCGCGAAGGCCATAAACGTCTATCACACGATAAAAACGTTTAACTTTATTGTAAAGGGCGAAATCCAACGTCAGCTTGCGCGGAAGTGCTTGGAGAGCTTGAGGCCCTGCGCCTGATAGTTGGAGCCGAGGCCGGAGCCGTAGAGGCCTTCGGGCGCATCCAGCATATGTTCGTAGATCAGGCGGCCGACGATCTGGCCATGATCGAGGATGAAAGGGACCTCGTGACTGCGCACTTCCAGCACCGCGCGGCTGCCGGAACCGCCGGCGGGAGCGTGGCCGAAGCCGGGATCGAAGAAGCCGGCATAGTGGACACGGAATTCGCCGACGAGCGGATCGAAGGGCGTCATCTCGGCCGCATAGAGCGGGGGGACGTGCACGGCCTCGCGCGAGACGAGGATGTAGAATTCGTCCGGGTCGAGGATCAGTTCGTTGCGGCCGCGGCTGAACAGCGGCTCCCAGAAATCGAAGATATCGTGCTGGTTCTTCTGATCCACGTCGACGACGGAGGTGTGGTGCTTGCCGCGATAGCCGATAAGGCCGTCCGGACCGGTGCCCTTGAGATCGATGGAGAGCGCGATGCCGCCGCCCGAAACGTTGGGCGTCTCGCTGGCGACGAGCATGTCGGTCTCGTGAAGCGCCAGCAACTCGCCGTCGCCGAGCAGGGCATTGCCCTTGCGGAAACGGATTTGCGACAGGCGCGAGCCGCGGCGCACGACGATAGGGAAGGTGCGCGGCGAGATTTCGAGATAGAGCGGGCCGCAATAGCCGGCGGGGATCTTGTCGAATTCCTGCGCGCGGTCGGTGATGACGCGGGTGAAGATGTCGAGGCGGCCGGTCGAGCTTTTCGGGTTGGCCGAGGCGGCGAGGTCGGCCGGCAGGTCGAGGCTTTCCATCAGCGGCACGATGTAGACGCAGCCGGTTTCCAGCACCGCGCCCTCGGAAAGGTCGATGACGTGCAATTGCAGCCGGTCGAGCTTGTCGGCGACGAGATGGGCGGGGCCGGGCAGGAAGCTGGCGCGCACGCGAAACGCCTTCGCGCCGAGGCGCAGGTCGAGGCTGGCGGGCTGGACCTGGTCCGCGTCGAGCGCGGCCTCGCTTCTCAGCCGCCCGCTTTCGAACAAGCCGCGAATGGCGCTGTCCGCCAGAATGCCCGTGCTGCGCGCCGCAGAAGCCATGACAATACCGCCCTATCAGAGGGCTGGCACAAAACCAAATGCCGGCAATTGACGCAAGCGCAGGCGCGCAGTATTAGCAGATTATCCCGTGGTGATTTGGCCGGCCGGCTTGCAGCCACGTAAAACAAGTAGCTAAAAAGGCCGGGTGACAAACCGGCCTGCTTGCGCGGCCGGTTTTTTTTGTTTGAAGGCGACGATCACATGAGCAAGTCCTGGCGCCCGGCCACCCAACTCGTTCACGGCGGGACCACCCGCTCCCAGCACGGCGAAACCGCCGAGGCGATCTTCCTGACGCAAGGCTTCGTCTACGACACGTCGGCGGCGGCCGAAGCCCGCTTCAAGGGCGAGACGGACGGCTTCATCTACGCCCGCTATGCCAGCCCCACCAACGACATGTTCGAAAAGCGCATGTGCCTGCTGGAAGGCGCGGAAGACGCCCGCGCCACCGCGTCGGGCATGGCCGCCGTTACCGCCGCGATCCTTTGCCAGCTCAAGGCAGGCGACCATATCGTGGCGGCCCGCGCACTCTTCGGCTCCTGCCGCTGGGTGGTCGAGACGCTGGCGCCGAAATACGGCATCGAATGCACGCTGGTCGACGGCCGCGACCTTGCCAACTGGGAAAAGGCGATCCAGAAGAACACCAAACTGTTCTTCCTCGAAAGCCCGACCAATCCGACGCTGGAAGTCATCGACATCGCGGGCGTGGCGAAGCTCGCCAACCAGATCGGCGCGAAAGTCGTGGTCGACAACGTCTTTGCGACCCCCCTCTTCCAGAAGCCGCTGGAGCTTGGCGCACATATCGTCGTCTACTCGGCCACCAAGCATATCGACGGCCAGGGCCGCTGCCTTGGCGGCGTCGTGCTCTCCGACAGGGAGTGGATCGCCGAGCACCTGCAGGACTATTTCCGCCACACCGGCCCGGCCATGTCGCCATTCAACGCCTGGACGCTGCTGAAGGGCATCGAGACGCTGCCGCTGCGCGTCAAGCAGCAGACGGAGAATGCGAGCCGCGTCGCCGACTTCCTCGCCGACCAGAAACAGGTCGCCCGCGTGATCTATCCGGGCCGTAAGGACCATCCGCAGGCCGATATCATCGCCAAGCAGATGTCGGGCGGCTCGACGCTCGTCTGCTTCGAACTGAAGGGCGGCAAGGACGCGGCCTTCGCGCTGCAGGACGCGCTCGACGTCGTGAAGATCTCCAACAATCTCGGCGACGCCAAGAGCCTCATCACGCATCCCGCGACGACGACGCACAAAAACCTGACGGACGAGGCCCGCGCAGAACTCGGCATCTCGGCCGGCACCGTGCGCTTCTCCGCCGGCATCGAGGACAGCGAGGACCTGCTGGAGGATTTCGCCCGGGCGCTTGCCAAGGTCGGGGCTTAAGCCGCTCCATCCAGGGAAATGCGGAAGGCACCGGCCGAAGCGGCCGGTGCCTTCTTTGCATGTTCTTGACGCAGCCACATTCCTGTAGAATAGCTGAATTAGCAAAGCCCAAGGCATTCCCATGTATCGTGCGCTGACCCGCGACATCGAAGTGACCGTAGAGCCATATTATCTGGCCGATCAGTCCGATCCTGACGACAGCCGCTATGTCTGGGGATACCGCGTCGTCATTTCCAACCATTCCGAAGTCGCCGTGCGCCTGATGACGCGCTACTGGCACATTACCGACCAGAACGGACAGGTGGACGAGGTCAACGGGCCGGGCGTCATCGGCGAGCAGCCGGTGCTACGGCCGGGCGATACCTACGAATATTCCTCCGGCTGCCCTCTGGAAACGCCGTCGGGCATCATGTTCGGACGGTATCGCATGGAAGCGGAAACGGGCGAGGCCTTCGACGTCGCCATCCCGGCGTTCTCGCTGGATACGCCGGGACAGGTGCGCACGCTCAATTGAGGGGCTAGCCCCGCACCTTACTGCGGCAGGACCTCCGCCGCCTCGAAGCGGTAGGTCGTCGAGCAGAACTCGCAGGTCACCGCGATCTCGCCCTTGTCATCCGCGGTATGGGCGATCTCCTCGGCGCTGAGGCCGGCCAGAACGCCCTTCAGCTTCTCGCGCGAGCAGGAGCAGCGGTCGAAGACCTGCTGCGGCTGGTAGACGCGCACGCCCCGCTCGTGAAAGAGGCGGTAAAGCAGCCGCTCGGTGCCGACATTTGGATCCGTCAGCTCGTCCGCGTCGATGGTCTCGACCATGGTCTTGGCTTCCGCCCAGTTGTCATCGTCGTCGATCTTATGGCCGGCCTCGTCACCGTCGCCGCCGGGAAGATCGGCCTGACGCATGCGCTCGGGCGACTGCGGCAGGAACTGCGCGACCATACCGCCCGCGCGCCAGCGATGGCGGGCCTTGCCGGCCTCGTCGCGGTCGTAGAGTTCGGCGACGCCAAGGCGCACCTTGGTCGGGATCTGCTCCGACTGGCGGAAATAGACGCCGGCGATCTCCTCCAGCGTGTGGCCGTCGAGCGGGACGATGCCCTGGTAGCGCTGCGTATGCGCGCCCTGATCGATGGTGAATGCGAGGATGCCCTTGCCGAGAAGCTCGTGCGGCTCGGTCGCGCCTGCCGCGACGGCGGCATCCAGCGCCTGCTGGTCGAAGCGGGCATAGGCGCGCACGTTCTCCGGCGCGGCGAAATCGGCGACGAGCAGGTCGACGGGACCGTCGCCCTTGGTCTGGACGATCAGCTTGCCCTCGAACTTCAGCGAGGTGCCGAGCAGCACGGTGAGCGTGATCGCTTCGGCGAGCAGCCGGGCGACGGGCGCGGGATAATCGTGCCGGCCGAGAATGCCGTCGAGCATCGGGCCGAGCTGCACGGCCCTGCCGCGCACATCGAGGCCCTCAACCTGGAACGGCAGGACATGGTCGTCGCCGGCAAAGCCGGGTTCACCGAGTTTCAGGGCGTTTTCAGCCATCATGTTCGCTCCTTGCACGCCGCCGCGCCGCGGGCCTTGCGCCCCGCCACGTCCGACAGCGTCTATCGTGATTTCGCGCTCCTGCCGCCCGATCATTCCATACCGGGCGGGCAAGCGCCAGAGACGACGCCTTCCGGCGTCGGGTGTCGGCCCCTAGATCGTGCCTGCACCCGCATATTTCAAGGCCGCGTCAGACGGCGCCGAAGCACCAGGCGAGGATCGACTTCTGCGCGTGCAGGCGGTTCTCCGCCTCGTCGAAGACCACCGACTGCGGGCCGTCGATCACCTCGTCGGTCACCTCCTCGCCGCGATGGGCCGGCAGGCAGTGCATGAAGAGCGCATCCTTGTCGGCGCGTGCCATGAGCTCCCTGTTGACCTGGTAGGGCTGGAAGATGTTGTGGCCGCGGGCGCGATGCTCCTGGTTCATTGAGACCCAGCAGTCGGTGACAATGAGATCGGAACCGTCGGCGATCGACTCCGGATCGTGACCGAGCAGAATGTCGCCGCCGTTGTCGCGCGCCCAGTTGAGGATCTTGTCGTCCGGCTCGGAGCCCATCGGCACCGCCATCCTCATCGTGTAGCCGAAGCGGGCCGAACCCTCGACGAAGGAGTGCAGGACGTTGTTGCCGTCGCCCATCCAGGAGAAGGTCTTGCCCTTCGTAGAGCCGCGATGCTCCTCGAAGGTCATGATGTCGGCCATGATCTGGCAGGGATGGGTAAGGTCCGTCAGGGCGTTGATGACCGGCACGGTGGCGTGCTCGGCAAGCTCCAGCAGACGCGAATGGTCGGTCGTGCGGATCATGATGGCGTCGACATAGCGCGACAGGACCTTGGCCGTATCGCCGATGGTCTCGGCGCGGCCGAGCTGCATTTCCGTGCCCGACAGGAACAACGTCTCGCCGCCGAGCTGGCGCATGCCGACGTCGAAGGAGACGCGGGTGCGCGTGGAGGGCTTCTCGAAGATCATCGCCAGCATCTTGCCGGCGAGCGGCTTCTTCTCCGTGCCGGCCTTGTTGGCGGCCTTGCGGCTGTGCGCGTCGTCCATGATGACGCGGAGATCGCTTTCCGAAACGGCGGAAAGATCGAGAAAATGCTTGGCCATGATGTGTCCTGTCTGTCCCAGTCCCTTAAGCGGCCTTGACGGCCGCCGTCAGCTTTTCCGCCGCCCGCTCGATGCGGGCCAGCCCCTCGCGCGCCTCCTCCGCCGTGACGGTCAGCGGCGGCAGCAGGCGCAGCACGTTGTCGCCGGCGGGCACGCCGAGCAGCTTTTCCGCGCGCACGGCGGCCAGCAGTTCGGCGACCGGAATCTTCGCCTTGATGCCGAGCATCAGCCCCTCGCCGCGCACATCCTCGATAACGTCCGGGAAACGGTCCTTCAGCGCCGCAAGCCCCTGGCGGAAGACGAGCGCGACGTCGCGCACATGCTCGAGGAACCCGTCCTCAAGAACGACGTCGAGCACCGCATTGCCGACCGCCATGGCGAGCGGATTGCCGCCATAGGTGGAGCCGTGCGTGCCGGCGACCATGCCGGAGGCGGCTTCATTCGTGGCCAGGCAGGCGCCGAGCGGGAAGCCGCCGCCGATACCCTTGGCGACCGCCATGATATCGGGCGCGACGCCCGACCATTCATGGGCGAAGAGACGGCCCGTGCGGCCGACACCCGACTGAACCTCGTCGAGAATGAGCAGCAGGCCGTATTCGTCGCAGAGCTGGCGCAGCTCCTGCATGAATTCCTTCGGTACCGGGCGGATGCCGCCCTCGCCCTGCACCGGCTCGATCAGGATGCCTGCCGTCTCCTCGGTGATCGCATCCTTGACGGCGGCGATATCGCCGAAGGGGAGCTTGAGGAAGCCCGGGGCCTTGGGGCCAAAGCCCTCAATGTACTTTTCCTGCCCGCCGGCCGCGATGGTGGCGATGGTGCGGCCGTGGAAGGCGCCCTCGAAGGTGATGATATGATACTTGCCGGGATGCCCCTTGGCGAAGTGATAGCGCCGCGCCGTCTTGATGGCGCATTCCAGCGCCTCGGCGCCCGAATTGGTGAAGAACACCTTGTCGGCGAAGGTCGCATCCGTCAGCCGGCGGCCGAGGCTTTCCTGGCCCGGGATTTCATAGAGGTTCGACAAGTGCCAGACCTTGTCGGCCTGATCCTTCAGCGCGGCGACGAGATGCGGATGGGCGTGCCCCAGCGAATTGACGGCGACGCCGGCGGCGAAATCGAGATAGCGCTCGCCATCCTCGGCGACGAGCCATACGCCCTCCCCTCGCGTGAACCGGAGAGGCGCACGCATATAGGTTTCATAGAGCGGCGCGGCATCGGCCATGGCGCGTATCCTCCGAAAAGAGATGCGGAAAAACAGGTCTCGTGCTTGACTTTTCCGGTGCCGGAAAAATCAAAAGCCGCCTTTCGGCGGCATGCGGCACTATCAGCATTTCACGCCGGCCTGTCAACAAAATCGCGGGGGTCAAATGCCGCTGAACCTGCCGCAAGGTGAGGATTCACGACACATTCGGAAGGCATCGCCATCCAACCGCATCCGACCAGCAAGTTGGGGAAAACTCCAAAATCGATTCGCGCCGATTCCCGCGACTCTTGTCACGGAGTCCCCCGGTCTCTAGGTTAAAGACCAATTACTAGACTGCATGCGGCGGAACTAGTCACCACAAGAATCAAGGCGTTCAGCCCCCGGATCGATCCGGGGCGCGACGAGGGATTCCCGCATCGAACGCCGAGCGGAGACAAGCACATGAACTGGACAGACGAGCGGGTCGAAAAACTCAAGAAGCTCTGGAGCGAGGGCCTGAGCGCCAGCCAGATCGCTGCGCAGCTCGGCGGCGTCAGCCGCAACGCGGTCATCGGCAAGGTGCACCGCCTGAACCTTCCGGGCCGCGCCAAGGCCGGCGGAACGCAGACCGCCTCGCGCCCCAAGCGTCCGGCCGTGGCCGCCGCCCCGCGCCCGTCGAATTTCGCAGCCCGTCCGGCGACCGTCCGTCCGGTCGCCCGCCCGGCCGGCAACACGCTTCCCAAGGAAGAACTCGACGTCGATTTCGACATCCAGAGCGAACAGCTCCCGGTTCCGGCCAACGGCAACAACGTCGTCGTGCCGCTGTCGCGCAAGCTGGAACTGACGCAGCTTACCGAGCGCACCTGCAAGTGGCCGATCGGCGATCCGCTGAACGACGACTTCCACTTCTGCGGCAACGAGTCCCCGGACAACTCGCCCTATTGCACCTACCACCAGCGCCTCGCCTACCAGCCGTCGGCCGAGCGTCGCCGGATGCGCTGATCGGCGTTGAATTCGAAATGAGATGCGGGTCCTTCGGGACCCGTTTTCGTTTGAGGGCCCGCCCCTCATCCGCCTAATCCCATAACGCAAACAGGCCCCGCAGGGCCCATTTCCGTCCTTGGGAGGAATTTCGTCCAGTCAGGATTCCAGCGAATAGCCGGCGCCACGGACCGTGCGGATGACATCCTGCATGTTGGCGAAGTTGAGCGCCTTGCGCAGGCGGCCGACATGGACGTCGACTGTGCGTTCGTCGACATAGATGTCATGGCCCCAGACGCCATCGAGGAGCTGCGAGCGCGAGAAGACGCGGCCCGGCGAGGTCATCAGGAATTCCAGGAGGCGGAACTCCGTCGGGCCGAGACGCACTTCGCGCGTGCGACGGTGGACGCGGTGCGTCTCGCGGTCCAGCTCGATGTCGCCACAGCGCAGGAGCGTCGAGACGACTTCGGGCTTGGCCCGGCGCAGCATGGCGCGCACGCGGGCGACCAGCTCCGGCGTGGAGAAGGGCTTGACCACATAATCGTCCGCGCCGGTCGCAAGGCCGCGCACGCGCTCGCTCTCCTCACCACGCGCCGTCAGCATGATGATCGGCAAGCGCTCGGTTTCCGGCCGCTGGCGCAGGCGCCGGCAGAGTTCGATGCCGGAGACGCCGGGCAGCATCCAGTCAAGGATGAGAAGGTCCGGCATGCGCTCCTGAAGGCGCATCTCGGCCTCGTCGCCGGAGAGGATCGTGTCCACCTCGAAGCCTTCGGCCTCCAGATTGTAGCGCAGGAGGACGCTCAGCGCCTCCTCGTCTTCCACGACGGCAATTCTGGGCACCATGGATCGAACCCTTACTCGGTGACGTCGGCGGCGACGACGGAGGTCGAGGTGTCGTCCTTCGGACGCTCGCCTTCCGGCTGCGAGCCGGTCGCCATGTAATAGATGGTTTCCGCGATGTTGGTCGCGTGGTCGCCGATGCGCTCGATGTTCTTGGCGCAGAACAGCAGGTGCGTGCAGGGCGTGATGTTGCGCGGGTCCTCCATCATGTAGGTGAGGAGTTCGCGGAACAGCGAGGTGTAGATCGCGTCGATCTCGTCGTCGCGCTCGCGGATCGCCTTGGCCTTGTCGATGGAGCGGGTGGCGTAGACGTCGAGCACTTCCTTGAGCTGGATCAGGGCCAATTCGGCAAGGTGCTCCAGGCCGCGGGCGAGCTTGCGGGGCATGCCCGAGCTCTGCACGGCGATGACGCGCTTGGCGGTGTTCTTGCCGAGATCGCCGACGCGCTCCAGTTCGGCCGCGATGCGGATCGCGCCCATGATCTCGCGCAAGTCCGCCGCCATCGGCTGGCGCTTGGCGATGGTGACGATGGCCTTCTCGTTGATCTGGCGCTCGGCATTGTCGAGGATGATGTCTTCCGAGATCACCTTCTGCGCCAGCGCCGCATCGGTGGAAACGAGGGCACGGACGGAATCGGCCACCATCTGCTCGGCGGTGCCGCCCATTTCGGAGATGCGGCGGGAAAGGTACTTCAGTTCTTCGTCATAGATCGAGACGATATGGGTCGATGACATGGCTTTATCCTTGATGCGCTCGGGGGTCGGGACTTCGGCGACGGTCGCGTCAGCCGAAGCGGCCCATGATGTAGTCCTGCGTGCGCTGGTCGTCCGGGTTGGTGAACATCTTGTCGGTGTCGTTCTCCTCGACGAGGTTGCCGAGGTGGAACATGGCCGTGCGCTGCGAGACGCGGGCCGCCTGCTGCATGGAGTGCGTCACGATGACGATGGTGAAGTTGGCGCGAAGCTCGTGGATCAGTTCCTCGACCTTCGCGGTGGCGATGGGGTCGAGCGCCGAGCAGGGCTCGTCCATGAGGATGACTTCAGGGCTGACGGCGACGGCCCTGGCGATGCACAGGCGCTGCTGCTGGCCGCCGGAAAGGCCGGTGCCGCCTTCGTGCAGGCGGTCCTTCACCTCGTTCCAGAGGCCCGCCTTCTGAAGGCTCTGCTCGACGATGGCGTCCATGTCTGCCTTGGCCTTCGCAAGGCCGTGAATGCGCGGGCCGTAGGCGACGTTCTCGTAGATCGACTTCGGGAACGGGTTCGGCTTCTGGAAGACCATGCCGACGCGAGCGCGCAGCTCCACCACGTCGATCGCCGGATCGTAGATATCGCCGCCGTCGAGCGTGATGCGGCCGGTGACGCGGCAGCCGTCGATGGTGTCGTTCATGCGGTTCAGCGTGCGCAGGAACGTGGACTTGCCGCAGCCCGAGGGACCGATGAGGGCGGTCACGGTGTTTTCGCGGACGTTGAGATTGACGTCGTAGAGCGCGCGCTTCTCGCCGTAGTAGACCGAAACGTCCTTGCCGATCATCTTGTAGGAAATGTCATTCATTTTTCTGTCCAGCGCTTTCTCGACGGCTGCTTCTGACATGATGTTCATAGGATCGGTCCTTCTACCAGCGCCGTTCGAAACGGCGGCGCAACAGGATGGCGCCAACATTCATGAGGATGAGGAAGATGAGGAGCACGATGATGGCTCCCGAGGTGCGCTCCACGAAGGCGCGCTCGGCCTCGTTCGCCCACATGTAGATCTGTACCGGAAGCGCCGTCGCCGGGTCTATCGGCGTTGCCGGAACGTCGGCGACGAAAGCGACCATGCCGATGAGGAGGAGCGGTGCTGTTTCGCCAAGCGCATGGGCAAGGCCGATGATCGTACCGGTGAGGATGCCGGGCATCGCCAGCGGCAGGACGTGGTGGAACACGGTCTGCATCTTCGACGCACCGAGGCCGAGGGCCGCCGAGCGGATCGACGGCGGCACGGCCTTCAGTGCCGCGCGAGTCGCGATGATGATGGTCGGCAGCGTCATGAGCGTCAGCACCAGGCCGCCGACGAGGGCCGCCGAGCGCGGGAAGCCGGCGAAGTTGATGAAGACGGCGAGACCGAGCAGACCGTAGACGATGGACGGCACGGCGGCGAGGTTGTTGATGTTCACCTCGATAAGGTCCGTGAAGCGGTTCTTCGGCGCGAACTCTTCGAGATAGATCGAGGCGGCAACGCCGATGGGCAGCGACAGCACGAGCACGATCAGCATCATGTAGAGCGAGCCGATGAGCGCGACACCGACGCCGGCGGCTTCCGGGCGGCTCGATGCGCCGTTGACGAAGAGGCCGGTATTGAAGTGCTTGGAGAGCGCGCCGCTTTCGGCAAGCGTGTTCATCCAGCCGACCTGCCTGTCGGAGACCTTGCGGTTGGTTTCCGGCACGGAGAGGTCGATCTGGCCCTTGAAGGCCGAGTCGAGATCGCCGTGGGCGAGGAAGGTCACGGTCTGCGTCGTGCCGATGATTGCGGGATCGGCGGTGACGAGATTGCGGAACTGGACGCGGACGCTGTCCGAGATCATGCCATTGACCGCCTTGAGGCCGGCGCGATCCTTTTCATCGACGCCGAGAACCCTGGCGAGCGCATTGCGGGCGACGACCGGATAATTGGCCGAGACCAGTTTCTGCGGGTTCGTGGCGCGCTCATTGTTCTTGTCGATGACCTGTTCGGAAAACTCGACCGGGATCGTGATCATCGTCTGCTGGAAGGCGGTGTAGCCCTTGGAGACCACCGAGAACAGCAGCAGGAACAGGAAGAGAAGGCCGAAGCCGATGGCAGCCATGCCGTAGAGGCGGAAGCGGCGTTCGGCGGCGTAGCGTCGGCCAAGGCCGATATCGCGGCGCTCGGGACGGGCAGCGATGCCGAGGGCGGGGCTGGTGGAGACCTGGCTCATTCGTACTGCTCCCGGTATTTGCGCACGATATAGAGGGCGTAGATGTTGAGGCAAAGCGTGATGACGAAGAGCGTGATGCCGAGCGCGAAGGCCACGAGCGTCTGGGGCGAGGTGAATTCGAGGTCGCCGGTGAGCTGGTTGACGATCTTGACGGTCACGGTGGTCATCGGCTCGAAGGGGTTGAGCTGCATGCGGGCGGCGACGCCCGCGGCAAGCACCACGATCATCGTTTCACCGATGGCGCGCGAGGCGGTCATCAGCAGCGCGCCGACGATGCCCGGCAGGGCGGCGGGCAGGATGACCCGCTTGACGGTTTCCGAGCGGGTGGCGCCGAGGCCGAGCGAACCGTCACGCAAGGCACGCGGCACGGCGGTGATGATATCGTCCGACAGCGAGGAGACGTAGGGGATCAGCATGATCCCCATGACGAAACCGGCCGTCAGCACGCTCTGCGCCTGGATGAAGTTCGAATAGTTACCGGTGACGAGGCCGTTCAGTTGAGCGGAAATATCGCGCAGGAACGGGCCGACCGTGATGAGGGCGAAGAAGCCGTAGACGATGGTCGGGATGCCCGCGAGCACTTCGAGCAGGGGTTTTGCGACCGAACGCAAGGTGCGCGAGGCATATTCCGACATGTAGATAGCGGCGAAGAGGCCGACCGGCACGGCGACCAGCATGGCGACGAAGCCGATATAGAGCGTGCCGGCAAGCAGCGGGATCAGGCCGAACTGGCCGGAAGAGTCCGTCGCGCCGGCGGCGGCGAAGCGCGGGTCCCAGGTCGTGCCGAAGAAGAATTCCCAGGCCGGGACCATGTTGAAGAAGTGGATGGCCTCCGTCGCCATGGAGGCGACGATGCCCACCGTCGTCAGGATGGCGATGGAGGACGCCCCGATGAGGCCGGCCAGCATCACGCCCTCGACGCGGTTGCGGGCACGGAACTTCGGCGCGATGGTGCGCAAGGAGAGGAAGGCGCCGGCAAGCGCGACGGCCACGGCGAGGACCGTCAGGATGGTGCCGCTCGTCGCCGTCATACGGTCGAGGTCTTCGGCGGCCTTCAGCATGTAGGGCGCAGGATCGGCGGCCAGCGGCACGCCCTTGGCGCCGAGAATGCCGCGCGCGGCGGAAGCGTCGCGGGACAGGGTCTCCCGTTCCTCCGGCGACAGGGCCGGAAGGCCGCGCGAGATCGCGCCGATCATGTTGTAGCTGAGGTTCTGCTCGGCCTGCGAGGTCGCCTTCACCTCTTCGGGGAAGCCGGCGCGAACGGCGGAGCCGATATAGGCCGGGCTTGCAACGGCCCAGACCAGCAGCAGCAGGGCGGCGGGAAGGATGGACCAGACCGCGACGAAGGCGCCGTAATAGCCCGGACGGGAATGCAGGCTGGATAGCCTGCCGCCGGCAAGCGCGTTCGCGCGCCAGCTTCCGAGCAGGTAGCCCACGACGCCGATCCCGGCGACGATGAGCAGAAGAAGGGAAATACTCATTTAGGAAATTCTCCCGGCGAGATCGTCCGCGGTGTCATTCTGTACGACGGGGGCGAAGCCGCCCGAAAGGGAGGGGCCGGCGCGGTTTTCGCGCCGGCCCCAGCCGATTACATGATCTTGCCGTCCACGAAGGCCTGGCGGATTTCCTCGCGCTCGGCATCGGGAGCGGCGACGAGGCCGTATTCTGCGAGCGGGGAGTCCGGGCCGATCATGTCGTCGCCCGTGAAGAACTCGACATATTCCTTCAGGCCCGGGATGACGCCGAGATGCGCCTTCTTGACGTAGAAGAACAGCGGGCGGGAAACCGGATATTCACCGGAAGCGATCGTCTCGGTCGAGGGAACGACGCCGCTGACGGTGGCGACCTTCAGCTTGTCGGCGTTGTTTTCATAGAAGGACAGGCCGAACACGCCGATGCCGGACTTGTTGGCGGCGATGCGGGACAGCGTTTCCGTGTAGTCGCCGTCGATATCGACGGCAAGGCCGTCCTTGCGAACGGCGACGCACTTGGCATGCTGTTCCTTCTCATCGGCGACGGCAGCCTTGATGACGTCGAGAGCGCCGGCATCCTTGCAGCCCTTGGCGAGGATCTTCTCCTCGAAGACTTCGCGCGTGCCGTGCTTTTCGCCCGGGATATAGGCGGCGATCTCGTTGTCCGGCAGGTCCTTGTTGATTTCCGACCACTTCTTGTAAGGGTTCGCGACGAGCTTGCCATCGACGACAACCTCGGCGGCAAGCGCCTGGTAAAGGTCCTTCGGCTCCAGCTTCAGGTCAGCATTGCCGGTGTCGGTGGCGAAGACGATGCCGTCATAGCCGATCTTGACTTCCTGGATCTCGGTGACGCCGGCTGCCTTGCAGGCCTCGATCTCGCTGTCCTTGATCGGACGCGAGGAATTGGCGATGTCGATGGTGTTGGGGCCGACGCCCTTGCAGAATTCCTTCAGGCCGCCCGAGGAGCCGCCGGATTCGACGATCGGGGTCTTGAAGTCGGGGAAGGTCTCGCCGAAGGTCTCGGCGACGATCTTGGCATAGGGAAGAACGGTGGACGAGCCGGCGATCTGGACCTGGTCGCGCGCAACGGCAACGCCTGCAAATGCGGCGGAGGCAACGAGCGCCGCGACGGTGAGCTTAAGAGATTTCATCTGGGTTCTCCCGAAGAGGACGTGTGTTGGAAAGCGCTGCTTTCGCGCTCTCTGCCGTTGACCGGCGGCCCTTCTCTAAACCCCGATCGCCATCCCTTTTATGTCGGTTTGACGAAACATTTGTGACAGGACAAATGCATGAAATATCTCGCTTATTTCAAGCGAGACGACAAAGCTCCCGGCTTTTGTGTCAGAATTTGACGGTAAAGACCGTCCCCTTGCCCAGCTCGGACCTCACCACGAGGCGTGCCTTGTGACGGGTGAGGATGTGCTTGACGATGGCAAGGCCGAGGCCCGTGCCCTTCTTGGAGCGGCTCGCTTCCACATTGACCCGGTAGAAACGCTCGGTGATGCGCGGCACGTGCTCGGGCGGGATGCCGGGACCATAGTCGGTGACGGACAGCTCCACCGGCGCCTCGCCGCCGCCCGTCAGCACCACATCCACCCGCCTGCCCTCCTGCCCGTATTTGCAGGCGTTCTCGATCAGGTTCTCGCAGACCTCGACCAACTCGTCGCGGTCGCCGGGCACGGTGACGGGATGCTGCGGCAGGTCGAGGACGATTTCGACGCCGAGATCGCCCGCAAGCGGCTGGAGGCTGTCGCGCACATGGCCGAGCAGCGGCACGAGGTCGACGCTCTGGTCGGGGGCGAGGTTGGAGCGAAGTTCCAGGCGGGAGAGCGAGAGCAGGTCGTCCACGAGGCGGCTCATGCGCGTCGCCTGCTCGTGCATGATGCCGAGAAAGCGCTCATGGGCCTTGGGATCGTTGCGCGCCGGCCCCTGGAGGGTCTCGATGAAGCCGCGCAGGGACGCCAGCGGCGTGCGCAGCTCGTGGCTGGCGTTTGCGATGAAGTCGGAGCGCATGCGATCTATGCGATGGGCCTGCGAGACGTCGCGGAAGGTCAGCAGCCAGAGCGGCTCGGCGGTGGGACCGGCGAGCGGAGCGATGCGCACTATATAGACCGTCTCCGAGGGAAGTCGCTCGGCGTGCTCGGTCTCGCGCGGCTGGCCGGAGCCGATGGCCTCGCGCACCATATCGAGGATGCCGGGCGCGCGGATGCGGCCGGCAAGGTCGCTGCCCTGGGGGATCGGGCCGAAGACGGCTTCCGCCGCGCGGTTCTGGAGCTTGACCGTCTGGCGCGCCGAAAGCAGCAGCGCGGGCGCATCGAGCGCGCCGAGCACGGCGGCGATGGCCGTCAGGTCATCGGCTGGCGGAGCGGGTTCGGCGATGGGCGCGGCCGGGACGGCCATGGTACGGGCGGAGCCCGCCGTTCGCCGTTCCATGCGCATCAGGCCGGCGATGACCAGAAGCAGGACGGCGAAGGACACCCAGCCGAGATGGAGGCCGGCAAGCCACATCATGAAGCCGACGAAGACGGCAGCCGCGATGAGAACCCGTTCGCCCCACAGTTGCGCCGCCAGCCAGCCGAAGCCCGTGCGCTGATCCGCCACCGCCACCCATTCCCTTGCCAGCATCCTACCCTCCGCGACCTCCATCGATTCGGGATGGATAGCGCGGTTTCGTGACATGTTTTTCACGGCCCGCTTGAATTCGCAATCCGGTTATGACCACCTTCGCCGGAGCGGCGCACGCCGCGGCTCGTTTTCAAGGAGTGGACGATGGCGGAAAAGGCCGAAAGCCGGGCGGTGGAACTGGATATCCGCGGCAAGAAGCGGGTGTTCGATGTCGACGACCCCGTCCTGCCCGACTGGATCGAGGAGAAGGCCTTCGATTCCGGCGACTACCCCTATGGCAAGAAGCTCGGCAACGACGAATACGAAAAGACCCTGACGCAGTTGCAGATCGAGCTGGTGAAGGTGCAGTTCTGGCAGCAGAAGACCGGAAAGCGCATCATGGCCGTCTTCGAAGGCCGCGACGCCGCCGGCAAGGGCGGCGCGATCCACGCCACCATGGCCTACATGAACCCGCGCTCCGCGCGTATCGTCGCGCTGACCAAGCCGACAGAGACCGAGCGCGGCCAATGGTATTTCCAGCGCTATGTCGCGACCTTCCCGACGGCCGGCGAGTTCGTGCTGTTCGACCGCTCCTGGTACAACCGCGCGGGCGTGGAACCCGTCATGGGCTTCTGCACCCCGGAAGAATACGAGAAATTCCTGAAGGAGACGCCGCGCTTCGAGAAGATGATCGCCTCGGAGGACATCCATTTCTTCAAGTTCTGGCTCGATATCGGCCGCGAGATGCAGCTCAAGCGCTTCCACGACCGCCGGCACGATCCGCTCAAGGTCTGGAAGCTTTCGCCGATGGACATCGCGGCGCTCAACAAATGGGGCGACTATTCCGACAAGCGCGACCGCATGCTCACGGAGACCCACACGGACAACGCGCCCTGGACGGTGATCCGCGCCAACGACAAGCGCCGCGCACGCATCAACCTCATCCGCCATATCCTCACGACGCTCGACTACGAGGGCAAGGACAAGCAGGCCATCGGCACGGTCGACGACAAGATCGTCGGCTCGGGGCCGGGCTTCCTCAAATAGCGAGCGAGCGACTTATTCCCCCGGCAGGACACGGACGGCGAAAAGGTTCACGCCGCCGTTTCCACCGGTGATATCGCTGTTGAGCAGCAGGTGGCCGGCCGCGCTCGGCGAAAGCGATCGGTCGAATTCCACCTGGAACAGGATATCGGTGCGCTCAGAGACGGTGAAGCGGTGACGTCCGCAGCCGCCCATGGTGGAGAAGTCGCATTCCACGGCGACCTGCACCGGCTTGTCGCCCGCCGACTGTACCGTGAGCGCGATGGTCGAGGTCTTGCCGCCCATGTCGCCAAGGATGTCCGGCGCAACCTCGATGCGCACCGCGCCGTCGCGATCCGGATCGGTGGAGGTCAGGCGCACGGCCGGACCGTCGCTTGTGCTGATGGATTCGAAACGGCCCGCCGCGCCGGCGGAAAGCTTGTCCGTCTCGCTCGGCGAAAAGACCTCCCGCCAGTCGGCGGAAAAGCGGCTCTGGGTGTCCAGCGCCTTCTTCAGCGGATCCTCGCCTGAAAAATCCTCGCCGGAAACGCGGGCGGGCGGCGTCGAATCGTCGGCATTCCGCAATTCCTGCAGCAGCCCGCTGGTCTGCACCCACCAGGCGAGCGCGCCGAACGCAGCGACCAGGGTCGCGACGACGAGAAGGAAGGAGACCAGCCGGCCACGGCGCTTGCGGGCCTTGGCGACGCGCTCGGGACGGAAATCGGCAGCCTTGCCGGCGGCGTCCGGCGTTTCCGCCGCCGATACCGTCGCAGCGCCGGCAGCAAAGCCATCCTCCCGCTCGGGACGGATGGCGCCGATATCCCCGGCCGCGGCAGGCCGGTCGGCCTCCAGGCGCGGCTCGGCATCGAGCGTCGGCTCGGGGCGCACGTCACGCTCGGCGCGCAGCACCGGCTCCGGCCGCATGCCCACGGCCGGCTCCACGCGAACCGCGCGCTCGGCGGCGGCAAGCTGTGCCCGCTCCTCGGCCTCGATCTGGTGAATGGCGGCTTCCAGCCTGTGGCGCTGCGCGGTGATCGTCGCGCGGTCGTGGATTTCCTGCTTGCGCAGGCCCGCCTCCAGCGCGTTGCGCGCCGACTGGTAGATACGCGCGCGAACTTCGGCATTGGCGCGTTCCGAGCGCGCCAGCGCGTTCCTGATTGCCGTTTCCAGTCCGCTCACATCCGACCCTTCTGCGGGAGCCGCCTAACGCCGCGGCCAAGATACATCTGTGGAAAGAGCCTTACTTTCCGGCTTTTGTTAGTTTTTGCGTAACGTTTGACGGGAATTTGCGCAAGCCTTCCGGCCGAAAGTGGCCGCGCTTGACCGGGGATAAGCGGTTCGCCGGGAAGCGCGTGGCCCGCCGCCGCGCGGAACGCATGGCCGGGAGCCGCCGAAGCGATACCACCCCGCCATCTGCATTCCCTGCCCTTCCACCCCTTTTCAGACGGAAATCACGCTGCTATGGTTTTGACGTTTCCGTAAACGTCAAAAGACTGGACTTCCGTCATGGCCCTGCCCGCGATCCTCAAGGACAAGCTGCGTCTGCCCGTCGTCGGCGCGCCGCTCTTCATCGTTTCCCACCCCGCGCTGACCCTCGCACAATGCAAGGCCGGCGTCATCGGGGCCTTTCCGGCGCTGAACGCGCGCCCGGAATCCCAGCTCGACGAATGGCTGGCGGAGATCACCGAGGGCCTTGCGGCGCACGACGCCCAGCACCCCGACCGCCCGGCCGCCCCCTTCGCCGTCAACCAGATCGTCCACCGCTCCAACAAGCGGCTGGAGCACGACCTGATGATGTGCGTGAAATACAAGGTGCCGGTCGTCATCTCCTCGCTCGGCGCCGTGCCGGAGGTCAACGCCGCGATCCACTCCTACGGCGGCATCGTGCTGCACGACGTCATCAACAACCGCCATGCCAACTCGGCGATCCGCAAGGGCGCGGACGGGCTGATCGCGGTCGCCGCCGGTGCGGGCGGCCATGCCGGAACGCTCTCGCCCTTCGCGCTGGTCCAGGAGATCCGCGAATGGTTCGACGGCCCGCTCCTGCTCTCCGGCGCCATCGCCACAGGCGGGGCGATCCTCGCCGCCCAGGCGATGGGCGCGGACATGGCCTATATCGGCTCGCCTTTCATCGCGACCAGCGAGGCGCGGGCGAGCGAAGCCTACAAGCAGATGATCGTCGACAGCGCCGCCGCCGATATCGTCTATTCCAACTATTTCACGGGCATCCACGGCAACTACCTGAAGCCTTCCATCTCCGCCGCCGGCATGGACCCCGAGCATCTGCCGGAAGCCGACCCGACGAAGATGGATTTCGAACAGGCCGCGACCGGCGCCAAGGCCTGGAAGGACATCTGGGGCTGCGGCCAGGGTATCGGCGCGGTGAAGTCCATCGGCCCGGTGGCCGACCTCGTCGCCCGCCTGGAGCGCGAATACATCGCCGCCAAGGCCCGCATCGCCGCCTGAACCTGCCCAATTCGCTGCACCGTGCGGGAAAAATGCGGAAGTTTGAACTCCCCGCTTGAAATCTCCGTCCATTACGGTTATCAGCGCACCCATTCCGGCCCCGACACGCTTCGGGGCCGCCCAAAAGGGCCGCTTTAGCTCAGTCGGTAGAGCACATCATTCGTAATGATGGGGTCAGGTGTTCGAGTCACCTAAGCGGCACCATTTTTCAAACAGCTTTCCAAGTGTTTGGCCTCTACAGCCACAAGCGCGTCCTGCCCGCCTCCCGCGAGGCCGCGGCAGCATATCCGCTCGGTCTTGTTGATCGTCCATTAACCATAACAAGCGTACTGATACAAAGAGATCGGACCGCCGAGGGGATGGGCATGTCTTACAAGCTACTGGCTTCGGCGGCAGCTGCCTTGCTGCTTGTTCCGGCATCGGCATTCGCGGATGAAGCGGGCTTTTTCGCCGGCCTCGATGCAACTGGCGGGATTGCGTTCGGATCGTCCAGCACGACGGATGGCGGGGCTCCCTTCGCCGGCGGCGGCGTGGTCGAGAATGTGAATTTCAAGGCGACCTCGGGCATTGGCGGGCATGCCGGCTACAGGTTCGATTCCCCCTTCTCCGCGTTCGTCAGCTATCAATACCTTGAGGGTCGTGTGAACTGGGGGGCGCGCTATCCGCTGTTTGGTGTCGCATCGAACTTTGAGGGCACGGCCGTCAGCCACGTCCTGATGGGCAACCTTGCCTACGATTTTTCCCTCTCCGATACGACCTCGTTCAGGACCACCGCCGGGCTGGGACTGTCGTTCAACACCTTGTCCAGCGTCGCGGAAGCGGATGAGGGAACGGGCCTGTTTCTTGCCAATCTCGCCGAAAAGACCCGGATAAATCCAACGGCACAGGTCGGGGCCGGCATTCGGCACAAGCTGACGGACAGCATCACCTGGGGCCTCAGCACATCGGTCAGCTATAGCGGCGGCTTTGAAACGGGGACGACGCGCAGCGGCAATCTCGGCGTGACGCCGATCAACCCGTACAAGATCGACGACGTGTGGCGCGCCACCCTCGGGACGTCGATCAGCTTCCGGTTCTGAGCAAGGGCGGCCTACCCGACATTGCGCTCCGGCTCAGGCCGCGGGGTCGTTTCCGCATGAGGATCGAGCAGGATCGGGGAGACCGGTTCGGTCGCCTCGATATCGCGGATCCATTCGCGCCAGATGGCGACGAGGAGGGCCATCAGCACGGGGCCGATGAAGAGGCCGAGGAAGCCCATGGTCTTCACGCCGCCGATGAGGCCGAAGAATGTGGGCAGGAAGGGCAGTTTGATCGGACCGCCGACAAGGCGGGGGCGCAGTGTCTTGTCGACGATGAAGAGCTCGATGGCGCCCCAGGCGAAGAGGGCAAGGCCCGCGACGGGCGAACCACTGGAAACGAGATAGACCGAGACCAGGGTGAAGGAGAGCGGCGCACCGCCGGGGAAGAGCGCCATGACGCCGGTCAGCACGCCGAGCGTGACGGCAGACGGCACGCCGGCGATCCAGTAGGCGACGCCGAGCACGATGCCCTCGCCGATCGCGATCAGCGTCATGCCCGTGACGGTGGAGCTGATCGTCGCCGGAACGATGCGCGAGAAGCGTTCCCAGCGCGTCGGCAGGATACGCTCGCCGAGGCGATCCACCTGCGCGGCGAAGGACTGGCCGTCGCGATAGATGAAGAACAGCGCGATCAGCATGAAGAGCATGGCGAGCAGCAGGCTGAAAGCCTTGCCGCCGGCCGCCAGCGCCACGCGGTAGATATTGCCGATATTGGCGCCGCTGACGACCTGCGTGAGTTCGCCGATCGCGCCCGGATGATCGAGGAAGCGCGTCCACTGCATGTCCAGCCAGCCGCCGACGACCGGCAGCACGCGGATCCAGTCCGGCGTCGGCGCGCCGGTGCGGTTCGTCTCCACCGCCCAGCCGATCCAGTCGCGGACCTCGTGAATGGCGTAAGTGGCGGCGAACATGACGGGGCCGACGATGAAGCCGAGGATGAGGAGAATGGCGATGGAGGCCGCGAGCGTGCGGTTGCCGTTCACGCGCGCCAGCAGGCGGGAATAGAGCGGCCAGCTCGCAAAGGCGATGACCAGCGCGGCCAGCACGGGGACGACGAAGCCGTGGAAGAAATAGATGCCGGCGAGCACGACGAGAACGAGAAGCCACCGCGCGACCGAAATCGGGGATATGAGCGCCGCGCCGGTCTGGCGGGGGGCGCCGAGAAACCGCGGCTCACTTCTACGTTCCGAATGCAGCAACTGACACAACTCCCGTGATCCGGCGCCCCTACCGGAGCGCCTCACTCCGTTCTACCTGAGGAATGTTAAACATATACGCGGTTTTTTGGGCAATGGCGCGGTGCGTCGCCGCAGGGTGGCGACAAATCGCCCATCTCACGAAAAAGCTATCGGAATGGGTACGTTCCGATTATTGACGTTTACGTCAATGTAATATAGCGATGACTCTTGATGGCGCCCGCCAAAAGCATCATCTTGTCTGCATCGGACGGTTGGAGGACCTGCCGCTGCGGCGGAACGGACGATGCCAGCGCCCCACGAACGAGGAGGACCCCATGCCGGCCACTGAGACGCCCCCTTCCACGCAGCCGTCCGGCCGCTTCTGGCTCGCCTCCTATCCGGAGGGCATCGCCAGCGAGATCGCGCCGCTCGGACACAATTCCATCGGCGCGCTCGTGGAAAGCTGCTGCGCTCAATATGGCGACCGCCCGGCCTTCACCAGCATGGGCAAGACGCTGACCTTCCGGGATTTCGACGCCGCCTCGCGCAATATCGCCGCCTGGCTGCAGGCGCGCGGGCTTGAAAAGGGCGACCGCGTCGCCGTCATGATGCCGAACATCCTGCAAAACCCCGTCATCATCTTCGGCATCCTGCGCGCCGGCCTCGTCGTGGTGAACGTCAATCCGCTCTATACGCCGCGCGAACTCGAGCACCAGTTGAAGGATGCGGGCGCCAAGGCGCTGTTCGTCCTGGAGAATTTTGCGACCACCGTCGCGCAGGTCGTCTCGCGCACGGCCGTCAGGCACGTGGTCGTCACCACGATGGGCGACATGCTTGGCCTCAAGGGCCTCATCGTCAATCTCGTCGTACGCAAGGTCAAGAAGCTTGTGCCGGAATGGTCGCTGCCGGGCCATATCCCCTTCAAGCAGGTCATGGCGGAGGGCGCGCGCGGCGCGGTGAAGCCGGTCAGCATCGTGCCGGGCGACACGGCGTTCCTGCAATATACCGGCGGCACGACGGGCGTTTCCAAGGGCGCGACGCTGACCCATGCGAACCTGCTGTCCAACATGGAACAGATCAAGCTGTGGATCGAGCCGGTCTTCCGCATCAAGAAGCGGCCGGAGCAGCTCACCTTCATCTGCGCCCTGCCGCTCTACCATATCTTCGCGCTGACGGTGAACGGGCTGGCGGGCATCGCGCTCGGCGGCCATAACGTGCTGATCGCCAACCCGCGCGACATTCCCGCCTTCGTCAAGGAGCTGGGGAAGTACCATCCCCATGTCTTCCCGGGTCTCAACACGCTGTTCAACGCGCTGATGAACAATCCGGACTTCTCCAAGCTCGACTTCTCCGAACTCGTGCTGACGCTCGGCGGCGGCATGGCGGTGCAGCGCCCGGTCGCCGAACGCTGGCAGAAGATGACCGGCTGCTCCATCACCGAGGGCTACGGCCTTTCCGAAACCTCGCCGGTGGCGACCGCCAACCGCTTCGACAAGCCGGAATTCACCGGCACGATCGGCCTTCCCCTGCCCTCCACCGATATCGAGATCCGCGACGACGAGGGCCGCACGCTGGCGCTCGGTGAGGTCGGCGAGATCTGCATCCGCGGCCCGCAGGTCATGGCCGGCTATTGGCAGCGCCCGGACGAGACGGCCAAGGTGATGACGCCGGACGGCTTCTTCCGTTCCGGCGACATCGGCTTCATGACGGCCGAAGGCTTCACCAAGATCGTCGACCGCAAGAAGGACATGATCCTCGTCTCCGGCTTCAACGTCTTCCCCAACGAGGTGGAGGAGGTTGCCATGTCCCATCCCGGCATCCTGGAATGCGCGGCCATCGGCGTGCCGGACGAACATTCCGGCGAGGCGGTGAAGCTCTTCGTGGTTAGGAAGGACCCTGCGCTGACGGAGGCCGACGTGAAGGCCCATTGCGCGGCGAACCTGACCAATTACAAGCGGCCGAAATTTGTGGAGTTCCGCACCGAGCTGCCGAAATCCAACGTCGGCAAGATCCTGCGCAAGGATCTCCGGGACTGAGCGCAGCCCCGGTTAAACCGATTTAATTTTTTCGCCAAGTGGCGTTTGCGGACTTGATTTGGACACGCCAAAGCGACTAGCTAGCGGCATCGTCCAAAGCCAGGGAAGACGCCGATGAACGCGCTTGTCGAAAAGCTGAAATCCATCGTCCGCGATACCAACGCCACAGACATCAGGGCAGCCTTCGCGGCCGATCCCCAGCGGTTCTCCCGCTACAGCACAACGCTCGGCGACTTCCTGTTCGACTACTCCAAATGCGCGGTGAACGACGTGGTGCTCGACGCGCTGGAGGCGCTGGCAAAAGATGCCGGCGTCGAGAAGAAGCGCGACGCCATGTTCGCCGGTGAGATCATCAACATCACGGAAGAGCGCGCGGTGCTGCACACGGCGCTGCGCAACCGTTCCAATACGCCCGTGCTCGTGGAGGGCAAGGACGTCATGCCCGACGTCAATTCGGTGCTCGACGCCATGGGCGCCTTCGCCGAGGATGTGCGTTCCGGCGCGCTGAAGGGCGCGACGGGCAGGAAGATCACCGACGTCGTCAATATCGGCATCGGCGGCTCGGACCTCGGGCCGGTCATGGCGACGCTGGCGCTCGCGCCCTACCATGACGGCCCGCGCCTGCATTTCGTCTCCAATATCGACGGCGCGCATATCGCCGATACGCTGAAGCTGCTGGAGGCCGAGACGACGCTCTTCATCGTCGCCTCCAAGACCTTCACCACCATCGAGACGATGACCAATGCCGCGACGGCCCGCAAGTTCATCGCCGAAAAGCTGGGCGAGGCCGCCGTCGGCAACCATTTCTGCGCGGTCTCGACGGCGCTCGACAAGGTCGCGGCCTTCGGCATCGACGAGGCCCGCGTATTCGGCTTCTGGGATTGGGTCGGCGGACGCTATTCGATCTGGTCGGCCATCGGCCTGCCACTGATGATCGCCGTCGGGAAAGACGACTTCGCCGCGTTCCTCGCCGGCGGCCACGCCATCGACACCCATTTCCGCGAGGCGCCGATCCGCGAAAACATTCCGATGCTGCTCGGTCTCATCGGCTTCTACCATCGCAACGTGCTGAACTATCCCTCGCGCGCCATCCTGCCCTACGACCAGCGCCTGTCGCGCTTCCCGGCCTATCTCCAGCAGCTCGACATGGAATCGAACGGCAAGTCGGTGACGGTGGATTCGACGCCGGTCACCTGCAAGACCGGCCCTGTCGTCTGGGGCGAGCCGGGCACCAACGGCCAGCACGCCTTCTACCAGCTCATCCACCAGGGTACGTCGGTCATCCCGACAGAGTTCATGATCGCGGCGAACGGCCACGAGAAGACCCTGCGCCACCAGCACCAGCTCCTCATCGCCAATTGCCTTGCGCAGTCGGAAGCACTGATGAAGGGCCGTTCGCTCGCCGAGGCGAAGGCGCAGCTCACCTCGAAGGGCATGGACACAGCGAAGGCCGACAGGATCGCGCCGCACCGCGTCTTTTCCGGCAACCGCCCGTCGATCACCATGGTCTATGACAGCCTGACGCCTTTCGCGCTCGGCCGACTGATCGCACTCTACGAACACCGCGTCTTCGTGGAAGGCGCGCTGTTCAACATCAATTCCTTCGACCAGTGGGGCGTGGAACTCGGCAAGGAACTGGCGACGGGCCTCCTGCCGGTCGTGGAAGGCAAGGAGAGCGCCGCCGGGCATGATTCCTCGACGGCCGGACTTGTCGCGGCGCTGCTGAAGGCGGCGGAATAGCCCGTTATGCCAGCCCGATCTCCTTCGCCCAGGGCGGGTTCGCCCCGGCGCGGGAGACGGTGACGGCGGCGGCCTTCGCGCCGAGGGCGAGGACGTTGGCGATCTGGTCCTCGGAGAGTTTCGCTACCTGCTGCTTGGTGAGCAGGTTCTGCATCTTCAGCGAGGCGAGCACGCCCGCATCGAAGGTGTCGCCCGCGCCGACCGTGTCGACCACCGTCACGCGCTCGCTCGGCACCGTGACCTTGTGGCTCGCCGTATAGCCGACCGCGCCTTCCGCGCCGCGCGTGACGACGACGAGCTTGGCGCCGTGGTGCAGCCAGTGGCGCGCAAGCGCATCCTCGTCCCCCTCCAGTCCGAACCAAGCAAGGTCCTCATCGGAGAACTTGACGATATCGGCCATCGCCGCCATGCGGCGGATGCGGCCCATATGGGCGTCCTTGTCCTTGATGAAACCGGGGCGGATGTTCGGGTCGAGCGAGACGACGCGCTTGTCGTGCTCACGCCGCAGCAGCGCCTCGTAGGTGGAGCCGCAGGGTTCCGGAATGAGGCTGATCGCGCCGAAATGGATGGCTTCGCAATCCTCGCCCAAGGCCGGCAGCTCGGCTTCGGTGATCATCCGGCCGGCGGTGCCCTCGTCATAGAAGGCGTAGGTCGCATGGCCATCGACCAGCTTGACGAAGGCGACCGTGGTGGGACGCGAGAGCGTGGCGCAGTAGCTGTAGTCCACGCCGCTCTCGCCCAGCGTCTTGCGCAGGATGTCGCCCATCATGTCGTCGGAAAGACCGGTGAAGAAGCCCGTCGGCACGCCGAGGCGGCCGAGCGCGATGGCCGTGTTGAAGATCGCCCCGCCGGCATAGGGCGCATAGGCGTCCTCGCCGAGGGTGGTCGTCCGCGGCAGCATGTCGATCAGCGCTTCACCACAACACAGGATCATCAACGTTCCTCCAACCGATTTTCAATCGATTTAAACGATCATGGCAAAAAGCGCCAGAGGCTTTTACGACGTCGGCAGCTCCGACACGCCGCCATGGGCGGCGGACCAGGCGAGCGGGGCGTCGAAGAAGGCCTCGACGGAGGCGAGCGTCGCATCGTCGAAGAACTTCTCCTTGCGGGCCACGGCCAGGACGTCGCGCCAGGAGGCGATGTGGTGCAGCTTGACACCGCCATTGGCATAGCGGGCTTCGGCTTCCTTGAAGATGCCGTAGTAGAAGAGCGACATGCCGTGCTCGACCACGCCGCCGGCCGCCCGGATGGCGTCGATGAAGGTGAACATGGAGCCGCCGACCGTCACGAGATCCTCGATGACGAGCACGCGCGCGCCCTCCGCCATAACGCCCTCGATCTGCGCGGCGCGGCCGTGGCCCTTGGGCTTCTTGCGCACATAGATCATCGGCAGGCCGAGACGGTCGGCCAGAAGCGCGGCGAAGGGAATACCGGCCGTCTCGCCCCCGGCGATGACGTCGAAGCGCTCAAAGCCGGCATTGCGCGTGATGGTCGCGGCGGCGAAGTCCATGATGGCCGAGCGGATGCGCGGATAGGAAAGCAGCTTGCGGCAATCCATATAGACCGGGGCGGCCATGCCGGAAGCGAAGGTATAGGGCTGCTCCGGGCGGAAATGCACCGCCTTGATCTCCCAGAGCATGCGAGCCATCAGCTCGGCCATCACGTCTCGGTCCGGAAAGGAATTGGAAAACATCGGCATCTCCCGCATGACTGTCTTTGCCTGCGCATAGCAGCAAGGACGCCGGTTTTCCAGCGTCCAGACAGCGAAAAACCCTCCCCGGCGACCGGAGAGGGTTTCTGAACGGACAGGCTTGCGGTCGCGATCAGGCGGCGGCGCGGCGGCCGTCGATCGAGAGGGCGCCCGGGCCGAAGGCGGCGAGGACGAGGAAGCCGCCGGCAATCGTGATGTTCTTCCACATCATCAGGCCGTTGAAGACGGTGAGGAGACCGTTCGCGCCTTCCGGGAAGTCCGGGATGTTGATCGAGCCGCTGTGGAAGACGAGCGCGGTGAAGACGCTGAAGGCCGCCAGCAGGACGGCGGCGATGCGCGTCTGGAAGCCGACGAGGATGAAGAGACCGGCGACCAGCTCGAAGATGCCGGCGAGATAGGCGAGCAGCGTGGCTGCCGGCAGGCCGGCGCCGGAGATCATGCCGGCGGTGCCCGACGGATCGAGCAGCTTCGGATAACCGGCCGTGATGAACATGAGGGCGAGGAGGATACGTCCGGCGAGGACGAGGATGTGCTGCATGGAAAGCTCCTGAGGCTTTGTCGTTTGCGGGTGGCAGGAGAGATAGCAGCTTTCCCCCGTCAAGCCAGCCGGCGGATCGGAAGACAGATCGTTCTGTTTTTGTGAACGATCTCCTGTTCCCCGCGAAACAGACCTGCCGCAACGGCCGTGCGAGAAAAGGGATGCCACCCCGCCCCTTGCCGGAGACGACATGCGCCTTACCCTTCTCGCCCTTGCCCTTGCCGCCTCCTCCTTCGCCTTCGCCTCTGCCGGCCATGCGGGCAGCGGCTACGGGCAGGGTTATTACGGCCGCTACCAGCAGAACTGCATCACCAAGCGCATTCGCACCACGGACGCCTATGGGCGGACGGTCGTCAAGCGGGTGCGCATCTGCCAGTAGCTGGGCCGGGACGCTCCGTTCTTTTCTGTTGCAAGCGCCCGGCGGCTGGGCGAAGATTTCCGGCGAGCGGCCCCTTGTACGGCGGCCGGGGGAAACCGGATATGAACGAGATCAACAAGAGTGCCGCGTTCTGGCGTTCTTTTCCGATTTTCGAAGGGTTCGGCAAGGAGACGATCGGCGAGATCGCGGCAATTGCGACCTATCGCAAATGGCCTGCCGGCACCGTCATCTTCCAGCGCGGCGACGATGGCACCTATCTCATCGTGCTCGTTTCCGGCCGCATCAAGCTCTCGCTCATCACGCCCCAGGGCAAGGAGCTGTCGCTGCGCCAGCTCGAGCCCGGCTCGATACTCGGCGAGATGGCGATCCTGGACGGCCAGCCGCGCTCGGCCGACGCCACCGCGGCCGTCGCGACGGAGGGCTACGTCATCTCCAAGCGCGACTTCCTCGATCTCCTCGCCCGCAACCCCACCGCCGCGCAGGCGATCATCCACTATCTCTGCGGCAAGCTGCGCGAGACGACGGAGCAGCTCGAGACCATCGCGCTCTACGATCTCGATGCCCGCGTCGCCCGTTTCTTCCTCGCCACGCTGCGCACCATCCATGGCGAGGAACTGCCCGACAGCGCCAATCTCCAGCTTTCGCTGAGCCAGACGGAGATCGCCGGCATCCTCGGCGCCAGCCGGCCCAAGATCAACCGCTCCATCCTGGCACTGGAAGAGGCCGGCGCCATCCGCCGCAGCGACGGCATCATCCATTGCCATATCGGCCGGCTCTACGGCATTGCCGAGCCGGATGACGAATAGGCCGCCAGCCGCATGATCGCCAAGAAATACAGGCCCCTTGCCGCCGGCCTCGTCGCAAGCCTTGCCGGCGCGCTGGCGCTCTTCTGCCTCGGCGAGACGGCGCTGGAGCAGCAGCGCGAATTCTATTTCGACGCCCTGACGCAGGCGGTGCCCATTCCCCTCAGCGACCGGATCGCCGTCGTCGACATCGACCGCAAGGCTTTCCAAGGTGCACCGAACAAGGACTGGACCCGCGCCCAGACGGCCGACCTGGTCCGTCGCCTTGCCGCCGCAAGGCCGGCCGCCATCGCCTTCGACTTCGTCTTCAGCACCGATTGCGCGGCGGACGAGCCGGCCAATGCGGCGCTGGCCGGAGCCATCGGCACTGTGCCGACCGTTCTCGGCTTCCTGATCGGAGAAACGCCCGACGGCGCCCCCCACCCCGTTCCCAAGCTCGCCCTGCAGCGACCGGTCGGCGTGCCGGACCTCTGGTTCATCGAGGGCACGGAAAGCTCCTGCCCATTCCTGCAGGACAGGTCCGCCGCGGCGGCCGCATCCTTCCTCGTCGGCGACGAGGATGCGGTGGTGCGCCGCGTGCAGGCCTATGCCATCGTCGGCAATGCGGCCTATCCGGCGCTCGGCGTGGAGGCGGCGCGGCTGGCGGCCGGCGCGCGCACGCCGGTGCTCGGCGGCGATCCCGTCTGGCTGCGCCACGATTCGCGCATCCTCCGGCTCGACGAGGACGGCAGCCTGCGTTTCGTGGCAAGCGGCCCCGGGGCGATCGCGGCGCGCACCGTCTCGGCTGGGGACGTGGCGTCGGGCCGCGTGCCGGCAGAGACCTTTACCGGCAAGGTCGTGCTGGTCGGCAGCAGCCTGCCCAATCTCGGCGGCCTGCGCACGAGCGCCTCCCTGCCGCTCGAACCCTCCGTGCAAATCCATGCGGATGTGGCCAACGCCATCCTGACGGACCATATCCCGGCGCGCGATCTCGGTCTCCTGCCCGCCGAGGCGGGTTTCGCCTTCCTCGCCGGCGCGACGGCCGCCTTCGCAGCTGCGCGGCTGCGACCGCTCGGCGCGGCCCTGGCCGGCATCGGCCTTATCGGCCTCGTCTTCGGCGGGTCGATATTGCTCTATGCCCGTACAGCGCTCCTGTCGGATGCCGTCGGCGTCTCCCTCATCGTCGCAACGGCGGCGCTCGTCACGGGGCTGCTGCAATATGCCCATGTGCGCCGCGCCGAGGCGACAGCCCGCCAGCGCTTTGCGCAATACCTGCCGCAATCGGTCGTCTCGCGCTACATCGACAATCCCGACCTCGGCCGCGTGGCCGGCGAGGAACGGCAGGTGACGGCGCTCTTTACCGATATCGAGGGTTTTTCCGGCCTCGCCCAGAAGATCGGCCCGCACGATCTCGTCAGGCTGCTCGACATCTACTTCTCCGAGGTGAACGCCCTCGTCGCCCGGCACGGCGGTATGGTGGACAAGGTGGTGGGCGACGCGGTGCACGCGCTCTTCAACGCACCGGACGATCTCGACCGCCATGTCGACAAGGCGCTCGCCTGCGCCGACGAAATCCGCGCGCTGACCGAGGAGATGCGCCGCCGCCCGGCCTTCCTCGAAAAGGACTTCGGCCGCACGCGCATCGGCGTCGAGACGGGCATGGCGGTGCTGGGGGAAGTGGGCGCGGGCGGCAAGCTCGACTACACCGCCCATGGCGATGCCGTGAACCTCGCCGCGCGGCTGCAGGACGCCAACAAGTTCCTCGGCACGCAGATCTGCATCGGCCCCCGTGCGGCCGGGGAGACGAGCCGCACGCTGCGCGCCATCGGCAGCCACGAAATCCGCGGCTTCGGGACGATGGAACTGTTCACCCTGGATTAGCGGATGCCGGCGCTCGCATAGGCCTCGCGGATGCGCGCCTCGCCCCATTGCTTGACTTCGCCGGGAGCTTCCCCCGGAGCCTTGATCTCCACGCCCTCGCCCCGGCTGACCGCCCGCGTCACGCCGCCGCCGGTGACTTCCACGCGGCCATGCTCGACGAAGACGGAAAAGACGCCGCGATTGGGTCCGGCGAAGAATTTCGTGCCACGCACGCCGATCATGCCGAAAGCGGTGCGCATGGTGAGGTCGATCTTGGCAAGGCCCTCCGGCCGGTCGAAGACCATCTGGCCCGTGCCGAGCTCGATGACGCCGCCCTGCCCGGCGATGAAACTGTCGATCAGGAGCTCCGTCTCGCTGCCGAGATGCAGGCTCGTATCCTCGCCCAGCGCCAGCTCGGCGAAGCTTTCCCGGCCGGTGGTGACGAAATCCCGGTCCATCAGGTTCGCGCCGGCCTTGAGGCCCTCCAGCAGGTTCTCCTGCCGGCGGTTGACCTCGCCGGAAACCGCCACCGCCCTGCCGATGACGACATTGGCCTGCGTGGCGCGGATGCCGATGCCCGTCAGCGCAAGCGCGCCTCCCGCCAGAAAGAGCCGGCGGCTGAGGGAGACCGGACGGAAAGCCTTCGACATCGACATGACGCACCTTTCGCGCGGGAAACCGCCCGCAGGAGGAATTGAACCGATAGGCGCCCGCGCGTCAATGAGGGGCGCGGAGGGCCATACCCTTATGCGCCGCTCCCGGCCATTCCTCTGTTCCCGCGGAAACAGAGGGTGGCAGGCGCGGAAACCCCGCACCTGCCACGTATCGCTCAGACGATCTCGCCGGCCTGCGGACCCCAGGTGTCCGTCATGGCGAAACCGTTCGCCAGCGGATCGGTCGGGTCGAGCGCGATCTGGTGCAGGCCGAAGGTCCAGCCGCGGCCGGTGATGGTGGGGATGATGGCCTTGCGGCCGGCAACCTCGGTTTCGGCCTGAAGGCCGACCTCGAACTCGGAGCCGATGATGGAGCGCGAGCGGAACGTATCGCCGACCTTGGCAAGGCCTCGCGCATGGAGCGTCGCGAGATTGGCGGAATTGCCGGTGCCGCAGGGCGAGCGATCGACGCGGCCCGGCCACATGGTCGTGGCGGTGCGCACGAGGCCATCCGGGTCGCGGTCGCGGAACATGACATAGGCGACGCCGTTGATTTCCGGGATTTCCGGATGCACGACCTTCATCGTCTTGTTGATGAGGTCCTTCAGCGCCATGCCGGCATCGACCAGCTTGCGGGCGTTGCCCTTCTCGATCTTCGTGCCGATCTGGTCGACATCGACCAGCGCGTAGAAGATGCCGCCATAGGAGATGTCGAAGCGCACGCGGCCCCAATGCGGCGTGTCGATCTCGGCGTCCAGTTCCTGCGCGAAGGAGGGCACCATGGTGAGCTTGACCTTCTCGCAGCGCCCGTCACGGCAGGTCGCCGTCGCCTTGACGAGGCCGGCGGCCGTGTCGAGCACGACGACCGTTTCCGGCTCCTTCATCTCGACGATGCCCGATTCGAGCAGCGCCGTGGTGACGCAGATCGAGTTGGAGCCGGAGGAGGCGTGCGCCTGGTCGGCCTGGAGGATGATGAAGCCAGCATCGGCCTCGGGGCGCTTGGCCGGCACCAGCAGGTTGACCGAACCGGTCGCCGCCGCGCGCGGCTCAAGGCACAGGAAGCGGCGCAGGCTGTCGTCGACCGTGTTGATGTGGTTAAGTTGTTCAGCGATCGTGTTGCCGGGGATCTTCGGCACGCCGCCGATGGCCACCTTGCCGATCTCACCCTCGCAATGAACGTCCAGCAACTGGATCGTGCGCTTCCATCTCATGTCGATATGCTCCGTTCTCGCCGGCCGCCCGGCCGCTCTTCGCCTTCTGATATATCAGATTGCCATAGGTTCCAACTGCTTTTCATGCGACAGGTTCGCACGCTACGACAATACGTCCGGACCGTACTTTCATCCTCTTTCCGCCACGAGACCCTTTCATGACCAAACTCATCGTCTTCACCGATCTGCACATGATGCCCGAGGGCGCGACGATCATCGGCCTCGACCCGTATCAGAGGCTGCGCGCCGGCATCGAGCACGTCAACCGCTACCATGCCGATGCCGACCGGGTGATCATCACCGGCGACCTCACGCACCGCGCCGATACACAGTCCTACGAACGGCTGCGCGATCTCCTGTCGCTGCTTACGCCGCCGCTGGCCATCACCATCGGCAACCACGACTATCGGCACCGTTTCCTCGAGACCTTCACACATGTCGCGCCGGACGAGGACGGCTTCGTGCAGCAGGTCATGGATTTTGCCGATTGCCGAGCCGTGCTGCTCGATACGCTCTTCGCCCCGCCCTACGACTATCCGCTCAGCCATGCCGGCTATCTGTGCGAGAAGCGCCTTGCCTGGCTCGACCGGGCGCTGGCGACGGCGGGCGACCTGCCGGTCCTGCTCTTCATGCACCATCCACCGCACAAGACGGGCTTTACCGGTATGGACGCGATCCGCCTCGGCAACGAAGACGCCTTCTACGATCTGGTGCTGCGGCACGGCAATGTCCGCCACATCTTCGCCGGCCATGTGCACCGGACGATCGGCGGCTCGCATCGCGGCATCCCCTTCTCGATCTTCAAGAGCCCGGTGCACCAGCAGCCGATGCCCTTCGATGCGCCGAACGCCTCGCTTTCGGTGGACGAACCGGGCGCCTACGGCATCGTCGTGGTGACGGAAGAAGGCCTGCAGGTGCACAACGAGGACTATGAAATCGCGCGGCGCGATTCCGATATCGCCTGACGGAACCGGACTCCGGGCGTTGCGGATCGTGATGCCCGGACCGAAATTCCCGAGGAACCGGCGCGGCCATGCCGCGTTGTCTCTGCCGAAGGGGTGGGAAACCAACTTTCTAAGGAGAAGAACATGCGCAAGATTCTCATGGCCGGCGCCGCCCTGGCCCTCATCGGCGCCACTGCCGCGCATGCGGACGACCGCGACAAGGAGGCTCTCGGCGGCGCGGCCGGCGGAGCTGCGGGCGCGGCCGCCGGCGCCGTGATCGGCGGGCCGGTCGGCGCCGTTGTGGGCGGAGTTGCCGTTTTCGCCATCGGGGCGGAAGCCGCCGTTCCGGAGGATGCCCGCGTCTATGTGATGGAGAATCCGACACCGCCGGTCATCCTGGAAGGCCAGGTAACCGCCGACACCCGGTTCGACGACACCGTGGTCCTGACGCCGATCCCCGATCACCCAGACCTCGCCTATCTCTATGTCGAGGACCGCCCGGTCATCGTGCGTACCGACAGCCGCCAGGTCATCTATGCGCCGGATATCCAGACGACCGCCAGCATATCGTCCGACATACCCGAGACGACGATCACCTATGTCGAGCGCCATCCGCTGGAGCCTGTCGTGCTGGAAGGACCGGTCGAGGCCGGGATGGTCATTCCCGAGACGGTACGGATCGTCGAGGTGCAGGACAGCCCGAGCTACGGCTACATCTATGTCGACCGGCAGCCGGTCCTCGTGGATCGCGGCAGCCGCGAGGTCATCTGGGTCCGCTGACCGTAGGCCCATGAACGCGAAAGGCGGCTCTTGCGGGCCGCCTTTCCGATGTCATTGCCCGACGGCCGTTTCCGTCGTGCTCTCGACGGAATTACCGAGATGCCGCCACTGATCGTCATAGTTCCGGCGCGTGACGGGATCGAAGACGGCGATCGGCGTAGAGACGGCGATGCTCGCCGCGCTCCCCACCGTCTGGGCCGTACCAAGGGCGACAGCCCCGAGCCGGTCGCCCAGCCCGATCTGCGAATCCGTCACGGACTGCCCGTCGATCAGGCGGTTGCCGATGAGGCGGACGACTTCCGGGCTTTCGGCGAACTTGCCATGATTGAGCCTGTCACCGGACTTCAGCGCCGTCAGGTCGAGAACGGTGATGCCTTGCTTTTCCAGCATGCTGCGGTAAGGCTCCTCGGCCGGGTTGATCTGTCCGAGCCGGTCGACATTGCCGGAGATGCGGCGCGACAGCGTCAGCGCCCGGTCGTCGCGCGAGACGAAGAGGGTGAACTGCGGCCGGTCCTTGGCGTCCTTGCCGGTGGCGCGAAGTTGCTGGCCGAAGACATCGACGTCGAGGTCGGGCGAGGCCAGGATGACCTGCTGGATCTTCTTCGGCACGCGCCCGTCGCGGATCGCCATCTGGCGCAGCGTTTCCACTGCAAGCCAGGTGCCCATGGAATGAGCCATGATGGTGATTTCCCCGACATCCGGCGTGTTGACCGCCGCCCGCAGCAGCTCCTCCAGCGCATCGCGCGAATAGTTGGCGCTTTCCTTGTCGTAGGAATAGCCGAAGATGCTGGCGCGCGAGGGCCAGGTGAAGATAACCGGCGCGGCGTCGGTCTTCGAATCGTGGACGATCTGCGCGAAGCGGTAGACCGCGTCCTCATAGCGATTGTTGAAGCCGTGCACGAAAACGAGAACGCGCCGGCTCTTCGGCAGGTTGTGCCGAAGCCAGACGCGGCCGGCCTCGGCGTTCGCCACGGGCTTCACGCTGACGGTCGAGAAATGCTTCATCGGATCGGCCGGCAGCTTTTCCGGCCATTGCACCTGCCCGATCTCGCGGTTGGCATCCGGCGGGATGGATATGGCGATGTCGCGCAGTTCGAGCTGCGTGCCGCGCTCACCGGAGAAGAGCACGCCCGGCTGGTTCGAGGGCGCGCGGGTGGTGGCCACCAGCAGGTTGACCACCGACACACCGGGCGGCGCCTCCCCGCTCGGCACCATCACGCCTTCCGGCCGGCCGGCGCAGCCCGCGAGCACCAGCAATCCGGCCAAGACCATGCGGAGCCATACACGCGGCGCCTCCCGGTTCATCATGTCCCGCTTCCCTCAGCTTCCCTGCTTGCGCCAGCGCCAGACACGCGCCGTTCATCCTTGCTTAACCGAGCAGGTCGCGGTTTTGAAGAGAGGCCCGCGGAAACAGCAGGGATGGCACAGGAGGAGAACCTGTGACGTGGCATATCGGCCACGACAAATATCATTGCAGGCCAAGCGGACCGGCTATCGCAGCCATGAAAGGAAATGGCGCTGCCGGTGATCCGAAACGATGGAGACCGTCGGGATGCCTTTGAGAGGCTTAGCCTAGCTGAGAGGCCACATCCCCCTTACGGATACAAATGCGCTGCAGAGCTTGCCGCTCCACAGCGCGCACTTCTCTCGTTCGGCGAATGTCATTCATGCAACCAAATGCGCCGTTCACAATCTCTGGACGGTCACGGCGGCACCAGTTCAAAGGCGAGGGTTGCCGTGTCCAAAGTCCATTCATCTCCATTCATGGTGAAGCGGATGGTGTCCTCATGGCCCATTGCAACATCGTGAATGTAGAAGGCGTCGGACCAATCCGGCGAGGCGTCGACGTTCCCTGTATCGAGGGCCGCCTCGTTGACCTGAATCAGAATGTCGGCTCCTGACCGGATAGCGAGCAGCACCTTGCCTGTATCCGAAGGGATCGCGACCAGATCACCAGCCAGGCTGTCGATATCGATCACATCACCATCCCCGCCAAACCCGCTATAGTCGAAGATGTCGTCGGTATGGTCACCCACGGCTCCCAGGAAATCCATTGCGCTGAACGCGAACGTATCCGCCCCGGCACCGCCAAACAGCATGTCGTGCCCGACGCCCCCGCTGATCCTGTCGGCGCCTCCTCCGCCATTGATCGTGTCATGGCCGGCACCGCCCACCAGAATATTGTTGCCCGAATTGCCGGTAATGACGTTGTCGAGACTGTTGCCGAAACCATTGGTGCTGCCGAAGCCGGTCAGAACAATGTTTTCGACGGCGCCAAGCACGTTCGCCGAGGTATTGAGGTCGAACGTGGTGGACGACAGAACAGTGTCGATGCCCGATCCGCCGTCAGCCACCTCATTAATGGTCACGCCGGCATTGTTCACGACATAGATGTCATTGCCCGCGCCACCGATAAGGATGTCAGCGCCGCCGCCGCCATCCAGACGATCGTTGCCAGCCATACCGCGCAGGGTGTTGGTCAGGGCGTTGCCCGTCAGAACGTTGCCCAGTTCGTTACCCGTGCCATTGACGGCGCCGGCAGTCGAGACGATCGTCAGGTTCTCGACATTGGCGCTGAGCGTATAACTGGCAGACGTGCGAACCGTGTCGATGCCTTCATTCGCCGCTTCGACCACGACGTCCAGTGCCGAGTCGACGATATAGGTGTCAATCGGCGTCGTAACGGGACCCCATATCGGCTTGCAAAAGGAACCCCTCCTTCTGGTTGCGTCGGGTCAGCGCGCGTAGGCCCGGAGCCCTCAATTTAGCGCAGGGTCTGCGGGCGCGGGTTG
>Ga0209793_1000428_pt1 | contig 49873 bp, 51 predicted proteins | sample EBPBio122009_DNA_FD_185863 | JGI IMG/M metagenome (GOLD analysis project Ga0209793, IMG submission 185863) | Wastewater treatment Type I Accumulibacter community from EBPR Bioreactor in Madison, WI, USA - Reactor 1_2/2/2009_ DNA (SPAdes) (version 2) | ecosystem: Engineered > Bioreactor > EBPR >... | reverse complement strand
ACCGGGCGTTAACCATACATGTAAGGCGACTGTTAACCATAATTACACCATTGCCGGTCAATGTGGGCGGATAGGCGACTCCGCAGCTCAGGAACAACCACATGAAACCGGCGCGAATCATCATTCTGGCAGTAGCCGTCGTTTCGGCGGGCGTCGCGGGGCTGCTTGCCCTGCAGGTCGCCCGTGGCGGGCGCGTGGTGTCGCGGACCGAAACCGTCGTCGAGCGCGAGCCGACGATCAACGTGCTGGTCGCCAAGGAAAGCCTGCCGGTCGGCGCGCGCCTCAACCCGAGCACGGTCGCCTGGGCGGCCTGGCCGAAGGGGTCGCTCGTCGAAGGCTTCATCACCGACCAGAACCGGCCGGACGCGGTGGAAGCGCTGAACGGCGCCATCACGCGCCTGCCGATCTTCAACGGCGAGCCGATCCGCCAGGAGAAGATCGCCGATTCGTCGAACCGGATCATGTCCTCGCTGCTGCCCTCCGGCAAACGCGCCGTGGCGACGGAGATTACCGTGGCGACGGGCGCGGGCGGCTTCGTGCTGCCGAACGACCGCGTCGACGTCATCATGGTGCGCAAGGGCGATACCGGCGGCTACGTGACCGAGACCGTACTGTCCAACGTGCGGGTCCTCGCGATCGACCAGCAGATCCAGGAAAAGCCCGACGGCTCGAAATCGGTCGTCGGCAACACGGCCACGCTGGAACTCAACCCGGACCAGACCAGGGTGATCATGGTCGCCCAGGAGATGGCCGAACGCCTGTCGCTGGCGCTGCGTTCCGTTGCGGACGCGCAGGAGCCGGACAACAGCGCGGCCGACTACCTGCTTAGCGGAAAAGACGGCGCGCCGCAGGTCCAGATAATCAAGACCGGTGAAATCGTCGGCTCCTCCAAGCCGGCCGCAGAGTAAGAAACGATCAGGAGCTGACCCGTGTTTGGTATTGCCAGGACTTTTAGAGCTTCTGTCGCAGGCGGACTGAGTTTCTGCCTGGCGTTTTCCGGCCTGCCGGCCGCCTATGACGGCGGCCTCGCCGCCTCGGCGGCGACGTCGTCGGTCATCCGCATCCAGGACAGCGGCCCCGGCGCGCGCAAGGCGATCCGGCTCGGCCTCAACAAGGCCATCGTCATCGACCTGCCGAGCGACGCGCACGACATTCTCGTCGCCGACCCGGTGAAGGCGGACGCCGTGACGCGCACCTCGCGCCGCATCTATCTCTTCGGCAAGGAAGTCGGACAGACCAACATCTTCGTCTTCGGCCCGAACGGCGAGGAGATCGTCAGCATCGACCTCAATGTGGAGCGCGACGTCGACGGCCTTCAGGCGAACCTGCGCCGCTTCATTCCCGATTCCGACATCCAGGTCGAGATCATCTCCGACAATATCGTCCTCAGCGGCACCGTGCGCACGCCGCAGGACGCGACCCAGGCGGTCGATCTGGCGGAAATCTTCCTCAAGGGCGGCGAGGCGGCGACCCGCAAGCTCGACTACAAGTCCGGGGAGAACACCATCAGGGGCGGTTCCCGCGAATCCCAGGTGGTCAACATGCTGCGCGTCGAGGGCGAGGATCAGGTCACGCTGAAGGTGACCGTCGCGGAAATCCGCCGTGAAGTCCTCAAGCAGCTCGGTTTCGACAACACGTTCCAGCGTCTTCCCGGCGCCTCAGGCTCCGGCCTCGAGACACTGATCTTCGATACGGCCAGCAACGGCGTCGCTGGCAATGTCGTCGGCAATATCGGCAAGCTCGGCATCGACACCGCTCTCAGCGCGCTCGAACAGGCAAAGGCCATCCGCACGCTGGCAGAGCCGACCCTGACCGCGGTTTCCGGCCAGTCCGCCACCTTCAACTCCGGTGGCGAGCGGCTTTACTCCGTCTCGGACGGCGATGGCGGCACCCGCATCGAGACCTATCAGTACGGCATCTCGCTCGGCTTCACGCCCACGGTGCTCTCCTCGGGCCGTATCGGCCTGCGCATCAAGACCAAGGTTTCTGAACCCGTTCTGGACTCGAAGGGCGCGGTCGGCGAATACCGCCGCCGCGACGCCGAGACCGTCGTCGAGCTTCCGTCGGGCGGCTCCATCGCGCTGGCGGGCCTCATCCGCGACGAGACGCAGCAATCCGTATCCGGCACGCCGGTCGCCTCCAAGGTTCCGGTGCTCGGCGCGCTGTTCCGCCACAAGGCCATCGAGCGCAACGAGACGGAGCTGGTGATCATCGCCACGCCCTATCTGGTCAAGCCGGTCAACCGCAACGCGCTTTCGCGGCCGGATGACAATTTCAGCGCGGCCAACGACGCGGCGAGTGTTTTCCTCGGCCAGGTGAACCGGCTCTACGGCCGGAAGAACGGGCTGCCGGCCCAGCGCTACGAAGGCAGCGTCGGGTTCATCTACAAATGATCGGGTGCGATGTGACGAAGGGACGGGCCCAGCCAATGGCAAACGAAATGCACAGCACCGGAAAGAACGACCGCATGAACCGCAATCCGAGGCGCAACGCCGCGCTCCTGGCCATGGCCGCCGTCATCGCGCTCGCCTCCGGTTGTGCCAATGCCGACCGCACGACGACCGGCGCCTTGCCGGACGACTACCGCACCCGCCACCCGATCGTTGTCGGCGAGCAGGAACGGACGATCGACATCCCGATCGCCACGGGCGCGACGCGGCTGACCCGCGGCCAGAGCGAGGTGATCGCCGGCTTCGCGGACCGCTATTCCAACGAATCCTCCGGCATGTTCCGCATCGTCGTGCCGCAGGGCTCGCGCAACGACGCGGCGACCACGGTGGCCGCCCGCCAGATCCGCAAGGTCCTCGCCCGTCAGGGCGTGCCGGCCAATCGGGTGCTGATCGAAAGCTATTCCGCCCCCGATCCGGAGGAGGCCTCGCCGATCCGGCTCAGCTATTTCGCCATCGCCGCCTCGACGGCGCCCTGCGGCCAGTGGCCGGAGGATATGGTGTTCAACACCTTCGAGAACAAGAATTACTATAATTTCGGCTGCGCCACGCAGAGTAACCTCGCAGCTCAGATCGCCGATCCGAACGACCTTCTCGGCCCCCGCCGCATGACGCCGGCAGACGCCACGCAGCGCGGCAAGGCGCTGGAGCGTTACCGCGAAGCCTATACCGGTCTGTGAGGAACGTGATGATGCCTTCCTACTCCCCGAGCAAAGCCAGGGTAACGCCATGAGCACGGTTGATTACGACTTCGACAACGGGCGCATGCAGGACGCGGCGGACGAGACGGTTCGCGCCGCGGACCTCGAGGCCCTGCGTCCGCTGCCGCGCATCTCCGTGCACGCCTTCTGCGAGAGCGAGGCGATGCTGCGCATGATGGAGCGCTGCGGGCAGGACCGCCGCATGGCGAAGGTGAGCCTGAAGGTTTCCAGCGCCAGCATCGCGGCGGCGGCCAGCATGTTCGCTTCCGCGCCGACGCCCAATCTCCTGATCCTCGAAACCTCGGCGCAGCCGGGCGACATCATGGACGAGCTGGCCCCGCTCGCCGAGGTGTGCGATCCCAGCACCAAGGTGATCATCGTCGGGCGCTACAACGATATCCCGCTCTACCGCGAGCTGATCCGCAACGGCATTTCCGAATATATGGTCGGCCCGGTCGGCATGGCCGAGGTGCTGAACGCCATGGCGGCGATCTTCATCGACCCGGACGCCGAGCCGCTCGGCCGCTCCATCGCCTTCATCGGTGCCAAGGGCGGGGTCGGGTCCTCGACCATCGCGCATAACTGCGCCTTCGACATTTCCAGCCTGTTCCAGACCGAGGTGATCCTCGCCGATCTGGACCTGCCCTATGGCACGGCCAATATCGATTTCGACCAGGATCCGCCGCAGGGCCTTTCCGAGGCGATCTTCGCGCCGGAACGCCTCGACGAGGTCTTCCTCGATCGCCTGCTGGCGAAGTGCTCCGAGCATCTTTCGCTGCTCGCCGCCCCCTCCATGCTCGACCGCGCCTACGATCTCGAGCGCGGCGCCTTCCAGCCGGTCCTCGAGGTGCTCCAGCGCAGCGCGCCGGTGACGGTGCTTGACGTGCCGCATGCCTGGTCGGAATGGACGCGCACGCTGCTGTCGGAGGTCGACGAGCTGGTCATAACGGCCGTGCCCGACCTCGCGAACCTGCGCAACACCAAGAACATGATCGACGCGCTGAAGAAGCTCCGGCCGAACGACAAGCCGCCGCACCTGATCCTCAACCAGGTCGGCATGCCGAAGCGCCCGGAAATCGCCCCGGCGGATTTCTGCGAGCCGCTCGGCATCGAGCCGGTTGCGATCATCCCCTTCGACGCACAGCTTTTCGGCACGGCGGCCAATAGCGGCCGGATGATCGCGGAGATGGATCGCAAGTCGCCGACGGCGGAGACCTTCTCGCAGATCGCTCATCTGGTGACGGGGCGCGCGACGGTGAAGAAACCAAAGAAGGCCGGCCTCGGCAAGATGCTCGGCCTGCTCGGACGGAAGTAGCCCATAGGGGCGATGCAACAGACTGGATGAAGCGGCATGTTCGGCAAGCGCGGCAATGAAGGTTCCGGCAAGAGCGGCACGATGGGTCAGGCAGCCCATGCCGTGCCCGCGGCCGCCACGACGGTAACGGCCGAGCGGCCGGTCGCCGCCGCGCCCGCGCAGCCCGTCTTCGAGCCGGCGCCGCCGCCGCCGGCTGCCGCGCCGGCCGCGGCCACGCGCCGCCGCGTGGCGCGCACGGAAGATTACTACGACACCAAAAGCCAGGTCTTCTCCGCGCTCATCGACACGATCGACCTGTCGCAGCTCGCCAAGCTCGACACGGAAAGCGCGCGCGAGGAAATCCGCGATATCGTTAACGATATCATCACGATCAAGAACTTCGCGATGTCGATCTCCGAGCAGGAGGAACTGCTCGACGACATCTGCAACGACGTTCTCGGCTACGGTCCGCTGGAGCCGCTGCTGGCGCGCGACGACATTGCCGATATCATGGTGAACGGCGCCGGCAAGACCTATATCGAAGTGGCCGGCAAGGTGCAGGAATCGGAGATCCGCTTCCGCGACAATGCCCAGCTTCTCTCGATCTGCCAGCGCATCGTCAGCCAGGTCGGCCGCCGCGTCGACGAATCCAGCCCGATCTGCGACGCGCGCCTTCCCGATGGCTCGCGCGTCAACGTCATCGCCCCGCCGCTCGCCATCGACGGCACCGCGCTTACCATCCGTAAGTTCAAGAAGGACAAGCTGACGCTCGACCAGCTCGTGCGCTTCGGCTCGATCACGCCGGAAGGCGCCGCGCTTCTCCAGATCATCGGCCGCGTGCGCTGCAACCTCGTCATCTCCGGCGGTACCGGCTCGGGCAAGACGACGCTGCTCAACTGCCTCACCAACTATATCGACCGGGACGAGCGGGTGATCACCTGCGAGGACTCGGCCGAACTCCAGCTCCAGCAGCCGCATGTCGTGCGCCTCGAAACCCGCCCGCCGAACATCGAGGGCGAGGGCGAGATCACCATGCGCGACCTCATCAAGAACTGCCTGCGCATGCGTCCCGAACGTATCATCGTCGGCGAAGTGCGCGGCCCGGAGGTCTTCGACCTGCTGCAGGCGATGAACACCGGCCACGACGGCTCCATGGGCACGATCCACGCCAACACGCCGCGCGAATGCCTTTCCCGTATGGAATCGATGATCGCCATGGGCGGCTATACCCTGCCGGCCAAGACCGTGCGCGAGATCATCGCCGGCTCCATCGACGTCATCATCCAGGCCTCGCGCCTGCGCGACGGCTCGCGCCGCATCACCCACATTACCGAAGTGGTCGGCATGGAAGGCGACGTCATCGTCACGCAGGACCTGATGCGCTTCGAGATGCAGGGCGAGGACGCCAACGGCCGGATCATCGGCCAGCATATGGGCACGGGCATCGGCAAGCCGCACTTCTGGGATCGTGCCCGCTACTTCAACGAGGACAAGCGCCTGGCGGCGACGCTCGACGCGATGGAAAAGCCGTAAGGGGCAGGGATGTTCGGACTGGATATCACCATCGTCGCGATTTTCGCGTTGGCCGCGCTCTCCACCGCGGGCCTCGCCTACGGGCTGCTCTTCTCGCGCATCGAAGCGCAGAAGAAGACGGAAAGCCGTGTTCGCCGCGTACAGGCCAGCGAGACGGACCAGGCCCGCGCGAAGGTCGCGCGCGACCGCATGCAGGAGCTTTCCAAGCGCCGCCGGTCGGTGCAGGAATCCCTGAAGGATCTCGAGAAGAAGCAGCGGGAACAGACCAAGCGCGTCGCGACGACGCTGAAGGCGAAGCTCGCGCAGGCGGGCCTATCGGCCACGCCCACGAAATTCTACGTGCTCAGCGCCGTTTTCGGTCTCTTCGCCTTCGTGCTGACGCTCCTGGCGGGCGCCGGTCTTCTGATATCGCTCGGTGTTGCCTTCATCGCCGCAGTGGGCTTTCCCCGCTGGTTCGTCGGTTTCCTCATCAAGCGCCGGCTGAAAAAATTCCTTCAGGAATTCCCCAATTCGCTCGACGTCATGGTGCGCTCGATCAAGTCGGGCCTGCCGCTTACCGACGCCCTTCGGCTCATCGCGTCCGAGGGACAGGAACCGGTGCGCACGGAGTTCCGCAAGGTCGTCGAATCCCAGCAGGTGGGCCTCAGCGTGCCGGAGGCCTGCGCGCGCATGTTCACCAGCATCCCGCTGCCGGAAGTCAACTTCTTCGCCATCGTCATCGCCATCCAGAGCCAGGCGGGCGGTAACCTTTCCGAAGCGCTCGGCAATCTTTCCCGCGTGCTGCGCGAACGCCGCAAGATGCGCGAAAAGGTCGGCGCGCTCTCGATGGAGGCCAAGGCCTCGGCGGTCATCATCGGCGCCCTGCCGTTCATCGTGACGCTGCTCGTCTACTTAACCTCGCCGGAATACATCATGGTCCTGTTCACGGATCCGCGCGGCCATATCATCCTCGGCATTTCCGGGGTCTGGATGTCCATTGGCATCTTCGTGATGCGCAACATGATCAATTTCGACATCTAGGATATCCGGCCATGGTCGCCCTGCTCACCGATCCAGCGTTCCTTCTCCCGGCCTTCGTGGTGATCGCCATTCTGGCGACCTTCTATACGCTTGCTGCGCCCTATTTCGAACGCGGCGACCTCGACAAGCGCATGAAGTCGGTGGCGCTGGAGCGCGAGCAGATGCGCGCGCGCGAGCGCGCCCGCCTCAATGCGGAAGCCGTGCAGAACAAGGCCTCGCTGCGCGCCCAGCACAACACCTCGGTCCGCCAGGTCGTCGAGCGGCTGAACCTGCGTGAGGCGCTGGTCGACGCCAACACGATGAACCGTCTGCGGCAGGCGGGCTACCGCTCCCAGAACGCACTCAACGTCTTCCTCTTCGCGCGCTTCATCCTGCCTTTCGTTTTCCTGGCGCTCGCTGTCTTCTACATCTTCTATCTCGGCTTTCTCGGCGACAAGCCGCTGCCTATGCGCCTTTTCGCAACGATCGGGATCGCTTATCTCGGCTTCTATGCGCCGAATATATTCGTTTCCAACCAGGTGTCGAAGCGCCAGCAATCGATCCGCCGGGCCTGGCCGGATGCGCTCGACCTCATGCTGATCTGCGTGGAATCGGGCATTTCCATCGAAGTGGCCTTCAAGCGCGTCGCCGACGAGATCGCCATGGCCTCGCCGGCGCTGGCCGAGGAGTTGGTGCTCACCACGGCCGAGCTTTCCTTCCTGCAGGAACGGCGGCAGGCCTACGAGAATCTCGGCACGCGCGTCGGTCTCGACACGGTGAAAGCGGTAACGCAGGCCCTCATCCAGGCCGAGCGCTACGGCACGCCGCTCGCCCAGGCGCTGCGCGTGCTGGCGCAGGAATGCCGCGACCAGCGCATGAATGAAGCGGAAAAGAAGGCCGCCGCCCTGCCGCCGAAGCTGACCGTGCCGATGATCCTGTTCTTCCTGCCCGTGCTGATCGCCGTCATCCTCGGCCCCGCCGGCATCCAGGTTTCCGACCGCTTCTAACCCTCCGGACATGAAAACGCCCCGGTCGACGTTCTGTCGGCCGGGGCGTTTGCGTCTTGGGAGGGACGCTTGGTTGTCAGTTCGTGCCGCCACTGTCGTCGGCCGCCAGCTTCTTCCAGGCGTTCTGCTGGGTCAGCATGGCGCGCAGATACGCGACATTGGCCTCGGCCTGCGCGGCGGTCAGCTCCTGTCGGGCGATGGTCTCGGCCTCCTGGAAGCGGCCCTGCAGGCCGACGGCGAGCGCGAGGTTCTGGCGCACGCCGCTGTCGGCGCCGGGTTGCTGGGCGGCCGAGCGCAGATAGGTCTCGGCGGTCTTCAGATCGCGGGCGAGCACATAGGACATGCCGAGATTGGATAGGACCGAAGGCTCGTTCGGCTGGATATCGAGCGCTTCGCGGTAGCGCTGGCGCGCTTCGCCCGAGCGGCCGAGCTGGTCGAGGATAGCGCCCTCGGCGGATTTCAGCTTCCAGTCCGGCCGATCCGGGGTCTGGGCGCGCAGGATCGTGTCCAGCGCCTGCTGGAGCTGGCCGGCGGCGGCCTGCGCCTTGCCGTAGGCGGCGAGCACCTCGCGGTTGTTGGGATTGTTGATGGCGACCTGCTGCATGACGGCGAGCGCCTGGTCGTTGCGCCCGTTCATGCGCAGGACGCTGGCATAGTTCATGCCGACCTGCGGGTCCTTGGGGTTCTTCTCATAGGCCTGGCCGATGCTGTCGGCGGCGCTGCGCAGCTCCGTCGCGGTCATCGTGCCGACCGGCTTTCCGCTGTTCGGGATGGAGCCGGTGGTCATGTTGCTCTTGCCGGCGCAGCCCGCGACCGTAATGCCGATGGCAAGAAGGGCCGCGCCGGTCAGGAGCGTCGAGCGAAATGAAGGAGGGCAAGCGGCCATGATCAGTCCCCGAAGCGATTTCCGCATCCCGCGGCGGTTAAGGAATCACGCCGCAATCTCCGCTCCAGCAATAATCTGTTAACCCTAACAGAGTGTTAATTGCCCTCGTTCAGAGATTCGCTTCAAAGGTTCCGCCATGGCCCCCTTCCAGTTCATCGACAGGCCCTCTCCTTTCAATACGAAAGGCGGCAGAACCCTGCCGATCTTCGCCATCACGCCGGCCCATATCGAGACCGGGACGATCGATCCGATCGCGCTCGATTGGGCGAAGAAGGCCGGTTTCAAGGCAGAAGCGGGTGCGCTCCTGATGGTGCCGACGGAGGACGGGCATCTCGGCGGCGCGCTGTTCGGCCTCGGCAAGAACCCCTCCGATGCACCCTTCCTGACAGGCAAGCTCGCGCGGACGCTCCCGGCCGGCGACTGGCATATCGAGACCGCACCGCTGACGGCGAACCGTCTCTCCCTCGGCTACGGCCTCGGCAGCTACCGCTTCGAGCGCTACAAGGCGTCCGCCTCAGAAGCGCCGACCCTGCTCATTCCAACCGATGCCGACGCGACGGAAATCAAGCGCCAGCTCGCCGGCGTCTTCCTTGCCCGTGACCTCATCAACACGCCGACCAACGACATGGGTCCGGAAGTGATGGAGGATGTCTTCCGCGCGCTGGGCGAACACTACAAGGCGAAGGTCTCGGTCATCACCGGCGACGATCTCCTCAAGGAGAACTTCCCGCTCATTCACACGGTCGGCCGCGCCGCCGCGCAGGCCCCGCGCCTGCTCGAACTGCGCTGGGGCAAGAAGGGCGGCAAGCGCGTGACGCTGGTCGGCAAGGGCGTGTGCTTCGATACCGGCGGCCTCGACATCAAGCCGGCCTCCTCCATGCTGCTGATGAAGAAGGACATGGGCGGCGCGGCGAATGTCATGGGCCTTGCCCTGATGATCATGGATGCCAAGCTGAAGGTGGATCTGCGCGTGCTGCTGCCGGTGGTGGAAAACTCCATCTCGGCCAATGCCTTCCGCCCCGGCGACATCTACAAGAGCCGCAAGGGCCTGACGGTGCAGATCGACAATACCGACGCCGAGGGCCGGCTGATCCTTGCCGATGCGCTCGCCTATGCGGACGAGGAGGATGCCGATCTCATCATCGACATGGCGACGCTGACGGGCGCCGCCCGCGTCGCGCTCGGCCCGGATCTTCCGCCCTTCTTCACCGACGACGAGGACCTTGCCCACGACCTCACCGAGGCGAGCCTTGCGGTGGACGATCCGATGTGGCGCATGCCGCTCTACATGGGCTACGACAAGGATGTCTCCGCCCGCATCGCCGACCTCACCAATGCTCCCTCGGGCGGCATGGCGGGCTCGATCACGGCGGCGCTCTTCCTCAAGCGCTTCGTGACGCGCAACAAGCGCTGGGCGCATTTCGACATCTACGGCTGGGCGCAGGCCGAGCGGCCGCATTCGCCTATCGGCGGCGAGGCGCAGGCGATCCGCGCGCTCTACCATCACCTGCGCAACGTCACCGCGTAAGCCCGAAGCTTCCCTTCGGGCGAATGATACGGTAGCGTAACGAAATCATTCGCCCGGGAGAAACCGCCGTGCCGGTAGATCTGTCCCCATCGCAGGCCCTCGGCCTCTGGCACGCGGTCACGTTGCAGCAGGTGCATCACGACGGGCGCGACCTGACGCTGCGCCAGCTTGCCATCCTGCTCGAAATCTATCTCGTGCCGCCGCCGCATACCGTGCGGGGGCTCGCCGCCAAGCTCGGCGTCACCAAGCCGGTCATCACGCGGGCGCTCGACACGATGGGCGAACAGGGCCTCGTCACCCGCCAGCGCGACGAGCGCGACAAGCGCAACGTCGTCATCAAGCGCACGGTGGAAGGCGCCCTCTTCCTCGAACGCCTCGGCGATCTTATAATCGCCACAGGCCGCAGCCAGACTTCCTGAAGCTTTCCGCGAGAAGATCATGAACGCCCAGCCAGACCGTCGCCTCCACGCCTATCGTCCCGATCTTGCCGAGGAGGCCCTGCGCGGCTCCGTCACGGCCGGGCACTATGTCACCGGCACGCCAGCGCGCCTTTCGGCCTCCCTCGCCTCCCTTCGCCCCCGGCCGGACGAGACCGCCGGCATCGATACGCAGGTGCTTTTTGGCGAAGGCGTCCGCGTGCTCGACCGGGCGGACGGCTGGGCCTGGGTGAAATCGGATTTCGACGGCTATGTCGGCTACCTGCCGGAAACGGCGCTGGATGCGGCTTTGACGCCCGCGACGCACATCGTCGCCGTGCCGCGCACCTTTGCCTATACCTGCCCGGACCTGCGCACGCCCACGGCCTTCGCGCTCTCCATCGGAAGCCGGCTAACGGTTGTCGGCGAAAGCGAGACAAGGGGCACGCGCTATCTGACGCTGGAAGGCGGCCAGTCCGTGGTTGCCGGCCATTGCCTGCTGGTGGGCGAGGCGGCGGGCGAGGACTATGTCGCCATTGCCGGCCGCTTCCTCGAAACGCCCTATCTGTGGGGCGGCCGATCGGGCTTCGGCCTCGACTGCTCGGCCCTCGTGCAGCTTTCGATGATGATGACGGGACGGCGCGCGCCGCGCGATTCCGACATGCAGGCAGCCGGCCTCGGCAGGCCCATCGAACGGGAAGAACTACGGCGCGGCGATCTCGTGTTCTGGAAGGGCCATGTCGCCATCATGGAAGACGACGCGACCATCATCCACGCCAACGGCCATACGATGAGCGTGGCGCGCGAACCGCTCGCCGACGCCATCGAGCGCACCGGCTACCTTTACCAGCAGCCGACGGGCTATCGCCGTCCTGTTTAAAACAGCGTCTCGTAGGTATCGGGCTTGAATCCGGCGGTCAGCGTGCCGTCGCGGTCGAGGATCGGGCGCTTGATCATCGAGGGCTGGGCGTGCATCAGCGCGATGGCTTTCGCAGCGTCGATATCCTGCTTGTCGGCGTCCGGAAGGGCGCGGAAGGTGGTGCCGGAGCGGTTGAGCACGGTTTCCCAACCGAGCGCCTCGACCCAGCGCGCAAGGCTCTCCGTGTCGATGCCTTCCGCCTTGTAGTCATGGAGGCGGTAGGCAACGCCCCTTGCGTCGAGCCAGGTCCGGGCCTTCTTCATCGTGTCGCAGTTCTTGATGCCGTAGAGCGTGACCGTCACGTCTGTCTCCTCATGCTTTGACAACGCCTTCATAGAGCGCCGGCGTCCCTACGTCACCCCGAGATAGCGGCCGGGGCGATGGTTGATGGCGAGCGTCATGTTGACGACGACCGCGCCGAGCACGGACAGGGCGAGGCGGTCGAGCGGAATGACGAAGAAGGCGGCCGAGAGAATGGCAAGGTCTACGGCGAGCTGGAAATAGCCGGCGCGCAGGCCGAAACGATCCTGCAGGTAGATCGCCACGACATTGATGCCGCCGAGGCCCGTGCGGTGACGGAAGAGGATGAGAAGCCCGGTGCCCGACAACGCGCCGCCCATGACCGCCGCATAGAGCGGGTCGAGATGGGAGAACGAGATCAATTCGGATGTGAGCCGGCTAAAGATCGAGACCAGCGTGACCGCCGCAAAGGTGCGCAGCGTGAAGGCCCAGCCGAGCTTTTTCACGGCAAGGATGTAGAAGGGCAGGTTGATGGCGAAGAACAGCCACCAGAAGCCGATACCGGTCGCATATTGCAGGAGCAGGGCGAGGCCCGCCGTGCTGCCGGCGAGCAGCACGGCCTTGGTGTAGATCACCACGCCGAGCGCCATGAACATCGTGCCGACGAGGATGGCGATGATATCCTCGTAGGCGGAATGGCGCTCGGGCTGGGTTGCTGTCTCGACGCTCATCTTTCCCTCAGAGGCTCAGGAATTTCTCGATGACGGCATCGACTTCCGCCGTCTTGAGACCGGCAATGTTGATGCGGCCGGAGGTTGGCATGTAGATGGCGTGTTCGGCGCGCAGCTTCAGGACGTTGGCCTCTTCCAGCGGCAGCAGCGAGAACATGCCCTCCTGCTCGCGGATGGCGGTCAGCACCTGCCAGCGGGCGGAAAGGCCAGCGGCAAGGCGTTCGCGGATCGCGGTGATGCGCAGGCGCATGGTTTCGATTTCGGCCTTCCAGTCGGCCGCAAGCGCCGCATCGCCGAGGATCGTGCTGACGATGGCCGCGCCATGGTCCGGCGGCATGGAATAGCTGGTGCGGGCGAGCGCGGCGAGGTTGCTGCGCACGGAAAGAGCGGTGTCGGGATTGCCGCAGACGGCATAGATCGCGCCGGTGCGCTCGCGGTAGAGTCCGAAGGACTTCGAGCAGGAGACGGACACGAGCGCTTCCGGCACGGTGGAGAGCAGCGTGCGCAGGCCCGCGGCGTCCTCGTCGAGGCCGCGGCCGTAGCCCTGATAGGCGATATCGACCAGCGGCAGCAGGCCCTTTTCCGCGATGAGGTCGGAAACGGCGCGCCACTGGTCGGCTGAAAGGTTTGCGCCCGTCGGGTTATGGCAGCTGGCATGCAGCAGCACGGCATCGCCGGGGGCCGCGCCCGCGAGCGCTTCCATCATGCGGTCGAAGAGAACGGCCTGCGAGGGGATGTCGAAGAAGGGATAGGTGATGACCTCCAGGCCGGCGGCCTTGAAGATGCTGGCATGGTTCGGCCAGCTCGGCAGGCCGAGCCAGATGCCCTTGGTGCCCATGCGCGCCATCAGGTCGGCGGCAAGGCGTAGCGCGCCGGAGCCGCCCGGCGTCTGGAGAGCGGCGGTGGCGCGGCCCTTGCCGGCCTCGCCCGTCGTCAGCGCCCAGAGGCGGTCGAGGAAGACCGGGTCGCCTTCCGGGCCGACATAGGCCTTGGTCGGCTGCGTTTCGACGAGGCGGCGCTCGGCTTCCTTCACCGCGCGGAAGATCGGTGTCGCGCCCGTCTCGTCGCGATAGACGCCGACGCCGAGGTCCACCTTGCCGGCGCGCTCGTCCGCCCGGAAAAGGCCGATGAGGGCGAGTAGCGGATCGTCAGGCTGGCGGGTGAGGGCGTCGAACATGGCCGGTTTCCTGTGTGGGTGGAGTGTGACAGCGGTGTAGGACAAAGTGCCCGCAAAATCGACTATGATATTGCGGAGAAAGCGCAAGAAGCTTTTGTCTTATTGCTGCATATCGATAGATTGATATGGGTTTTTGCGTGGAGGCCAATATGGAGAAAAGAGCGGGCGACGAGCCGGTACTGGACCAGACGGATCGGCGCATCATCCGCCTGCTCGTCGAGGATGCCGGACTCTCCAACAACCAGCTCGCGGAGAAGGTCGGCCTCTCGCCCGCGCCGCTCTCGCGCCGGCTGGCGCGGCTGGAGGCGAGCGGCGTGATCCGCCACACGGTCATCGTCGATCCGCGCGCGGCCGGCATCGGCTTCCAGGCGTTTCTGGAGGTGACGCTGGAGCGCACGGCGCCGAAGGTCGGAGAGCGCTTCATCGATCTCGTGCGGCGCATGCCGGAGGTGGTGGAGTGCCATACGGTCGCCGGCGATTTCGATTTCCTTCTCAAGATCGCGGTGAAGGACGTCGCGGATTACCGACGGCTGCTGTGGAGCGAATTCGAGCGCATGGGCGAGATCAAGACGCTGCGCTCGACCATCCTTCTCGACAGTCCTAAGATGCAGGTCAGCCCGCTTCCCTGAGATATTCGCGGAACCTTTCTTGGCGGCCGGAGGTTGCCGATTGAGGTAAAGCGCCCATATGATGGGCTGCGCCACGAAGGAAGGGCAAGTGGACAGGAAGCTGAACGACAAGGTCATGTCGGCCGCGCTGCTGGCGGCTATCCGCAACCGCCGTGGCCACCGGCCGCCGGAGAACAATCGCCCGGGCGATACCGTCATCGCGTCCTACAACGTTCATAAATGCGTGGGCGTCGACCGGCGTTTCGATCCCGAACGCACGGCAAGCGTGATCGCGGAGATAGACGCCGACATCATCGCCATCCAGGAAGCGGACAAGCGCTTCGGCGAACGCTCCGGCCTCCTCAATCTCGATGTGCTGGAGCGCGACTGCGGCCTCGTGCCGGTGCCTATCACAGCGCTGTCCTCCACCGGCCACGGCTGGCACGGCAACATGATCATGATCCGCAAGGGCGCCGTCGGCGGCGTGCGGCAGCTCAAGCTGCCGGGTGTCGAGCCGCGCGGCGCGCTGGTCGTGACGCTCGACCTGCCGCTCGGCAAGCTGCAGCTCGTCGCCGCGCATTTCGGCCTCCTGAAGCGCTCGCGCGAGCAGCAGGCGATGGCGATCCTCGCCTCTGTCGCGGAGGAAGAGGACATGCCGACGCTGCTCGTCGGCGATCTCAATGAATGGCGGGTCGGCCGCCGCTCCTCGCTATCGCGCCTCCAGCCGACCTTCGATCCGGCCTCCGGCGCGGTGCCAAGCTTCCCGTCCCGCTTTCCGGTTCTGGCGCTCGACCGGGCGCTCGGCCATCCGCACGATCTCGTCACCTCTGTCGAGGTGCACGACACGCCGCTTGCCCGCATCGCCTCCGATCACCTGCCGATCAAGGCGCATATCGATCTCAAGGTCGCTTCCGAGCGTTCTATAGATAGGGTGAGCCAAGCCATGTGATGCGCTCGACGAGGCGCTGGGCGAAGGGCCGCGCCGTGAGGTCTTCGAGCTTCACTTCCCTCGCCTGCGAAAGGGCGGCGTCGATGCGGTTGCCGATGAGGTCGGCGAAGTCCGGATCCACCACCTCGATATCCACCTCGAAATTCAGCCGCAGCGAACGCGGGTCGATGTTCGACGAGCCGACATAGGACCAGGCGCCATCGACGACCGTGAGCTTGGAATGGTTGAAGGCGCCGGAGGCCCGCCAGATGCGGCAGCCGTATTTCAGAAGCTGGTCGAACTGCGCAGTCATGGCGAGATCGACGAGCTTGAGGTTATTGGCGGAGGGCACGACGATGTCGATCTCCACCCCGCGCCGCGCGGCGGTGACGATGGCGCTGATCAGCTCGCGGTCGGGCAGGAAATAGGGCGACATGATGCGGATATGCCGCTTGGCGACGGAGACCGCGCCCATCAGCATGCGGTGGTTCGTCTCAAGGCTCTTGTCCGGCCCGGAGGGCACGACGCGGGCGAGCATGCCGCTGTCGGGTGCGTCCGGTGGCGGGGCGATCTGCCAGGCCTCGCCGGAGAGGTTGTCGCCGCCGGAAAAGCGCCAGTCCTCGCAGGCGATGCGGAAGAGATCGCTGACGACGGGGCCTGTGAGGCGGAAATGCGTGTCGAGCGCTGCCGCCTCGCCCGAGAACTCCGTGCAGAAGCCGGCGCGGATATTGAGGCCGCCGGTAAAGGCGACGCTGCCGTCGACGATGAGGATCTTGCGGTGGGTGCGCAGGTTCGCATAGGGCAGGCGCAGGCCCATGACGATATTGCCGTTGAAGACGTCGACGGGCACGTTCGCCTGCCTCAGGTCCGAGACGATGGACGGAATGGAATAGCGCGCGCCGACCGCGTCGATCAGCACGCGTACCGCCACGCCGCGCGCGACGGCTGCCGAAAGCGCCGCCACGAAGCGCTCGCCCGCGCCATCGCGGTCGAAGATGTAGGTCTCCATGAGAATGGAGCGCTCGGCCGTGTCGATGGCGGCGAGCATGGCGGCATAGGCTTCGTCGCCGGTCGAAAGCAGCGCGATGCGGTTGCCGGAGGTGAGCTTGCAGCGGCCGACGGCATCGCCGAGGCGCTGCATGGCGGCGAGCGCCCCGCCATAGGCCACCTGCACATGCTCGTTGGAGACGTCGTATTCCGCCATATGGTGCCAGCCGGCGGCAAGCAAGCCCTCGCGGCTGAGGTTCAGCGTCTTGCGGCGGATGCGGTTCACGCCACCGACGGCATAGATGAGGGGGCCGACGACCGGCGACAGCATGATGACGCCGACCCAGCCGATGGCGGCCCGCACCTCCTCCTTCGTCATGGTCGCGTGGATGGCGGCCGGCACGCCGAGGACGATCGACAGGGCGACGAGGATATGCGGCCAATAGGCGGAGAGCGTCTCAAACATGATGCGTGCGGACCATCCCAAGGCGGCAAACGCTTTTGCTGCCTTTATATATTGCTCTGGATGATACGAATGCGAGGGGGAGGATAGTCCCCCTCGCGAAAGATTTTAATCTTCCAGCGTGCCGGGCTTGCGGTCCTTGCGCGTCGCCTCGTGGCAGGCCAGCTTCATCAGGTCCTCGCCGCGCCGCGCATAGCGGGCGGAGGCGCGGGTGGCGATCAGTCCGTCATGGCTGGCCTTGACCTTTATTGTACCGTCCGGCTCGCCCGGCCGGGCGATGAGGGTCGCCAGAAGATCGCCCGCCTTCACGGTCTCGCCGATATCGCAGTGGAAGAGCACGACACCCGGCGCGGGCGCCCTCACCATCTCGATATTGTCGAGCGGCACGGCGGGACCGGTATAGGCCTTCGCCTTGTGCGCCGGGTCGGAAACGACGCCGCGCCCGGCGAGGAAGGCCCAGAGGCTGTCTGCGTCGCGCTCTGCCATCGCGGGATAGACGTCGCGACGGCCGCGCAGCTCGACGGTGACGGCAAGACGGCCCGGCACGCTCTTCAGCTTCTCGCCGCCCTGGTGCTTGAAGGCATGTCCGACCGCCTCTTCGAAGGCGGTGCTTTCGCCATCCGAGAGGAACACGGCCTCCATGTCGAGTTCGCCCGCAAGGTCGGCGGCCTCCGGCCAGAATGCCTCGTCGATATAGGCATATTGCAGGGATTCGTCGTCGCAGTGCAGGTCCAGCATGAGATCCGCGCCGAGCGCCATGTGCAGCAGGGAGCGCTTCAACTGGTCGGCGGCGCTGCGGCGGTCGAGGTTTTCCAGCAGCGTTTCCCGCCCGGCAAGGGCGACCAGCGGGAAATCACGGTTGAAATTGGTGCGCGAGGCAAGGTCGAACCGGCCGCCCATCTCGCCGAAATGGTACTGGGCGAGACCGATGGCATTGGCCTGCGGCACGACGGTGATGTCGCCGCGGATCGCACCCTCGGCATCCGCCTTGCGCAGCCGCTCGAGGAGGAAGTGGAGGAGCGCCGTGCCGGGCAGCTCGTTGGCGTGCAGCGCGGCCTGGATATAGACCGAGGGCGCCGCCTTGTCGCTGCCCGCGAAGCGGAAGACCGGCATGCGCCATTCGCTGCCTGCCGTATCGCCGCTGATGATGATCTCGGAACGCTCCACGTCGCTTCTCCTCAAGTGGTTTGCGGCGTTTATGCGAATTGGCGGGGCAAGGCGCAAGCCCCGGCAAGAAACGGGTTGAAAGCGCGCGGGCAAAGCCCGATCTTGTGACGAAACGGGAACAGGAGCCGAAAATGACCGGCAAGACCCATTATCTGATCTTCGACACCGTGGGCGGCCCCTGCGGCATCGCCTGGACGGCGGCCGGCGTCGTGCGCTTCCAGCTCCCCGGCGAGGACGCCGCCACCACGCGCCGCCTGCTGCTGCGCCATCTGCCGGAGGCGGAAGAGGCCGACCCGCCGCCCGCCGTCGCAAGGGCCGTCGCGGCCGCGCAACGCTATTTCGCGGGCGAGGAAGCCGATTTTACCGATGTCCCGCTCGACCTTGCCGGCCAAAGCGATTTCTTCCTGTCGGTTTACGATGCGGCGCGGCGCGTGCATTGGGGCGAGACGACGACCTACGGCACGCTCGCGCGCGATCTCGGCGCCGGCCCGGAAATGGCGCGCGAAGTGGGGCAGGCCATGGCGAAGAACCCCGTCGCCCTCATCATCCCCTGCCATCGCGTGCTTGCCGCCGGCAACAGGATCGGCGGCTTCTCCGCGCCGGGCGGCTCGTCCTCCAAGCAGAAGATGCTGGCGCTGGAGGGCATTTCCTTCGCCCCGCCGGAGCCGGCGCAGCAGTCGTTCGGGTTCTAGAGCATTATCCGACGCCGAAGCGATCCCGCTTCGGCTGGAAATGCTCAAGCCTTCGCCGGCAAAACAAAAGCCCCGGTGCGAACACCGGGGCTTTCGGAATTGCTTCATGGGGAGCGTTGCACGCTCACTCCCACTCGATCGTGCCTGGCGGCTTCGAGGTCACGTCGTAGACGACGCGGTTGATGCCGCGGACTTCGTTGATGATGCGGGTGGCGGCGCGGCCGAGGAAGTTCATGTCGTAGTGGTAGAAGTCGGCGGTCATGCCGTCGACGGAGGTGACGGCGCGCAGCGCGCAGACGAATTCGTAGGTGCGGCCGTCACCCATGACGCCGACGGTCTGGACGGGGAGCAGCACGGCGAAGGCCTGCCAGATCTTGTCGTAGAGGCCGGCCTTGCGGATCTCGTCGAGATAGATGGCGTCGGCTTCGCGAAGGATCTCCAGCTTGTCGCGGGTGATGCCGCCCGGGCAGCGGATGGCAAGGCCCGGACCCGGGAAGGGGTGGCGGCCGATGAACGAGTCGGGCAGGCCGAGTTCGCGGCCGAGCACGCGCACTTCGTCCTTGAAGAGCTCGCGCAACGGCTCGACGAGCTTCATGTTCATGCGCTCGGGAAGGCCACCGACATTGTGGTGCGACTTGATCGTGACCGAGGGGCCGCCGGTGAAGGAGACGCTTTCGATGACGTCGGGGTAGAGCGTGCCCTGGGCGAGGAATTCCGCGCCGCCGAGCTTGCCGGCCTCTTCCTCGAACACCTCGATGAACAGGCGGCCGATGATCTTGCGCTTGGTCTCGGGGTCGGAGACGCCTTCCAGCTCGCCGACGAAGCGGTCGACGGCGTCGACATGGATGAGGTGCAGATTGTAGTGCTCGCGGAACATGGCGACGACGTCGGCCGCCTCGTTCTTGCGCATCAGGCCGTGGTCGACGAGGATGCAGGTGAGCTGCGCGCCGACCGCCTCATGGATGAGGAGGGCCGCGACGGATGAGTCGACGCCGCCCGAAAGGGCGCAGATGACACGCTTGTCGCCGACCTGCTCGCGGATCGCTTCCACGGCGCGGGCGCGGTAGGCGGACATCGACCAGTCACCCTTGATGCCGGCGATCTTGTGCACGAAGTTCGACAGCAGCTTGGCGCCATCGGGCGTGTGTACCACCTCCGGGTGGAACATGGTCGTGTAGTAGCGCTTCGCCTCGTTGACGCAGATGGCGAAGGGGGCGTTTTCGGAAACGCCGATGATCTCGAAACCTTCAGGGGCGACGGTGACGCGGTCGCCGTGGCTCATCCAGACCGGATATTTGTTGCCGACGTCCCAGAAGCCTTCGAAGAGCGGGCTGTCCTTCAGGATCTCCACATCGGCGCGGCCGAATTCGCGGGCATGGCCGCCTTCGACGGTGCCGCCGAGCTGGGTGGCGAGCGTCTGCTGGCCGTAGCAGATACCGAGGATCGGCAGGCCGGAATCGAAGACGATCTGCGGTGCGCGGGGGCTGCCCTGGTCGAGAACCGAGGCGGGGCCGCCGGAGAAGATGATCGCCTTCGGCTTCATGCGGTGGAAGGCTTCTTCCGCTGACTGGAAGGGGATGATCTCGCAATAGACGCCTGCTTCGCGCACGCGCCGCCCGATGAGCTGGGTCACCTGGCTGCCGAAATCGATGATGAGAACGCTGTCGGGATGAGCTGTCTGGGTCATGGCGAGCCTTTAAAGAATATCCGCGCGGCGCGCAACGGGGAAAAGCCGGATTTTCAGCCGTTACGAATGACGGTTCCGCCTGCGATGGCAGCTTCCAGTAGATCGACGGCGGTGGCGAGTTTTTCGTCGATCACATGCAGGTATTCCGTCCAGTCGCCGATATGGGTGAGTTCGGCCTTGCCGTCGGAAATGCCGCGAAGGCCGATGAGCGGGACGTTGAAGGCCTGGCAGGAGCGCAGTTCCGCATAGGTCTCCATCTCCACCATATCGGCGTCGATATCGACATAGGCGGCGCCTGAGACGATGTTGGCGCCCGTCGAAAGCCGGGCGGTCGGAATGCCGGGGATGGTGAGGGGCAGGGCGACTTCCACGGGCAGGTCGAGGAAGGGCGTAGCACCTTTGGTGAAGCCGAGGGGCGAGGCGTCCATGTCGCGATAGGAGACCGATGTCGCCTGGTAGATGGCGGTCTGCTCCAGCGTGGCGGAGCCGGCCGAACCGAGCGAGACGACGTAGTCGGGAAGGTTTCCTTCCGCTTCCAGATGGCAAAGGGCGAGTGTCAGTTGCACGGCGGCCTCGACCGGGCCGACGCCGGTCATGAAGGGCGCGATGCGGGCTTTCAGGTGCGGGCCGTATTCGGCATCGGCGGCCATGACGTAGAGGATGCGCCTGTCCGCGACGGACTTGAGGGTGAAGCTCATTCGGCGATGTCCTCGCGGCCGCGCACGACCATCATCGTGCCGGTCATGGAAGCGATCAGCTTGGCGGGGCCGTCGGAGATGGCATAGCCGCGCCCGTCGGCGACGATGATGTTGCTGCCGGGCTTGGTGGCCTCGCCGCGGAAGAGGAAGCGCTCGCCGCGCCCCGGCGACATGAGGTTCACCTTGAACTCGATGGTGAGGATCGAGGCGTCCGCGTCGATGACCGAATAGGCGGCATAGCCACAGGCCGTGTCCAGCGCGGCGGAGATGACGCCGGCATGCAGAAAGCCGTGCTGCTGCGTCAGCTTGTCGTCGAAGGGCAGTTCGATCTCCACCGTGCCGTGCTCGACGCGGGTCAGCTCCGCGCCGATGAGCCGCATGGCGGCCTGCCGCTCGAAGCTCCTGGCGATGCGGCCGGCGAAGTCAGCCGAAGGAATGCCTGTCATGATGTGCCCGTGTCTCAGCCCGATATGGGCGGAGGTTTGCACGGCGCATGCTGCACTGCAAGCGTCCCCGTCAGTTGAGGGCGATAATCGCCGCGTTGAGCGCGGTCGCGAAGGCGACCCAGGCGAGATAGGGCAGGAAGAGCAGCGCCGCCGTGCGGTCCTGCCGCCAGGAAACGGCGATGAAACCCGCGACGGAAATCAGGAGGCCAAGGATGATGATCACTGCCGATGTCGGGTCCTTGAGGCCGAAAAAGACCGGTGACCAGGCGAAATTGAAGATCAGCTGGGCGAACCACAGCCGCATCGCCATGGAGCGGCGAAGGGTGAGCCATGTCCGGGCGCCGACCACGCCGATGATGATGTAGAGGATGCTCCAGACCGGTGCGAAGACCCAGTTCGGCGGGTTGAACGGGGGTTTGGCCAGCGACTGGTACCAGTCGTCGGGCATGTTGTTGGCGCCGATCAGAAGGCCGCCGCCGAGAACGAGGATGATGAAGGCGAGATAGACGAGGGGCTTGTTGCTCATGCCGGGGAGGTAGCGCGCCGCGGCCCATCGTCCAGAGGCGAAAATCAGCGGGGCCTGAGGCCCGCAATGTGCTGGTCCCAGGCGACGTCTTCGCGCCGGCCGGCAAAGCGGCCGTCATAGGAGGACACGGCAAAGCCATGTGGCGCGGCGGCGATGCCGGCGGCATCCGCGACGGTTTCTTCCTTGAGGACGCGGCCGGTCCGGGCGTCGAGCATGACGAAGCGTCCGCCGTTCGGCGAGGTGAGGCCGACGAGGTCTTCCCGCCGGTTGACGGCGATGGCGCCGACATAATTGGCAAGGCCGATGGTCGTTTCCTCCGGCAACGAGAGGAAGGTGAGGTCCTCGCCCTTACTGAGCCGGCCGACGAGCGGCGGCAGGTCATTGCGGGGGCCTTCATACTGGCAGGCGAACCAGATGCGGCCCTTCTCGTCGAGATCGACATGGCGCGTGGAAAGCTGGCGCAGCTTCTCCGGCAGGGCGTGCCGCTCGATGAGCGCGCCCGTCGCGGCGTCGATCAGGGCGAGCGAGGGTTCCATGTGGTCGAGATTCAGCTTGGTGCGGCCGAAATCCGGATGGGTCTCGATGCCGCCATTGGCGGCGATCAGCAAGCGGCCGTCGTCGCTGACAGAGAGATCGTGCGTGCCGATGCCGAAGGTCGAATATTCGCCGATGCGGCGGTAGCCGTCGTGGGCGTCGTAGAGGCCGATGACGCCGCGGTTGGCGTCGAAATCGTTCTCGCTGGCGTAGAGGAACCTTCCGTCCGGCGAAAAGCAGCCATGGCCGAAGAAATGCCGGTCCTCGGCGGCGGCGATGGTGATGGGGGCCGCCGTGCCGGAACGGTCGATCACCAGCGCGAAGGTGCCTGGCCGGCGTGCGAATGCGACGAGGTGTTGCGTTGCGGGCGAAAAGGCCATGCCGTGGCTGCGGGCCGGCAGCGGCGTGCGGTCGATGATCGTTCCGTCTTCCGCAAGCACGGCAATGCCGAAGCTGCCGTCAGGCTCCCGGTAGCCGGAGGCGAAGACGGCGTCGGTGCGCGACAGCGCGAAGGCCGGGCGCGCGGCGAGCGACGCCGCCCAGGCCGCGCCCGCCATGCGCAGGAAAGTGCGGCGGTCGAGGGACGCGCTGGGGCGGGCCGTCATCAGTCGCCGTCCGCGAAGGAGAAGCCCGCGCCAAGGCCGATCGCGCCGCCATATTCGCCGTTGAGGCGCAGGATCAGGTCGCGTGTGTTGACGAGCAGGAACGCGATCTTCTGCTGTTCCTCGGGGGTCGTGACGGCCTTTTCGATATCGGTGCCGACAGTGGGGGCGACGCGTTGCAGCGATTTCAGCACGAAATCGATATTGCCGCCGATGGAGGCGAAGTTCGGATCGATGAGACCGACCATGCCGGATTTGTCGAAGAGCGTTCGCAGGCCCTCGATATTCGCATCGATCGAGGTCCAGGTATTGCCCGAGCGCCAGAAGACCGCCGATTTCGGCCGCGCCGTGCCGCCATGGCGATAGAAGGTCTCGATCCGCTGGTCGCGCACCGCCTCCGCGCCGTGCACGAGAATGCCGAGGAGGGCGGTGACGGCTTCCTTGCCGGTGCGGAAGACCGGGTTCTTCGGGCCGGGATGCTTCCAGTCGCGCTGCACGCCGTCAGGGGCGTCCCAGGCGGCGGCAAGACCGCTTGCCGTCGTCCGGATATGGCTGGCCACGGCGGCGGCGTAGCGGCAGCGGAAGCTGTCCGGCTTTTCCATCAGCGTTTCGGATCCGGTGCCGAAGAGCGCGAATTCGAGCGCGCCAAAACCCTGGATGGCGACGCTCTTGCCGCCCATGGCCGCGGCGTCGGTATCGGCCTCGTCCTGTTTCTGCAGCAGCGCCTGCACCTGCTTCAGGCCGGTGCCCTTGCGGTCGGGATAGAAGAGGATGCGTTCGAAACGGTTGTCGTCGAGGACAGGGCCGACGCGCACGATCTCGATGCGGCCCCAGTCGGCGACGGCCTGCCGGAAGGCGGCGTCCACGGCCTTGCGGCTGGCATCGGACGGGGCCTTGCAGAAGGCCGTCGTCGCTTCGGCGAGGCCGCCGGCGGAAGCCTCGAAGGCGCGGTAGCCGGGGCGGATGACCTCGTCGACGGCGCGCGTCATCACGTCGACGACGCTTTCGTCGGTGAGGTCGGGCAGCACGGGCATCGAGCCTTCCTGCGCCAGCGCCGGTGGGGCGGCGGAGAGGAGAAGGCTTACCGCAAGGAGGGCGGCGAACCGCGGGAAGGGAAGGCGCCGGTTGGTCATCAGAGGCTCTCCAGGAAGGTCAGAAGGGCGTCGCGGTCGTGTTTTTCCAGCGCGGCGAAGCGGTCGCGCGCAGCCTTGGCCTCGCCGCCGTGCCAGAGGATGGCCTCGGTGAGGTTGCGGGCGCGCCCGTCATGCAGGAAGAACGTATGGCCGTTGACGGTTTTTGTAAGGCCGGTACCCCAGAGCGGCGGCGTGCGCCACTCCCGGCCATCGGCAACCCCGACCGTCTGCCCATCGGCAAGGCCTTCGCCCATGTCGTGCAGCAGGAAATCGGAATAGGGCCAGATGAGCTGGAAGGCATGGGCCTTGTTCCCGGCATTGCGCCGGGTCACGAATTTCGGGTTATGGCAGGAGGTGCAGCCCGTCTCGTAGAAGACACGCTTGCCGTCAAGCGTTTCGGCGAAGCTCGCCTTGCGCCGCGCGGGCACGGCGAGGTTCTCCGCGTAGAAGGTCACGAGGTCCATGACGGGCGGCGGCGCTTCCGCGTCGCCCAGCCGCTTCTGCACGCCGTCCGGGCGTTCGATGCAGGCGGTTTGAGCGGGCGTGCAATCGCCCTGATGCAGCGGTACTTCGGGCGTTGAAATGCCGATATCGAAGGCGAAGGCCTCGGCGCTCTGCTGGCGCACGGTCGCCGACTGCGCCTTCCAGCCGAAGCGGCCGAGGGCCTGCCTTCCGGTCTTGGGGTCGATGGCGATGGCGGCCTTGCCGCTGATGCCGTCCCCGTTGGCGTCGTCGGGATCGGCCAGCGCAAGGATATCGGCCTCGTGGATCGCCTGGACGAGGCCGAGGCCGAGCATCGGCTGGGTGACGCGCGGGGAAAGTGTCGTTGCCGGATCGAGGTCGCCATAGGCGAGGTTCGCCACGGAATAGGCGGGGCGGCGCAGCGTGACGATCTCACCGCCGGCAAGCGCCACCGGCTCCTCGGTGTAATCCATCATCATGCGCCCCTCGGCCTTGAGGCCGGGGATGGCGCGGTCCTGAAGCTGGCGGCCGTAGATCGGATCCGGCAGGCTCATTTCGGAAAAACGCGTCAGCGCCGCCGCTTCATCCGGCGTCTTCGCGGGACGGGCAAGGCGCAGGAACATCGAGGTCGCGTCTTCCGCGCCCTCCGGCGGGTGGCCGCGACCGTCCTTGATATGACAGGTCTGGCAGGAACGGGCGTTGTAGAGCGGGCCGAGACCGTCGGAGGCCTGCGTGGAGGAGGGGGAGGAGACCCAGAGCTTCTGGAACAGCGCATTGCCGAGCTTGAAGGTCTCGCGTTCCTCGAAGGTGATGTTTTCCGAGAAGTGGGAGAAGCTGTCGATATCGATTTTCGCGAGCGACGTCGCCGCCCCGCCGGACATCGCCTCGTATTGCTCCGCCTTGGAGAAATCCGTCGCCGGCGCCGTCACGGCCGCAACGCGCTTGCGGTCCTTCGCGGAGAGATCGTCCCGCTCCCGCCCGGTGGAATGGGCATGGCCCAGAACGAAAACGCCCGCCGCGACGGTGAACGCGGCGCAAACCGCGAGCAGACGACGGGGAGGGCGTTCTGTCATGTATGGGATCGGGCCGCCGTCCCGAAGAGAGGCGGCCCGCCTTCCTGCTTATTTGAAGACAGCGCCAGGATTATCCAGGCTGTCGGAGCCTTCAAGCTCGATCTTGCCGAGATCCAGCGACCCGATGACGCGCTCGATGGTCTTGGTCTGGTCGATCAGGCTGTCGATGGCGGCCTGGACGACCTTGTTGCCCTCTTCGTTGCCTTCGCCGATCATCTGGTCATAGGCCTCGCCGCCTTCCGCGCGGTCCACCAGCGCCTTGAAGGCGGCATGGCTGGCGTCGAGCTTGCCCTTCAGCTCCGTGTCGAGCGCGGCGTCCTTTTCCGCGACGAGTTCGGAGAGCGACGGGCCGGTCATCTTCGTGCCGTCAGGACGGGTGTATTCGCCCGTATAGACGGTCTGGATGCCGACGACGTCGTAGTAGTGCGAGTTGTGCGTGTTGTCGGAGAAGCAATCGTGCTCCTCTTCCGGATCGTGCAGCAGCAGGCCGAGCTTCATGCGCTCGCCGGCCAGTTCGCCGTAGGAGAGCGAGCCCATGCCGGTCAGCATGGCGGTGATGCCGGCCTTCGGATCGGCGGTCACGTTCTTGGTGGCGTCGCCATCGGCGGCCCATGCCTTCACCATCTCCTCGAGATCGGTGACGAGCAGCGAGGTGGCGGACTTCAGGTAGGCGGCGCGGCGGTCGCAATTGCCGTTGGTGCAATTGGCCGTGTCGTAGTCGCTCGCCTGGCGGTTGCCTGCGCCCTTGCCGGTGCCGTTCAGGTCCTGGCCCCAGAGCAGGAATTCGATGGCGTGGTAGCCGGTCGCGACATTCGCCTCGACTTCGCCCGCCTCGTGCAGTTCCTGCAGAACCGCCGGGGTGATCGTCGTGGCGTCGATGGTCTTGCCGCCGATCTCCAGCTTCGGATTGGCGATGACATTGCCGACGAAGAGGGCGTTTTCGTCGCTCTCCGTGCCGTAGCTCGGGTCGACATAGTCGATCAGGCCTTCATCGAGCGGCCAGGCGTTCACCTTGCCTTCCCAATCGTCGACGATCGGGTTGCCGAAGCGGTAGGCTTCCGTCTGCTGGTAGGGAATGCGGGACTTCAGCCAGGCCTCGCGCGCCGCCTTCAGCGTTTCGTCGCTCGGCTTGGCGATGAGGGCGTCGACAGCCGCATCGAGCGCCTTGGCGGCGTCGAGGGCGTCGGAATATTTGGCATGGGCGATCTCGGCATAGTGCTTGACGATCGCAGCCGGATCGGCGGCCGCATGGGCGGAGCCGATGGCAAGGCTGGACGCGGCGGCAGCAAGCGCAAAGGCGGCCGCGCGAAGGAAGGAAGTGGTCATGACGTCTCCTGGTGTCCTGTTTGACGTGTCCCCCCGGCACCGGGGCGGCGGACGGCCGCTGTCCGGATGGCCCGGCGGCGGCCGGGCTCGGGTTATTCAGGCCTTGCTGTCATGGACCAAATAAAAACTGGTGTCAAAGTGTATAGTTTAGAACGGTTTCAAGGTGTTCCGGCGCTTTCGCGGGAAAACAACCGCTTCAAGCCTTGCGACTCATAGCACAGAAGAAGAAGCCGTCCGTATCCGTCGAGGCGGGCGTCAACGTCACGGTCCTGCCGTCGCGCGAGCGGGGCCTGGGCTTGTCCGCGCCGAAGAGCTTGCGCCAGGTTTCCTCGACCGGCTGGATCTCGAAGCCGGGATTGGCCTTGCAGAAGCCGTGCACCTGCTCCTCGTTCTCCTGCGGCAGGATGGAACAGGTGACATAGAGCAGGAAGCCGCCGGGCCGCACGAAGGCGCTGGCATTGGCGAGCGCTTCCTGCTGCTGGGTCAGGCGTTCCTCGAGGTTCTTCTCGGTGAGGCGCCATTTGGTATCCGGACGGCGGCGCCAGGTGCCGGTGCCGGTGCAGGGCGCATCGACCAGCACGCGGTCGAAGCGGCCCGCGAGCGGCGAAAGGCTGGAAAGGTTTTCGTGGACCTGCACGTTGCGGGTGCCAGCACGCTTCAGCCGTTCGATGATCGGGGCGAGGCGCTTGCGGTCCGTGTCATAGGCGTGGACCTGGCCCTTGTTGTTCATCGCCGCTGCCATGGCGAGGGTCTTGCCGCCGCCGCCGGCGCAGAAATCGAGCACCTGCTCACCCTCCTGCGGCACGACGAGGTCGGCGACGATCTGCGAGCCTTCGTCCTGCACTTCGAACCAGCCCTTCTGGAAGGCGAGGTCGGCGGTGACGTTCGGCAGGCGCGAGGGGCCTTCGCCGGCAGGAATGCGGATGCCCTGGCGGGCGATGGCGGAGGCGACGGCGGCGTTGCGCTCCAGCGCCTTCAGCACCTTGTCACGGCTTGCCTTCAGCGCGTTGGCGCGCAGGTCCAGCGTCGGCCGGTCGGCAAGCGCCTGAGCTTCAGCGAGCCAGGCGTCGGAGAAATTCGCTTCGAAGGCGGGCTGGATCCATTCCGGAATGTCGCCCTGCACATGCGGGGCAGCCTCATCGAGGTTGCGGGCATGGAAGGCGGCGAGCTTTTCATCGGAAAGCGCCTCGGGTGCGAAGCGGTCGCCGTCGAATTCGGCGGCGAGGGCTTCCGGGGCAAGGCCCCACTGGCGCAGCAGCACGGCATAGCCGAGGGCGGTCGGGCTGTCGTCATCCATCAGGAAGGCGTGCGACAGCTTCATGCGCAGCGCGTCATAGACGATGTTGCCGATGGCGGCGCGGTCGCCGGAGCCGGCGAACCGATGGGACAGGCCCCAGTCCTTGAGCGCATCGGCGACGGGGCGCCGCCGCGTCTCGATATCCGTCAGAACCTCGATGGCTCCCGAGAGCCGCCCACCCAATCGCATCCGTTTTCTCCGTTTTGCGTCGTGGTAGCGGCGGAATGCGCCGAGAGCAAGCCGGCGCGGTCAGATTTGCTTGAGGCTCAGCCGATGACTTCGTAGCAGATCTTGGCGTGGCCGGAACGGATCATGCCGATGTTGGAAGCCGCCGCCTTGGAAAGGTCGAGCACGCGGCCGCGGGCGAACGGACCGCGATCGTTGATGCGTACCACCACGCTCTTGCCGTTGTTCGCGTTGGTGACCTTCACCTTGGTGCCGAAGCGCAGGCTGCGATGGGCGGCCGTCATGAGGTTCGGATTCATGCGCTCGCCGGAAGCGGTGCGCGAGTGCAACGCATACCACGAGGCGCGACCGCAGCCGGCGGCCTGAGCGTCGGAGAATGTAACGAAGGTGGAGGAAAGGGCGACGAGCGAAGCAAGCGCGAGACTGGAGGACTTGAGCATCATGTATCGGATGACCTTTCGGGAAAGTTGTGAATTTCCGCTGTGTTGGTCGCCCTATGAAGAAGCAAAAATGGCGAAAACGTGCCTCAACCGGTCGCAATTGCTGTCGAGGTGTCGCCGGATATACAGTCCATCGCCGGCGATGGATTTTTCATCTTCGTTAATGGGTCCGAAAAGAATCTTGCGAATCAGTGACTAAACTGAATCGACTTGAAAGCTGGAATGGTCGTGCGACGTTCCTGCAAATTTTCGGAAAAAACTTTCAATATTAGCAATTTCTACGCAGTAATTCGGCGGCAAAAATGAGGCAGATAAATTTTAGGTTGTATTAAATCGCAAAACGAGGCCAGCCGGCCCCGCCCGTCAGCCTTGCCAGCGGCCCGAGGAATGGAGTTCCGCAAGCGACTGGCGATAGTTCGGGAAGCGGAATTCGAAGCCGGCTGCCTTCAGTTTCGCGTTCGAGACGCGTTTGTTCTCTCCGTAGAAAGACCGCGCCATGGGGGAAAGTTCCGCCGTCTCGAAAGGAATGTCGGGCGGGGTCGGCAGGCCCATGAGCCGGGCGGCTTCCGCCACCACGTCCTGCGGCGGGCCGGGCTCGTCGTCGGTGATGTTCCAGACGCCGCCAAGACGGCTTTCGGCGAGGAAGAGCGCCGAGCGGCCGATATCCTCGACGCGGATGCGATTGAACACCTGGTCCTTCTTGACGAGCCGGCGGGCGGTGCCCTCTTCCATGTTGCGCAGCGCGTTGCGTCCCGGCCCGTAGATGCCGGCAAGGCGCAGCACGGCGACGGGCAGGCCGGACGCCTTGCCGAAGCCGAGCCAATGGTCCTCCGCTTCCACCCGTTCGACGGAGCGGGCGGAGACCGGGTTCAGCGCCGTTTCCTCGTCCACCCAGCCGCCCTTGTGGTCGCCATAGACGCCAACGGTGGAGAGGTAGCCGGCCCATTCGAGCTGCGGCATGAGAATGGAAAGAGAGGGCGTGCCGGCGCGGAACAGCGGGTCGCCGTCCTTGCCGGGGGCGATGGACTGCACGACATGGCTCGCCTGCGCCATCCCGGCGGCAAGGGCTTCGGAAATGGCGCCGCCGTCGTAGACGATGGGTTCGATACCGCGCTTGCGCAGGCTCTCCGCCTTCTCCTCCGACCGCGTCGTGCCGGAAACCGTAAAGCCGGCCTCCCTGAAGACGTCGCCGATGGCCCTGCCGGAGAAGCCGGCGCCGAGGATTAGGAGGTGCTTGCTCATCGCTCTGCCTTCGCTCTTTCATATTCCGCGCGCACGTCCTCGTCCGCGTCGTCAGCCCTTCCTGCCGCAAATTGCCGGAATTCGGAAGCCGTCATCAGGCGGGAGAGCGCCCATGCGGCCATGCCGCGCACCACGGGGGCAGCGTCGTCCGCAAGGCGGATGCAGGTCTCGACAAGGCCGCGATCGCCGGAATTGCCGGCGGCGATGAGCGCATTGCGCACGAAGCGGTCGCGGCCGATGCGCTTGACCGGCGAGCCGGAAAAATGGGTGCGGAAGCCGGGATCGTCGAGCGTGAGGAGGTCGGCGATGGCGGGGGCCTTCAATTCCTCGCGCGCGACGAGCTTCATTTCGGACGCGGCGGCGGCGAACTTGTTCCAGGGGCAGGCGGCAAGGCAATCGTCGCAGCCATAGATGCGGTTGCCGATCTTTTCGCGAAGGTCGGGATCGATCGGGCCTTTGTGCTCGATGGTAAGGTAGGAGATGCAGCGCCGTGCATCGATCTTGTAGGGTGCGGGGAACGCGTCAGTCGGGCAGGCGTCGAGGCAGGCGCGGCAGGAGCCGCAATGATCGCGCTCCGGTTCGTCGCGGATGAGGTCCGCCGTGGTGAAGAGGCTGCCGAGGAAGAGCCAGGAGCCGTGCGTGCGGCTGACGAGATTGGTGTGCCTGCCCTGCCAGCCGAGCCCGGCGGCGGCGGCGAGTGGCTTTTCCATGACGGGAGCGGTGTCGACGAAGACCTTCACATCCGCCCCGCCGCGCGCGGCAAAGCGCGTCGCCACTTCCTTCAGCCTGCCCTTGATGATGTCGTGGTAGTCGCGGTTCTGCGCATAGACGGAGATCGCCGCACGATCCGGCATGGCGAGAACGGCGCGCGGGTCGTGCTCCGGGCCATAGTTCATGGCGAAGACCACGACGGAGCGCACATCGCTCCACAGCACGCGCGGATCGGCGCGGCGGGCCTCGGTCTCCGCCATCCAGTCCATCGTGCCGTGATAGCCGGCGGCGAGGAAGTCGGCGAGCCTTGCCGGGGCCTCAGGGATGGAATCCGGCCCCGTGATGCGACAGAGGTCGAAACCCTTGTCGGCAGCCTCGGCCTTCAGGAAATCCGTCAGGCGGCGGCGTTGCCTGTCCTCGCCCGACATCGTCTCGTCCTCAGAAGTCGAGGTCCGCGTAGTGCGAGACCGGCGTGACGCCACGCACGCGCTCGGCCAGCAGCGGACGGAAGGAGGGACGGGACTTCAGTCGCTGGTACCATTCCTTGGCCTGCGGGGCCTCCGTCCAGTTGATCTCGCCCATATAGTCGAGAACGGAAAGACAGGCGGCGGCGGCAAGGTCGGCATAGCTCAGCCGGTCGCCGGCAAGATAGGTGCGCGAACCGGCGAGCCAGGAGAGATACTTCATGTGCTGGCGGATATTGGCGCGCGAATTGCGCAGGATCTTGCTGTCCGGTGGACCGCCGCCCTGGTCCGCCGTCATCTGCAGCTTGAAGATACGCTCGCGCACCAGCGGGCGCGTCACGTCCTGTTCCATCTTCTGCAGGAACCATTCCGTCAGGCGGCGGATTTCCGCGCGCTGGAACGGGTCCTCGGCGAGAAGCCGCCGGTCGCGCTTCAAGACGCCGTGGGTCTCGTCGAGATATTCGGAGATGATGCTCGCGCCGCAGAGCGCCCGCATGCTGTCATCGACATAGACGGGCAGCGTGCCGGCCGGGTTGAGCGCCAGGAAGTCACGCCGGTTTTCCCAGGGCTGTTCCTCGGCCAGTTCCGTCTGGAACCCGTATTCGGCAAGGATCAGCCGGACGAAGCGGGAGGCGGCGGACATCGGGTGATGATAGAGTGTGGGCATGAACGCTGCTTTTCGACTGACAGGCGGAAAGGGATTGCCGGGCCGGCCGCCTCATGCGGAACTGATTTGGCCAAGGCTGATTTGACGAACCTATAGAAATTTGGTGGTACAAACACAAGCGAATCGGGCTTTTTGCCGTATGCCCGCTTTCGCGATGTGCCTTTCCTTCTCTTTTCCCCTAGGAACCTCCATGGCAGACCAGTCCATCGTCAGCGCCCTCATCCTCGGTCTCATCGAGGGGCTGACCGAATTCATCCCGGTATCCTCCACCGGCCATATCCTGCTCGCCGGGCATTTCCTCGGCTTCAAGTCGCCGGGCAATACCTTCGCGGTCCTGATCCAGCTCGGCGCGATTCTCGCGATCCTGTCGGTCTATGCCGCAAAGTTGCTGCGTATCGCCTTTGCGCTGCCCTCCAGCCCGGAAGCGCGGCGCTTCGTCATCAGCGTGCTCATCGCCTTCCTGCCGGCGGCCGTCATCGGCGCCCTGGCGCATGATTTCATCAAGACCGTGCTCTTCGAGACGCCGATGCTGATCTGCATCGTGCTGATCATCGGCGGCGTCATTCTCTACGTCATCGACCGCCTGCCGCTCCAGCCGCGCTATACGGATGCGATGAAGTATCCGCCGTCGCTCGCCTTCAAGATCGGCCTGTGCCAGTGCCTCGCCATGATCCCCGGCACCTCGCGCTCGGGCGCGACGATCGCCGGCGCCCTGCTGATGGGCACGGACAAGCGTTCGGCGGCGGAATTCTCGTTCTTCCTGGCGATGCCCACCATGGTCGGCGCTTTCACGCTCGATCTCTACAAGAACCGCGATGCGCTCTCGTCGGATGACCTGCTGGTCATCGTCGTCGGCTTCATCGCCGCCTTCATCGCGGGCCTCTTCGTCGTGCGCTCGCTGCTCGACTTCGTGTCGCGCCGCGGCTTCACGCTCTTCGCCATCTGGCGGATCGTCGTCGGCACGCTGGGGCTGATCGCCCTGCTGGTCTGGGGATAAAGGCCGGCTTCGGCCGGCCCGTCAGGGTCGGCCGGGGCTTACTCGACCGATGCGGTCGTGCAGGGATCGACGCCATAGGCCGGCGAGCAGCCGGGCTTGCTGGCGGAGACCGTCGAGGGGGCGGCAAAGGATCCGATCACGATGATCAGAGCCGAAAATCCGAAAAAGATTGCAATTGCCTTGCCCATTTGCGCCGAAAGCCTCTCAAAGTGCTGAAATGCGCCGCTTCTGTCTCTTGCGTATGACGCGGCGCGGGCGGTGTTTATTCGCTGACCCAGCCACAATCAATATCGTGACATGCTGAATCGCGCGTAAATGTCGCAACGCTTTTTTTAAGCGCTGCATAAGTGCAACAGCATGCCCAAAGCGCTTTTGGAAAAACGAACCGGCCGCCGCGGGATCGCCCTCGCGACGGCCGGTCTCGACATCATGAAAAAGGATCAGGCCGTACGGTCGATCTTGGTGAACTGGCCCTGCGGGCGGTAGCGCACGAGGTAGCTCGGCAGGATCGCCTCGGCCAGGACCGGCTCGATGCCGAGGCCTTCCAGCGTGCGGCCTTCCTTGCGGGCGGCCTCGGAAACCACGTTGTCCAAACGCAGCAGCTTCACCTGATCGGAGGTCAGCGGCGGCTTGACGAAGGGGATGAGCGAGGTGGCGGAGCCGATCAGCGAGGCGATGCCGAAGGGCAGCGAGACCAGCGGGTTCTTGCGGTCAACGACGCGCAGCATCATCTCGAGACACTGGCGGAAGGTCAGCACTTCCGGGCCGCCGAGTTCGTAGACGCGGCCGCGCTCGAGCGCGCCGTCCACCGAGCGGGCGACGGCTTCGGCGATGTCGTTGACATAGACCGGCTGGAACTTCGTGTGGCCGCCGCCGATCAGCGGCAGGAACGGCGCATAGCGGGCCATGGTGGCGAACTTGTTGAAGAAGCCGTCTTCCGGGCCGAAGACGATGGACGGACGCAGGATGACGGCATCCGGGACCGCGCGCAGAACGGCCGCCTCGCCGCGCGCCTTGGTGCGGGCATAGGCCGAGGCGGAGTTCTCGTCGGCGCCGATGGCCGAGACATGGGTAAGCGGTGCGCCGATGGCGCGGGCCGCTTCGGCCACCGCGCGGGCGCCGAAATCCTGTACCGCGTCGAAGGTGTTGCGGCCGGTCTCGAAGAGGATGCCGACGCAGTTGATGACATGGTCGGAGCCTTCGACGGCGCGATCGACCGACTGGCGGTAGCGCAGGTTCGCCTGGACGAAGGAGATCTGGCCGACGCCGCCGATCGGCTGCAGGAAGCCGGCGAGGTCCGGGCGGCGCACGGCGACGCGGATGCGGTAGCCGCGGCGCGCCAGCGCGCGCACCACATGACGCCCGACGAAGCCCGAACCACCGAAGACGGTGACGAGCGGCGGAAGGTTGGACAAGGTCATGAGGCTGCTCCTGAAGAACATTACGGGTAGGTGAGGCCTACATAGCCCAAACGACCGGCAAGGTGAAGCGCGGCGAAGCGTCTCTCATGCCGGTTTTGCAAGGGCTTGCGGCTTTGCGGTCAAAGGCCCTCGACAACCACCATCTCGGCGTCCGCCACTTCCTGGCGGATGGCGGCGGCGATCTGGTATTCGGGCGAGTTGTAACAGTCGACGGCGGCCTGCAGCGAGGGGAACTCGATGATCACGTTGCGGGCGCGCACGCGGCCTTCAAGCTGCGCGAAGGCGCCTCCGCGGGCGATGAAGTTCGCCCCGTATTTCTCGAAGGCCGGCTTGGCGGCGGCCACGTAATCCTTGTAGCGCTCGGGGTCGCGTACATCGACCTGTGCAATCCAGTAGCCCTTGGGCATGTCTTACTCCCTCTCTAAGCTTTGATCGCGCCGTCCATCTCGGCGAGGATCGCCTTGGCGGCGGCGAGCGGGTCGGCGGCCTTGACGATGGGGCGGGCGACGACGAGATGGCTGGAGCCGGCCTTCAGCGCATCGGCCGGCGTCATCACGCGCTTCTGGTCGCCGGCGTCCGCGCCGGCCGGGCGGATGCCGGGGGTGACGACGGCCATGTCGGGACCGAGGATCTTGCGCACGGCGCTTGCCTCCTCGGCCGAGCAGACGACGCCCCCCATGCCGGTGATGCGGGCCTGTTCGGCGCGGCGCAGCACCAGCGTGTGCGGATCGTATTCATAGCCGGCGTCGATGACGTCCTTGGCGTCCATGGAGGTCAGCACCGTGACGCCGAGAAGGCAGAGGTCGGAGCCTTTCGCGGCGGAGACGGCGGCGGCCATCGCCTTCGGATAGGCGTGCAGCGTCAGCATGGACATGCCCATCTTGACGATATTCTCGACGCCCTTGGCCACCGTGTTGTCGATGTCGAGCAGCTTCATGTCGAGGAAGACCTTCTTGCCGTCCTTGGCAAGGTCGCGGGCAAATTCCAGCCCGCCGGCAAAGACCAGCTGGTAGCCGATCTTGTAGAAGAGGGCGGTACTGCCCAGCGTCCGGACCACCTTTTCCGCCTCCGCGATGGTCGGTACATCGAGGCCAACGATCAGGCGGTCGCGCGCGGACATGGTTACATCCCTTTCCCAGATTTCCTTGCCGTCCAGTCGCATGAGACGCGACTGTCCGCAAGAAGGAAAGCGAAAAGATCGCCGCCGCTCAATGCGTGCGGCGGTAGGTCCAGAGCTGTGCCGGCGGGATGTTGCGCACGACGAAGTCGAGATGGCTGATCTGGTAGCGGTCCGGCATGGCGACGACGGGGGAGAGCGGGCCATAGGAAATCTGCACGACCGGGCGCCCGACGGGAATGCGCGACAGCAGGTCCTCGATCAGCGAGACGCGCTGGTGCATGGGGAAGTTCAGCAGCGGCACGGCGGAGATGACGCTGTCGAAGGTGGCGCCGCTGAGGTCGCCGAGTGTCTTGTCGAGGTCGAAGGCGTCGCCGTTGATGAAATTGACGCCGTGGAAGCGTTCGACGAGGTGATTGTAGAAGTCCGTCGAGAATTCCACCGAGGTCAGCTTTTCCGGGGCAAGGCCGGTCTGGAGAATTGCCTTGGTGATGACGCCGGTGCCCGGGCCAAGCTCGAGGACAGGCAGGCCGGAGGCCGGATTGACGACGCTCGCCATGCGGCGCGCGGTGACGGAGGAGGTGGGGATGATAGAGCCGACGGCCCGCGTGTTGCTCATCCAGCCCTTGAAGAAACGAATCTCGTCGTCGAATTTCCTGCCCAGCCGTTCCTTCACCTTCACACGCAACGTCATGCCATCCCCCTTCATGGTCGCTTCCTCGGCCCGCGGCGGGTGTCATGCCCGTCCGCATTGTTCGGCGCTTGCGAATATGTGACGCGGTTTGCGTCAAAAACAAGTCTGATTGCGCCGCCGCCGGCAAGTTTCTCGCGAGCGGCATCGCTTCTTGCAAAAGAACCCGCCGGGCGGCCGGCGGGTTCCTGAAACGGTTTCCCTGTGCCGCAAAGGCGAGTTTACACGCGCATCGGCATGAGCACGTAGAGTGCGTCGTCGCCGGCAAGGTCGCGCACCAGCGTCGGCGAGCCCGGATCGGCCAGCATGAAGACGGCTTCGGAGCCGGAAAGCTGCGCGGTGATGTCGAGCAGGTATTTCGCGTTGAAGCCGATTTCGAGCGGATCGTTCTCGTAGCCGACCGCAAGTTCTTCCGTCGCGCTGCCCGAATCCGGGTTATTGACGGTGAGCGTCAGCTGGCCGTCGGTCAGCGCGAGTTTCACGGCACGGCCGCGCTCGGAGGAAATGGTGGAAACGCGGTCGACAGCCTGGGCGAAGGACTGGCAGTCGATCTTCAGTTCCTTGTCGTTGCCCGCCGGGATCACGCGCTGGTAATCCGGGAAGGTGCCGTCGATCAGCTTGGAGGTCAGCACGATGGAGCCGATGGTGAAGCGGATCTTGGCGTCCGAAACTTCGACGGTGACGACGAGGTCGGGGTTGTCCACCAGCTTCTGCAACTCGCCGACCGTCTTGCGCGGGATGATGATGCCCGGCATGCCTTCCGAACCCGACGGTGCTTCCACGTCGGCGCGGGCCAGGCGATGGCCGTCGGTGGCGACGGCGCGCAGCTTCAGTTCGCCCTTGCTCTCGATCGTGTGGATGAAGATGCCGTTGAGGTAGTAGCGGGTCTCCTCGGTCGAGATCGCGAACTGCGTGCGATCGATCAGCATCTTGAGGTCCGTCGCCTTGAGGCGGAACGTGTGCGAGAAGCTGCCGGCGGTGAGATCCGGGAAGTCCGACTGCGGCAGGCACTGCAGCGAGAACTTCGAGCGGCCCGAGGCGACCGTCATCGACGCGCCGTCGGCGCTCGTCGCCAGCAGCACTTCCGAACCGTCGGAGAGTTTTCGCACGATGTCGTAGAGGAGATGGGCAGGGACAGTCGTCGCGCCGGCCTGTTCCACCTGCGCCGGCGTCGCCTCGGTGATCTCGAGGTCAAGGTCGGTCGCCTTCATGTCGAGGCTCGCGCCGTCGGCCCGCAGCAGCACGTTCGAGAGGATCGGGATCGTGTTGCGCCGTTCGACCACGCGATGGACGTGGTTCAGCGACTTCAGAAGATTGGACCGCTCGAGAGTAATGCGCATGGAACTGTACCGCTTTCGACCGCTAGCCTGCCGGAACCCGGCGCGGCATTGCCTTGAAGATCCGGCAGGCGCCGGAAGATGTGGACGGGCAAAATGGCAGAAGTTCCCGCCCGATTGCAAGTGCTAACGGCGCGGCACACACGATAGTCGACCGCCGGACCTTGCGGGGGCATCCGCGCTCGCCCATAAGGAAGAAAAAGTGCGGCCCTTCGCGGCCGGAAAGGGATTGCGAATGCGGGATGAAGGCGCGGCAGGTGGGGCAGGGGACGGCGCGAAAAACTTCCGCCTCCACAATGCCGTGATCCCCGCCCGGCCGCTGGAACCCGCGCTCTATCTCGTCGCAACCCCCATCGGCAATCTCTCCGACATCACGCTGCGCGCGCTGGAAACGCTGGCGGGGGCCGATGTGCTCGCCTGCGAGGACACCCGCGTCACCCGCGTGCTGCTCGACCGCTACGGTATCGTCAACCGGCCCTATGCCTATCATGAGTACAATGCGGACGAGGCAGGGCCCCGCCTCATCGCCGCGCTGGAGGCGGGGAAATCCGTCGCCCTCGTTTCCGATGCGGGCACGCCGCTGGTCTCCGATCCCGGTTATCGCCTTGCGTTACTTGCCATCGCGGCCGGCCATCGCGTCGTGCCGATCCCCGGCGCCTCCGCCCCGCTCGCCGCGCTCGTCGGCTCGGGCCTTCCGAACGACGCCTTCTTCTTCGCCGGCTTCCTGCCTTCCAAGGACAAGGCGCGCCGCGACCGCCTCGCGGAGCTTGCCGGCGTGCCGGCGACGCTGCTCTTCTTCGAGTCGCCGCACCGCATCGCCGCCACGGTCGTCGCTGCCGCCGATGTGCTCGGCGAGGCGCGTATGGCCTGCGTCTGCCGTGAACTGACGAAAACCTTCGAGGAGTTTCGTCGCGGTACGCTCGGCGAGCTTGCCGCCCACTACGGCGACGGCGCTTCGGTGAAAGGCGAGATCGTCTTCGTCATCGGTCCGCCCGGAGAGGCGGCCGCACCCGAGGCCGAGGATGTCGACCGCCTGCTGACGATGCTCGCGAAGGACATGTCGACCGGCAAGGCGGCGACCGAGGCGGCCCGCCAGACCGGCCTTCCGCGCAAGGACCTCTACCAGCGCCTTCTCGACCTGAAGGATGCCGATGGGCAATAGTCCGGCGGACCCGAACCGGCTCAAGGCCTTCCGCCGGGGATATGTCTCCGAATATCTCGCCGCGCTCTATCTCCTCGCCAGGGGCTACCGAATTCACGCCATCCGCTACCGCACCAAGCTCGGCGAGATCGACATCGTCGCCCGGCGCGGCGATCTCGTCGCCTTCGTCGAGGTAAAGGCGCGCCGCGACGTGGACAGCGCCGTCTTCGCCGTCACCGGAACCGCTGAGCGGCGCATCCGCGCGGCAAGCGAGATCTGGCTCTCCCGCCAGCCCGACGCTCACCGCCTGTCGGCGCGCTACGATATCGTCGCCGTCCGGCCCTGGCGGCTTCCCACGCATATCGAGGATGCGTTTTGACCGGAACGGCGCCGCCATGGTCGTTGCCATGGCGCGCGGCGCATCCTACATGTGTCGGGCATTTCTCAGGGGATTTTTCATGGCAAAGATCAAGAACGTCGCGGTCCAGATGGACCATGTGTCGACCATCAGCATCGCGGGCGATTCCACCTTCGCCATGAGCATCGAGGCGCAGAGCCGCGGCTATCGGCTCTTCCACTATACGCCGGACCGCCTGAGCCTGCGCGACGGCACGGTCTACGCCACCGTCGAGCCGATGGAGCTGCGCGACGTGAAGGGCGATCACTACACGCTCGGCGCGCCCGAACGCGTCGATCTTTCCACCATGGACGTGGTGCTGCTGCGCCAGGACCCGCCCTTCGACATGTCCTACATCACCTCCACGCATCTGCTGGAGCGCATCCACCCGAAAACCCTCGTCGTCAACGACCCGGCCTGGGTGCGCAATTCGCCGGAGAAGATCTTCGTCACCGAATTCGCAGACCTGATGCCCGCGACCCTGATCACCCGCGACCCGGCCGAAATCCGCCGCTTCCGCGACGAGATGGGCGACATGATCCTGAAGCCGCTTTACGGCAACGGCGGCGCGGGCGTGTTCCATTCGACGAGGGACGACCGCAACCTCTCCTCCCTGCTGGAAATGTTCGGCCAGATGTTCCGCGAGCCTTTCATCGCCCAGCAATACCTGCCGGACGTGCGCAAGGGCGACAAGCGCATCATCCTCATCGACGGCGAGCCGGTCGGCGCGATCAATCGCGTGCCCGCCGAGCACGACGCCCGCTCCAATATGCATGTCGGCGGCCGCGCCGAGGCAACCGAACTGACCGCGCGGGAGAAGGAGATCTGCGCCCGTATCGGCCCGGCCCTTCGCGAGCGCGGCTTCATCTTCGTCGGCATCGACGTCATCGGCGACTACATGACCGAGATCAACGTGACGTCCCCGACCGGCATTCGCGAAGTGAAGAAATTCGGCGGCGCCGATATCGCCGCGCTGCTTTGGGACGCAATCGAGAAGAAACGCTGAACCGCTTCTCCAATCCGGCGATGCCTTGCGGGACGTCCGTTCGCGGACGTCCCTTTTTCGTTCCGCGTATACAACCTTATACAACCGTCGCGTGGAAAATTCCATCGATAGTTCTATAATTGTTCTTGTTTCATTCCGGGTTCCATGCCAGATTTCCAGATGCAACCCGCTGAGGGCTGCGGGGGCTTTCTGTCAGGGCGAGTGGGGCGGTCATGGTCGCGCGGGTCGGTACGATTGCGTTTCAGGGCATAGAGGGCGTGCCCGTCGATGTGCAGGTGATGGTGGCCCCCGGCAAGGTGGGCATGCAGATCGTCGGCCTGGCGGACAAGGCGGTCGCCGAAAGCCGGGAGCGGGTGCAGGCCGCGCTGCACGCCTCCGGCCTGTCGCTGCCGCCCAAGCGCGTCACGATCAATCTCGCGCCCGCCGATCTTCCGAAGGAAGGCAGCCATTACGATCTCGCCATCGCGCTCGGCCTCATGACGGCGCTCGGCGCCGTGCCGGGCGATGCGCTGGACGGTTATCTCGTCATCGGCGAACTCAATCTCGACGGCACCATCGCCTCCGTCGCGGGCGCGCTTCCCGCCGCCATGGGCGCCAACGCGCTGGGAAAAGGCCTGATCTGCCCGGCGGAAAACGGGGCGGAGGCCGCCTGGGCCGGCGGCGGGCTGGATATTCTCGCGCCGCGCAGCCTGATCGCGCTCGCCAACCATTTCAAGGGCACGCAGGTCCTCTCGCGTCCCGCGCCGGCCATCCGCGCGCCGGCGGGCGATCTGCCGGACCTTGCCGATATCAGGGGGCAGGAAAGCGCCAAGCGCGCGCTGGAGGTGGCCGCCGCCGGAAATCATAACCTGTTGATGGTCGGTCCGCCGGGATCGGGCAAGTCCATGCTCGCCGCGCGCCTTGCCGCCATCCTGCCGCCGCTCTCGCCGGTGGAGCTGCTCGAAGTCTCGATGATCCATTCCATCGCCGGTCAGCTTTCCGGCGGCCGCCTCTCCGATCGCCGGCCTTTCCGCACGCCGCATCACTCCGCCACGATGGCCGCGCTCGTCGGCGGCGGGGCGCGGGCAAGGCCCGGCGAGGCGTCGCTTGCCCATCACGGCGTTCTCTTCCTGGACGAATTGCCGGAATTCTCGCCGCAGGCGCTGGACGCGCTGCGCCAGCCGCTCGAAACCGGCGAGTGCATCATCGCCCGCGCCAACCACCGGGTCAGCTACCCCGCCGCCGTGCAGCTCGTCGCGGCGATGAACCCCTGCCGCTGCGGCATGGCGGGCGAGCCGGGTCGCGTCTGCGCCCGCGGCCCACGCTGCGCGAGCGAGTACCAGGCCCGTGTCTCCGGCCCGCTGCTCGACCGTATCGATATCCGTATCGATGTGCCCGCCGTCGCCGCCACGGACCTCATCCGCCCCATGGCGGGCGAGGCCAGCGAGACCGTCGCCCGCCGCGTCGCCGGCGCGCGCAGCCTGCAGGTCGATCGCTTCACCCGCCTCGGCATGGGCGCGGTGACGAGCAATGCCCGCGCCTCGACGGCCCTCATCGAGAAGATCGCGGAACCCGACCCCGGCGGCCTCCAACTCCTGCGGGACGCGGCGGAGAAGATGCGCTTCTCCGCTCGCGGCTACCACCGCGTTCTCAAGGTCGCCCGCACGCTCGCCGATCTCGACGAGGCCCCGATCGTCGGCCGCATTCATCTGGCGGAAGCGATCTCCTATCGCATGGCCGGCGAGCGGCTGGCGGCGATGGCCTGAAAGTCGAAGTGCAGGGCGGCGTTGGGCGAGGAGCGTGCGAGGGCGGGATGACCGCCGGGGGGCGGCCTGTGCCGTCGCGGCATGCTTTTCGGCCGGGCTGGCCCCGGGGCGCTGCCGCGCTCCTCCAGCACAGAACGTGCTCCATCGCCCTGTTGGCGTGCCTTTCCGCAAGCAAGACCGATGCGGCTTGCAAACGCTCCGGTCTATTCAGGCCGCTCCCTTGAAAACGGCCTCCAGCCGATGCCCGTCCGGGTCGATGACGAAGGCGGCATAATAGGTTGGGCCGTAGTGGCGACGCAGGCCCGGTGCGCCGTTGTCGGTTCCGCCCGCCGAAAGCGCGGCCTTGTGGAAGGCGTCGACCGACTGCCGGTCCGGCGCGGCGAAGGCGACGTGGAAACCGGGGCCGGGGGCGCTTGCCGCATCGCCGAGATGCTTGAGGGCGAGCTTGTCGCCGCCCCCGGGCGGTCCGTAGCCGATGGCCTGATCCGGTTCACCGGGGCGGATATCCGACCAGACGCGGTGATAGCCGAGCGCCGCAAGGGCCGCATCGTAGAAGGTGGCTGCGCGCGCGATGTCGGAAACGCCGAGGGAGAGATGGTGGAGCATGGCCGTGCGATTGGTGGATGGGGTGGAATGCCTCGTCGCGCGACGGGCCGGCTGGAGCACGTCCAGCGAGAGTGCGCGGCGGCCTTGCGTCCGCTATCGCGCAGAAACAAGGGAAGGCGTTTCCGCACTTCAAAGAAAGGCGGAAACGCTCGAGGTTCAGCCGCCGAGGCCCTCGAAGAGCGCGGTGGACAGGTAGCGCTCGGCGAAGGAGGGGATGATGACGACGATGGTCTTGCCGGCGTTTTCCGGCCGGCTGCCGACCTTGGCGGCCGCGGCCAGTGCCGCGCCGGAGGAAATGCCGACCGGCACGCCTTCGAGGCGGGCGACGAGACGGGCATTCTCGAAGGCCTCGTCATTGGAGACGGTGACGACCTCGTCATAGACCTTCGTGTCGAGGATTGCCGGCGCAAAGCCCGCGCCGATGCCCTGGATCTTGTGCGGGCCTGGATTGCCGCCGGACAGGACCGGACTGTCGACCGGCTCGACCGCGACGACCCGGAGGCCAGGCTTCCGCGTCTTCAGCACCTGGCCCGCGCCGGTGATGGTGCCGCCCGTGCCGATGCCGGAAACGAGGATATCGACCGCGCCGTCCGTATCGTTCCAGATCTCCTCGGCGGTCGTCCTGCGGTGGATTTCCGGGTTGGCCGGGTTTTCGAACTGCTGCGGAATGACGGCGCCGGGGATCGATGCGGCCAGTTCTTCCGCCCTGGCGATGGCACCCTTCATGCCCTTCGGCCCTTCGGTGAGCACCAGTTCGGCGCCGAGCAGCGCCAGCATCTTGCGCCGCTCGATCGACATGGTCTCCGGCATGGTGAGGATCAGGCGATAGCCCTTGGCGGCGGCGGCGAAGGCGAGCGCGATGCCGGTATTGCCCGAAGTCGGCTCCACCAGCGTCGACTGGCCGGGCACGATCTTGCCCGCCGCCTCCAGTGCGTCGATCATCGCCACGCCGATACGGTCCTTCACCGAGGCGATGGGATTGAAGAACTCGAGCTTGGCGAGAAGGTTGGCGACGACGCCCTTCTCCTTCGCGAACTTGTCGAGCCGCACGATCGGCGTATCGCCGATGGTCTCGGTGATGGAGGCGTAGATACGGCCGCGGCCAGGCTTGCGGGTTTCGGTCATCGGGTGCTCCTCTGTTCTCCTTGCGGCAGACTTTAGGAGGGAAAGTAGCCTTAGACGAGTCCGGATTTCGCGGCGGAAGCCCCGAATGTGGAATATTCCCCCCGTCGCCCGGAAATGTTGCGCGAGGCGCGGTCGGTCAGAACGCCGCCATCGGTGGCAAGGCGAAGGGCCACGCGGGCCGCGAGATGCTTTTCGCGCGCAGCATCAGCACCATGTCCTCCACGTCGGGAAGAGCCTCGCCCTCCCATAACAGGCGATCGGGCGCGAAGTGGACGAGGACGCGCGATGGCACGATCCGAAGGCTGGCGAGGATATCGGCAAGATCGGGGATGCGTGCCCCGACGATATCCAGCAGCTCGAAGCGGCCATCCTCCCCCGGTTGCCACGCGATCACGGTGTCCCCGTCCATCAGGTCGAGCCGCAGACCCGGCATGAGGCATGCATTGAAGAGGAACATTTCTATCTGCCGGCGCGGGGCGAAACGGTCGGATACCGGCCGGCGACCCTCGAGAAGCCGGCGCAGCAGGGCGATATCGGCCTCCTGGGCGATATCCAGCCGCCGCGTCGGCCTTGCCGTTCCACCGGGTGGCGCAGCCCCGGAAAAGCGGTGTTGCGCCAGTGCCTCGAAGCCGTGGCGGCGATAAAGGCCCGGCGTGTCGGTCAAAAGCGCGACGGCCGCAAAGCCTTCGGCATCGCAGTAATCCAGCGCCGCTTTCATGACGTCGCGATAGAGGCCCCGTCCGCGATGATCCGGCCGCACCGCGCCCGATTGCAGGCCGGCCGCGCGGACCTCGGTCCCGTCGCTGACAAGCGGCAGGGAGAAGGCGGTGACGTTGGCGATGCAGGCGCCCGCCGCATCGAACCAGCCGAAGGGAACGCTCGTCGGATCCGGCCCGCCGAGCCGGTCCAGCAGCGTCACGTCGATGCCGAAGACCTCTTCCAATAGCCGGGCGAGCGCCCGCCATGCGGCCGGATCGTCGAAATAATGCGAGCGAAAGGAAATATCCTCGCGAAAAGGCATCGCCTCAGCGCACGCCGGTGGAGCCGAAGCCGCCCGCGCCGCGCGTGGTTTCGCTGGTTTCCGTGGCTTCGCGCACGGCAACCTGCGTCACGGGAGCGATCACCATCTGCGCCATGCGCATGCCGCGCTCGATGACGAAGGGTTCCTCGCCGAGATTGACGAGCAGCACCTTCACCTCGCCGCGATAGTCGCTGTCGATGGTGCCGGGCGTGTTGAGGCAGGTGATGCCGTTCTTGAAGGCAAGGCCGGAGCGCGGGCGGATCTGCGCTTCGAAGCCGTGCGGGATTTCGAAGACGAAGCCGGTCGGCACCAGCGCGCGCTTGCCGGGCTCCAGCGTGAGCGGCGCGTCGGCCGCGACGGCGGCGCGCAAATCCATGCCGGCGGCGCCGGGCGTCTCGTAGGCGGGAAGCTCGATCCCCTCGCCATGCGGCAGGCGTACGAGGGAGAGCAGGGGCTGGGAGGGGGCGTGTGCGTTCATGCGCCCATAAGCCGGCCCATGGCCCGCCCCGTCAATTGCATCTTCCGGGCGGAGCCTGTAAAGACCGCGGCAACTCACAGGATATTGCAGAAAATGGCCGAAACCCTTGCCGAGGCGGTCTCCCGCCGCCGCACCTTCGCGATCATCGCGCACCCGGACGCCGGTAAAACCACCCTCACCGAAAAACTCCTCCTCTTCGGCGGCGCCATCCAGCTCGCCGGCGAGGTGAAGGCGAAGAAGGACCGCATCCAGACCCGTTCGGACTGGATGAAGATCGAGCGCGAGCGCGGCATCTCGGTCGTCACCTCGGTCATGACCTTCGAATATGACGGCAACGTCTTCAACATCCTCGATACGCCCGGCCACGAAGACTTCGCGGACGACACCTACCGCACGCTGACGGCGGTGGACGCGGCCGTCATGGTCATCGACGCCGCCAAGGGTATCGAGCCGCGGACGCTGAAGCTCTTCGAGGTCTGCCGCCTGCGCGACATCCCGATCATCACCTTCGTCAACAAGATGGACCGCGAGAGCCGCGATCCGTTCGAAATCCTCGATGAAGTCGAAGAGAAGCTGGCGCTGGATACCGCCCCGGTCACCTGGCCGGTCGGCCGCTCGAAGACCTTCTGCGGCTCCTACCACCTTGCCGACCGTACCTTCCGCGGCTCCGACACGCAGGTCCAGCCGACGAGAATGGACGAGGCTGCAGAGGTCGCAAAGCACCTGCCGGAAAACGAGCGCCAGGCCTTTATCGAGGAGATGGAGCTTGCCCGTGAGGCCTGCCGCCCGTTCGATCGCGAGGCCTTCCTCGAAGGGCATCTGACGCCGGTCTTCTTCGGCTCGGCGCTGCGTAATTTCGGCGTGCGCGATCTCATCAACGCGCTCGGCGCCTTTGCGCCGCCGCCGCGCGACCAGGTGGCGGATGTGCGCAAGGTCCATGCCTCGGAAGACAAGATGACGGCCTTCGTCTTCAAGATTCAGGCCAACATGGACCCGAACCACCGCGACCGCATCGCCTTTGCCCGCGTCTGCTCCGGCATGCTGGAGCGCGGCATGAAGGTGCGCCTTGCCCGCACGGGCAAGACCATCGGCCTTTCGGCCCCGCAGTTCTTCTTCGCCTCGCAGCGCCAGCTCGCCGATACGGCCTATGCCGGCGACGTGGTGGGCATTCCCAACCACGGCACGCTGCGCATCGGCGATACGCTGACGGAAGGCGAAGCGCTGGTCTTCGAGGGCGTGCCGAACTTCGCGCCGGAAATCCTGCGCCGCGTGCGGCTGGAAGACGCCATGAAGGCCAAGAAGCTGAAGGAAGCGCTCCAGCAGATGGCGGAAGAGGGCGTCGTGCAGCTCTTCTCGCCGGAAGACGGCTCGCCCGCAATCGTCGGCGTCGTCGGCGCGCTGCAGCTCGACGTGTTGAAGGAGCGGCTTTCGGCCGAATACGGCCTGCCGGTCTCCTTCGAGATGTCGCGCTTCTCCGTCTGCCGCTGGATCTCCTCCGACAGCGCGGCCGAACTCGACAAGTTCGTCACCCAGCGCCGCGGCGATATCGCCCGCGACCTCGATGGCGACCCGGTGTTCCTCGCGCAGGACGCCTTCTCGCTGCGCTACGAGGCGGAGCGCTATCCGGCGATCAAAATGGTCGCCATCAAGGAGTATCACGTCACCAAGGCGTGACTTGCGCCTGTCACTTTCAGGGTGACAGGTGTCTCGACATTTGCGAAAACCGCTTGAGACAGGGGCGTCCGCCGGAAGGCGGGCTGAGAAGCACCCTTTGAACCTGAACCGGATCATGCCGGCGGAGGGAGTCGAACGGGCGCTGCATCCCTGCTGCCCGAAGGCTGCCTCCCACCGAAGGAGGCGAAATGACCATCGCAAACATTCTCTCGATTGCAGGCTCCGACCCCTCGGGCGGCGCCGGCATCCAGGCCGATCTCAAGACGTTTGCCGCGCGGGCTACCTACGGCATGGCCGTGCTGACGGCACTGACGGCCCAGAGCACGCAAGGCGTTTCCGGCGTGCATCTCGTCCCGCCCGCCTTCGTCGCGGCGCAGATTGCGGATGTGTTCAGCGATATCAGGGTGGATGCGGTGAAGATCGGCATGATCGCCTCGGCGGAGATTGCCGAGGCCGTGGCGGGCGCGCTTTCACGCCATCGCGGCCCGCCCGTCGTGCTCGATCCGGTCATGGTCGCCAAGGGCGGGGCATCGCTGCTGGCGCGAGAGGCCGTCGAGGCCCTGACCCTCCGCCTGCTTCCCCTGGCGACGGTTCTCACGCCCAACCTGCCAGAGGCCGCCGCGCTGCTCGGCGAGGCCGAGGCCGCCGATCGGGCCGCCATGGAAGGGCAGGCGAAGCGGCTCCTTGCGCTCGGCCCAAAGGCGGTTCTGTTGAAAGGCGGGCACTTGCCGGGCGGCGAAAGCCCGGACGTGCTGGCGACCCCGGACGGGCTGCGCTGGTATGAAGGCGTGCGCGTGCTGACGCGCAATACCCATGGCACCGGCTGCTCGCTGTCGAGCGCCATTGCCGCCGAACTCGGCAAGGGCAGGCCGCTGCCTGACGCCGTGGCGGCGGCCAAGAGCTTCATCGCCGGCGCCGTGCGTACTTCGGAAGCCCTTGCCGTTGGCTCCGGCCATGGCCCGCTCCATCATTTCCACGCGCTCTGGGCCTGATCGTCAGCGATCCGCCAGCGCCAGCCGCAGCCCCATCACGCCGAGGGCGGCGGCGAAGCTGCGCTGCGTCCAGGCCATGATTCCCGGCCGGTTCAGCACCTGCCGGCGCAGGCCGGCGGCAAGTGCGGCATAGATGGCGAAGACGAGGAAGGTCAGGGCCATGAAGACGCCGCCGAGGATGAGCATCCGCGCGCTGGCGTCCGGCGCGTTCGCGGGAACGAACTGCGGCAGGAAGGCGAGGAAGAACAGCGAGAGCTTCGGGTTGAGGATATTGGTGAGGATGCCCTTGCGCACGATACGTAGCGCCCTTTCCGCAGGCGCCTGCTCCGGGCCGAGATCGAGCGCATTGCTCTCCTTGAGGAGGCTCCAGGCGATGCAAAGCAGATAGGCGACGCCGATAGTGCGTAGCGCCTCGAAGGCAAGCGCGCTGGCATGCAGCACGGCGGCAAGGCCGGCGACGCTGGCGAGGATATGCGGCACGATGCCGAGCGTGCAGCCGAAGGCGGCGAGCAGGCCGGCGCGCAACCCGCCGCCGATGCCGAGCGCCAGCGTATAGATCACGCCCGTTCCCGGAAGCAGGATGACGACGAGCGAAGTGATGAGGAATTCCAGGGTCATGGGAGGCTCCGTGCGGCTTGGGAGCGGCAGGAGACACCGGCAGGCCGGCCCCGGTCTTGAACGAAATTGCGGGATCAGGCGCGGGCGGCAAGCCACGCGCCCGGCGTATAGCCGTAGCGGCGCGTGAAGTTGCGCGTCATGTGGCTCTGGTCCGCAAAGCCCGCCGCCATGGCGGCTTCTGCGAGCGGCGTGCCGGCCGCGATCAGCCGGCGGGCAAGCTCCGTGCGCCGCTGGAGCTGGTAGGCATGGGGCGTGAGGCCCGTGGCCCGCGCGAAATCGCGCACCAGCCGGAAGCGTCCGATGCCGCATGCGGCCGACAGCGCTTCGAGGGTGACGGCGGACGCCGGGTCGCTGTCGAGATGTTCGCGCGCCCGGTTCACGGCCTTCGAAGCGAGGCCTTCGAGGCGGGGCGCTCCTTCCCGCAGGAGTGCGGCAAGGAGCAGGAGAAGCCGCTCCTCCCGAGCGAGGTGCGCGGCGCCGCGGTCCATGAGTGCGGCGAGCGCTGCCGAAACGAGCCCGGCGATCCGGCCGTCCTCCAGCACCGGCGCATGGAATTCCTCGCGCGGGCGGCCTTCGAAAATGTCCCGCGCCGCGGAGGCGACGACGGCAGGCTGCATGTAGAGCATGCGCCAGGCACGCGGCGCATCGCCGATCGGCGCTCCGTCATGCACTTCGCCGGGATTGACGGTGATCGTATGGCCGGCTCCCGCCTCGACCATGCCGCGCCCGCTTGCCGATTTCTGCGCCCCGCGCTCGATCACGCCGACGCCATAGGCGTCGTGGGTGTGGCGGGCGAAGGCATGCCGGCTGTCGGCGAAGACGGCCTCGATGCCGTTGATGCCCGTCTTGAAGATCTGGAAACGTCCGGCCGCCATGCTCAATCCCCCGGCGTGCCGGGAAGCGCCGCGGTTTCACCGACCCAGCCGGCGGCGGACCTGCACCAGAACTGCCGTGTCGGCTTCAGGCCGGCGCGCTGGTTGATGCTGCCCCACCGGATACCCCAGGTCTTCGCGTCCTCGCCGGTGCCGGTGGTGAAGAGCGGCGAGCCGCATTCGGGGCAGAAATATTGCAGCCGTTGGCGGCCGTTCTCCGCGATCCTGATGTAGAGCTTCGGCGGATTGCCGGTGAGCCGCACGGCGCTGTCGGGCACGATGGCGGTGACGCGGTAGGGCGAGCCGGTCAGCCGCTGGCAATCCGTGCAATGGCAGATCAGGATCTCGCCCGTGTCGATTTCCGCCTCATAGGTCACGAAGCCGCAATGGCATTGCCCGTCGATCCGCATGGTCCGTC